>Ga0209240_1000645_pt1 | contig 14467 bp, 11 predicted proteins | sample GraSoi_2013_80cm_FD_185828 | JGI IMG/M metagenome (GOLD analysis project Ga0209240, IMG submission 185828) | Grasslands soil microbial communities from the Angelo Coastal Reserve, California, USA - Sample 9_17_2013_80cm (SPAdes) (version 2) | ecosystem: Environmental > Terrestrial > Soil >...
TTCGCCGTGTCGCGCTCACCTCCGCAGCCGAGCACGATCCGCAGGCTGCCCGCGGTGACCGGCCGCAGCGCGGTCAGCACGGCCTCGACGGCGCCAGGCTTGTGGGAGTAATCCACGAGCACCGTCAGGTCCTGGTCGGTTCCTACCCGCTCGAGACGGCCGGGCACGCCGGGGCATGCGGCCACGCCGGCGACCGCTTCGGCGAGGTCCACCCCGGTCTCGACCAGTGCGACGATCGCGGCCAGCGCGTTGGCCACGTTGAACGGCCCGGGCAGTGTGATCGACGCATCGGCCTCCACCCCGCCGGGTCCCACAACCTGGAACGCGGAACCGTCCGCTCCGCACCGGACGTCCGCGGCGCGCCAGTCGGCGCCTGATCGCCCGGTCGCCGAGTAGGTCGTGACGGGGATGGGCGACCGGTTGGCGAGCCTGCGGCCGCGGGGATCATCGACGTTCACCACGGCCGTCTTCGAGTAGCGCGGCGTGAACAGCTCGGCCTTGGCGGCGAAGTAGCTGTCCATGTCGTGATGGAAGTCCAGGTGGTCCTGTGACAGGTTGGTGAACACGGCTACCTCGAAGGAGGTGCCTGCCACCCGGCCGAGCGCGAGCGCGTGACTGGACACCTCCATCACGGCCGCCGTTATCTTGTCTTCTGCCATGACCGCGAAGAGCGCCTGCAAGTCGGTGGCTTCCGGGGTCGTCAGCTTGCTGGGCTCCACCGCGGCACCGATCCTTGTCTCGACGCCGCCGACCAGGCCGGTCAGATGCCCAGCCATCCGCAACCCAGATTCGATCAGGTAAGTCGTGGTTGTCTTCCCGCTGGTTCCCGTGACGCCGATCAGCGGCAGCCGGTTCGACGGATCGCCGTAGATCCAGGAGGCAACCTCGCCGAGCCTCGCGCGCGGATCGGCCACCACGAAGACCGGCAGTCCGCTGCGGATGGCCCGGTCCCGGCCGGCCGGATCGGTGAGCACGGCCACGGCGCCGGCCGTTGCGGCCTGCCCGCAGAACGCCGCGCCGTGGTGCCTGCTGCCCGGCAAGGCAGCGTACAGGTCACCGGGCTGGACGGCGGTGGAATCATGGGTGATCCCGCTGACCCCGCGGAGTCCGTGATGGATAAAGGACGAGTCAACGTCGGGCTGCCTGAGACCGAGCAGCGTGGCAAGCCCGCTGAGCGGGCGCACCGGGACATATCTGGGGCGAAGAGCCGCTGGCACGGGCCGAGGTTACCTCGCTTCAGTAGCATCCGGAGCGCCCGCGTCGAGGAACTCGCCGCGCGGCCGCTCAGCAGGTATCGGGAGCGCCCGCGTCGAGGAACTCGCCGCGCGGCCGCTCAAGGCACGGTGAGTGGGACGGCCGGGACATGCCCTCCACCCGGCGGGATCTTCATGCTCGCCAGGGCGAACTTCATCACCGCGTTGAAGACCGGCCCGGCGACGTCAATGCCGAAGTAGGGACCGTTGCGCGGGTCCTGGAGGTTCACGGCGACCACGAGCCCGCTGCTCTTCGCCGGGGCAATGCCAATGAAGCTCGATCCGTAGAAGTTGCGCTGCCGGGTCGCCTCCTGTGCGGTACCTGTCTTAGCCGCCACGGTGTATCCGGGAATGAGGCCCCACGGCTCGCCTGCCCGGTTGTAGACGACCGGCACTTGCTCGAGTATCCGCATCAGCTCGCTTGCGGTGTGAGCTGACATCACGCGCCTGACAGCCGGGCGCGACGCAGGCACGTAGCGGCCAGAACTGGTCGTGTGGCCGGCCACCACGGATGGCTCGACCCGGACGCCGCCGTTGGCGATCGTGGCGTAGACGCTCGCCATCTGCAAGGCCGTCACGCTAACGCTCTGGCCGAACGAGATCTGGTAGCGGGTGTTGCTGGCACCGCCGGTCCACTGGCTGGGCGGCGCCAGCAGGCCGCTGGTCGCGCCGGGCAGGTTCACGCCCGCGTCCGAGCCGATGCCGAGCGCGCGGAACATGCGATCCTGCTCAGCCGGTGTGACATGGTCGGCCACCTGGATCATGCCATCGTTCAGCGAATGCGCGATGATCCCCGCGATCGTGTAGCGCTGGGTCTTGTGCGTCTCGGCGTCGTGATACCAGGCGCCGTGCCACTTCATAGCGTCGGGCACGACGTAGCTTGAGGCAGGCGTCAGCCCCGCGTACTGGAAGGCGGCGGCTGCCGTGATCACCTTGGCCGTGCTGCCCGGCGCGAACACGTTCTCGACCGCGATGTCCCTGGTCGCTGGCAAAGTGGCCGGCGCGACCGGATTGAAGGTCGGGTACTGCGCCAGGGCCAGTATCCGGCCGGTGCTCGGCTGGATGACCACGATCGTGCAGTTCTTGGCCCGGGTCTTGGCTACCTGAGCCGCGCACTCCTGCTCAGCCTTCCATTGGATGTCGGACTGGATGGTCAGCCGCAGGTTACCCGCCGGAGCTGCGGCCTTGACCGTGGACTCCGTTCCCGGAATGGGCAGGCCGTTCGTTCCCTTCTCGTACACCACCGTGCCGCTGCGGCCCGTGAGCAAGGAGTTGTACGCCAGCTCGAGGCCGGCCTGTCCGGTCATGACGCCATTGCGGTGATCGGTGTGGGTGAACCCGAGCAAGGGAGCGGCCAGGTCACCGGCGGGATAGGAGCGCTGGTACGTCGGCGTCAGGGCAACGCCCGGCAGCCCGAGCTTGCTGATCGCATCTGCGGTCGACGCGACAACCGAGTCCTTGAGAATCACGTAGTCGGGCGAGCTCGGATTCTGCAGCAGCCGGAGAATCTGGCCCTCCTTCATCTGCAGCACTCCAGCCAGCCTGCCAGCGACGTCTGCGAGGGTAGTGGACTTTTTAATCAGCGGCGGGTCGGCATAGACGGTGTCGGTCCGCACGGTCATGGCCAGGACTGCTCCGTCGCTGCTGGTGATCTCGCCGCGGACGGCCGGCGTGGTCTGCGTTGTCACGCGCTCCTTATGGCCCAGGTACCGGTACCGGGAGGCGTCAACGCCCTGCAGCTGCACAAGCCTGCCCATTACCACGGAGATGGCGAACGCGACGGACAGCAGTGTGACGTTCAGGCGGCGCGCCGAGCTTGTCCGGCGCAGCGGCCTTCGTGGCCAGCCGCGCCGCGCAGGGCGGTGACGCGGCGCGGGCTTCCTGGGGCCGCTCCTGGGTACTCGGCTCGTGGGATGCCCGTTGCGCCGCGGCGGATCGCTGCCTGCCGGGCCGGGGGGACGACCTCGCTGAGCCCCTCGCGATGCCAGCCCGGGGGGACGACCCCCGGGAGCTCTTCGCGGTGAATGACCTGGCCCCGCTGGGTGCGGCGGCACGCCTGGACGCGGGCCGCCGCCTGCCGGCGGCGGTCACCGCCATTATGCCGCTGCCAACCCGCGCTGCCCCCGTCCTGACTCACCGGGCCGGCCCTGAGGAGACAGTGCGGGAATGCGTCCGCAGGTCGAGGAAGGCAGGCACCTGCTCTGGCCGCATCCCGAAGTTGCTGGCCTCCTTCGCGATCACTGCCGCCGACTGCTTCGCGGTTACCTCCTGCCGCAGCTCCTGGATCCGCTGCGTGCGGGCCGCGTTGGCCTGCTCCAGCCTGTTGATCTGGATCGAGTTGGCCGCCAGCGTCGTGTTCACCACGAGCAGGCAGACCAGGCCGCCGCCGAGCAGGCCAAGCAGCAGCATGATGAAGAACGTCCGGCCGACCTGCCTGGCCCGCGCAGGTCCGGCTGCGGTGGCTTGCCCGGCGTGCCCGGCTGGCCGAACCCGGCTATAGCTGGTCTGGCCTCGCCCGTCGGCGCTTAGCTGCCTGGGCGGGCCCACGGTCCTGACTGTCCGGCCAGGACGGTCGGGGCGCCCGGGTCCTGCCGGGCGGATCGGGCTGGCAGGCCGGACGGGACTGGCCGGGTACGGAGGGCTGCCGGGCCGGGCCGGGCGCGAACGGCGCCCGGGCCGCGGGGAGCGCCGTGCATCAGGGTCGGGCGCCGCTTGCGTACCGCCTGCGGTGCTCCGGCCGGTACCGCCGTGGCTGGCTGGCTGGGCTGGCCTGTCTGGTGTCATGACGTCGGTGCGCATCGGCGTTCATCCATCCTGTGAGGTCATGCCGCTTCCAGAAGCCGCTGCGCCGCCCTCAGCCTGGCCGAGGCAGCCCGGGGGTTGGCGGCGAGTTCTGATTCGTCCGGCCGGTCGGCGCCAGTGGTCAGCAGCCGGAACTGCGGGCGGTTAGCTGCCAGCGGTACCGGCAGGCCGAGCGGGGTCGTATCGGCTGAACGCTGGCTCAGTGCTCGCTTGACTATGCGGTCTTCGAGCGAGTGGTAGGAAAGCACCACGACTCGGCCGCCGACGGCGATCGCGTCCAGGGCGGCTGGTACCGCGCGCCCGAGCGCGCCGAGCTCATCATTGACCTCGATCCTGAGCGCCTGGAAAGTACGCTTAGCCGGGTTGCCGCCCCTGCGCCGGGCCGGTGCCGGGATGGAGTTCCTGATGATCTCGGCCAGCCGGAGCGTCGAGGTTATGGGTTCCTGCGATCGCTCGCGCACCACCGCATCGGCAATTCGCCGTGCGAACCGTTCTTCTCCGTACTCGCTGAAGACACGCGCCAGCCGGCCGGCCGGATACGTATTGATCACCTCGGCGGCCGTCAGGTGCCCTGAACGGTTCATGCGCATGTCGAGCGGCGCGTCGTGGGCATAGGAGAAGCCGCGACTTGGGTCGTCTAGCTGCGGCGATGAGACCCCGAGGTCAAATAGGACACCCTGCACGCTCGGCTGGCCCAGGTCGGCCAGAATCGCCGGGATCTGGTCGTAGACGGCCTGCACGAGGGTAACCCGGTTCAGGTCAGCGGCGAGCAATCCCCTGGACTCCTCGATCGCCGTCTGATCGGAGTCGATGCCGATGACGGTCAGGCCCGGATGGTCGCTGAGCAGCGCGCGGGCGTGGCCGGCCCGGCCCATGGTCGCGTCGACAAGCACGGCGCCCGCACCGCTGAGCGCTGGGGCGAAGAGCCCACGCACGCGATCAAGCATGACCGGCACATGCGATGCTGCCCCGTCCATCGCGGGTTCCTCCCCCTCCTCCCGGCTGATCCGCTGCCCGTGCCTGATCGCCGTGCCCGGCCAGGTCGCCATCCGCGCGACGGCGACGGGCCCTTGCCGCCTGACGCCGGGGAAGAGGCGTCAGCCGGATGGCCACCGTCGGGCGCGGGTGGAGACCTCGCCGGGCACTGGGCTTCGCGATGCTGGTCCTGGGGTTGACCCAGGAACCTGGCGTCGGCGGAGCCCGCTCACAAGACCCCTGGCAGCACCTCCTGCGATGCGTCAGAGAATGCGTCTTCCTGCTGCTCCAGGTAGGCGTCCCAGGCGGCCGAGTCCCAGATCTCCAGGCGGGTGTTCGCACCGATCACTACGCAGTCGCGCTGCAGCGCGGCGTATTCGCGCAGCGCGGGCGGGATCGTGACCCTGCCCTGCTTGTCGGGCACCTCGTCCGATGCGCTCGCGAAGAACACGCGACTGTAGTCGCGGACTGCCTTCGCTGTCACCGGCGCGGCGCGCAGCGCCTCGGTGATCCGGCCGAACTCCGCCTGCGGAAACACGTACAGGCAGCGTTCCTGGCCCTTAGTCAGCACTAGCCCCTCCGCCAACTCGTCGCGATATTTCGCCGGGAGGAACAGCCGGCCCTTGTCGTCCAGCCTGGGCGTGTGAGTGCCAAGAAACACCGGCGCTCACCTCCACTGCCCCCCACAACGGCGACCCAGCGGGACCCTCGCCGCCCCACCGCGCACCACTGTACTCCACATTCCTCCACCGTCAATGATAGGGAGCCGGTAAATCGGCCATTGTCCCGGCGAAGCCCGAGGTCACGGAGGTGGAGCGAGGTGGGCAGAATGGACGTGCAAGTGACGCGGAGGCGATCCGCAACCGCTTGGCGTTGGCTAGACGTCAACAGTGGGAAGGCTCGTTATGCAGTGATGGCCGATCCGTTGTTTCATCGAGTCATGCCCGCACATACTGTCTAGGCGCAACGCTATGGACGCCAGTCGCGGGCAGCACTCCCGCCATGGACATCGCCCGGCAGCGCAGCCGGGACAAGGAGGACGAGTGTCTGCTGAAATCGAGCAGGCGGAGCGCACGCTTGACCAGCTAATTCCTCTCGCCCACAAGATCACCGGTGCGATTAATACCGTGGTCGTGGGCAAACCGGAGGCGGTCAGGCTCGCCATGACCGTCCTGCTCGCCGAGGGACATGCGCTGATCGAGGACGTTCCCGGAGTGGGCAAGACGCTGCTCGCGAAGGCGCTGGCCAGGTCGATCGACTGCTCGGTAAGGCGGGTGCAGTTCACTCCCGACCTGCTGCCGAGCGACATCACCGGGGTCAGCGCGTTCAATCAGGAACTGCGCGAGTTCGAGTTCAAGCCAGGGCCGATCTTTGCCAATCTGGTACTCGGCGACGAGATTAACAGGGCCTCTCCGAAGACGCAGTCCGCGTTGCTCGAGGGCATGGAAGAGCGCCAGGTCACGGTCGACGGCGTGACCTATCCGCTTGAGCCGCCTTTCATGGTGATCGCTACGCAAAACCCGATCGAGATGGAAGGCACTTATCCCCTCCCTGAGGCCCAGCGCGACCGGTTCACCGCCAGGATCTCGATCGGCTATCCCGATATGGCCGCTGAGGCCGCGATGCTCACCACGCACGGCTCGAGCTCGCCGCTTGACGATCTACAGCCCGCCGCCCACGCGGGCGACGTGCTGGCGCTGATCGCCGCGGTGCGCGAGGTTCATGTCGCCCAGCAGGTTCGCCAGTACATCATCGACATCATCGCCGCCACCAGGACCGCGCCGGCCCTGCGGCTCGGAGCATCGCCGCGAGCTGCGCTGCACCTGCTGCGGGCAAGCCGTGCCTATGCGGCGCTTGAGGACCGCAGCTTCGTGATCCCGGACGATGTGCAGGAGCTCGCCGGGCCTGTGCTTGCCCACCGGCTGCTGCCCACGGCCGAGGCGGTCGTCGGCCGCGAGCAGCCCCAGCAGGTGCTCGCGAAGATTATCGAGCGGATGCCGCTTCCGGGTAGGTAGCAGGCCGACGGGCGCTCGCTGCCCTGGCAGCGGCTATTCAGACGACGTAGATTACTGGGCAGCGAGAAGGAGGCGGCGATGCGGTCGGTTCTCGCCTGGTTCACGGTCCGCGGGGCATCGTTCCTCGCCGCCGGCATCGTCGGAATCCTGGCCGGGCTGATCCTGGGCAGTCATCCGATGATCAGCGTCGGCGTCCTGCTGATCAGCCTGCCCGTGCTTTCCGCCCTGGCAGCTCGCCGGGCCCGCTACCAGCTCCGGTGCGAGCGCCAGATCACTCCGCCGCGGGTCGCGCCTGGCCAGCCAGCCACGGTGCTGGTCAGGCTGGATAACGTGAGCCGGATATCCACGGGCTTGCTGCTCGCCGAGGAGACCATCCCCTATTCGCTCGGATCCAGGCCGCGGTACGTGCTGAACGGCATTGAGCGAAGCGGTTCCCGTGAGGTCAGCTACCAGCTCCGCTCGGACCTGCGCGGCAAGTTCGTGATCGGGCCCATGCGGGTCAGGATCGCCGACGTGTTCGGCCTGGTGGAGCTGACTGCGAACTTCGCCAGCAAGAGCACGCTGACGGTCACGCCGAAGATCGTGCCACTCACTGCTGCCTCGACCACTGGAAGCTGGTCGAGCGACGGCGACGGCAGGACCCGGATGACAGCCGCGGCCGGGGACGACGATGTGATCCCGCGCGCTTACCGGGACGGCGACGAGTTGCGCCGGGTGCACTGGCGGTCCACGGCCAGGTACGGCGAGCTCATGGTGCGGCGCGAGGAACAGCGGTGGCAGGACCGGGCGGTGGTGATCCTGGACTCCCGCCGGAGCGCCCATGCCGGAACCGGTCCGAGCTCATCGTTCGAGTTCGCCGTGAGCGCCGCCGCATCGATCGGCGTGCACCTAGCCCGCTCCGGCCTTGACGGCCACCTGCTGACCGATGCCGGCCCGCTGGCCGGGCCGGCCATGTTCGAGGACGTCCTGCTGGACGCGCTGTCGGTGGTGTCGACCTCGCGCAATCACGACTTCGCCAGGTCGACTGCCGCGCTTAGCACCATTGAAGGCGGGCTGCTTGTCGTAATCGCCGGTCGGCTCTCCGCCGACGCGGCCACGGAGATAGCTACCGCGCGGCGCCACGGCAGGCAGGGAATCGCGCTTCTGCTTGCAGTGTCAACATGGGCCACCCAGCCGGCTAGGAACGGTCAGGCCGACGAGCCGGTCGAGGCCAGCCAGCCGGGCCTGGCCACCGTTGCCGGTGGCGGCGACGGCAGGCACAACGGGCACCGCGACAAGAACGGCGACGAATCCGGGAATGGCGGCGCCTCCGAGCTCGTGACCGCGGCCAGCGGGCAGGACGGAGCAGTCCGGCGCACCGAAACGTGGCCGGCGGAGAAGCGATCGGCCGAGACGCGGTCGACCGAGACGGCAGCCAGCGCGGCAATCCTCCGCGCCGCCGGCTGGCGAGTGATCAGCGTCGACGCGGCCATGCCGCTGGCGGTCGCGTGGCAGCAGCTACCCAGGCTCGGCAACAATCTGCAGCCAGCGGGCCAGTCACGACTCGGGACGGCAGCGCGATGAATCACCGGCTGACGATCGCGGCCGCTCTCGCGGTCATACTTGCTTCGGTCTCCGAATTCAGCCTGATAAACGGAGCGGCCTGGATGGTCCAGGCCATCGGCGCGGTGATTGTCGTGGCACTCGCCGGCACCCTGACGAGGATCAGCCCAGGACCGGCCGCGATCGGCGCGACGCTTCTCACCGCGTTTGCCGCCGTACCAATGCTCACCGCCCAGTCCCCGTTCCTCAAGGCGACCGGGGGCGGCATTATCCTGCTATGCGCAGTTAGCGCGTCCGGACTTCGCCCGCTCCGAGCGGTGGCTGGCCTGGCGACGTACCTGGCCGCCCTCCTGCTCTACCTGAACCTGCTGCACGCGGCGAGGCAGTCCTTCCTTGCCGTCATACCGACTCCCGGCTCGGTACACCACCTGGCGAAGCTGGCCAGCGACGGCGCTTCCGCCAGCCGGTTCGCGCCGCCGGTCCCCGCCAGCAGCGGCGTAATCCTGCTTGCGGCCGGCAGCATCGGCCTCGCCGCCATCGCCGTTGACTTCCTCGCCGTCCGGCTGCACCGGCCAGCGATCGCCGGCCTGCCGCTCCTGGTGGTCTTCATGGCCCCGATCGCGACGACAGCGAACCTGCGAGGGCTGTCCGCCGCGATCGCGTTCCTCCTCGCTGCCATCGGGTACCTGGCGCTGCTCGCGGCTGACGGCCGTAGCCGCCTGCGCGGCTGGGGCCGGGTCGTCACGGTCTGGCATTACGCCGGCGAGGACGAAAGGCTCGCCGGGGCGGACATGGGAGCACTGGCCGCCACCGGGCGGCGGATCGGCATGGCCGCCGTCTGCGCTGCCCTGGTAGCGCCGCTGCTGCTGCCGGCCCTGACTCTGCACCAGCTCTTCGGCGGCGGGGGCGGCGGCGGGGGCGGCGGGGGCGCACACGGCGTTGGCCTACCAGACCCGGTCGCCGAGCTGCACGGCCTGCTGACCAGGTCATCGCCGCAGCCGGTGCTGACGTACCGGACGACCATCGACGACCCGGCAAACTACCTGCAGGTCTATGTGCTGAACTATGACAGCCTGACCAGTAAGTGGGATCTCGTCCGGCCAACCGGAGGCGCGCGGGTGGGCCCGGGGCCGCTGATCCCGGCACCGGGGCTGGCGGCCGGTACGCCGCAGAACATCGTCACCAGCACGATCACCATCCCGCAGGGGGGCGGCTTCTCCGGCCCGATCGACTTCCTTCCCGCGCCTTACTGGCCGATCCGCGTACATGTTGCCGGCTCTTGGCGCGAGTCGCCAGAAACGCTGATGATCTACTCGGCTGACGCCACCACCGAGGCCCTGCATTACACCGTGACGAGCGGACAGGTCCAGCCGACCGCATCGACGCTAGCGGCCACCGGGCGGATACCAACCTCGATCAGGCGCTCCTACCTGGGCTTCAAGTCCAGCGTGACCCCGCAGCTGAGGGAGATCGCCTTGCGGGTCATTAAGGGCAAGACCACCGCCTTCGCCAAGGCCGTAGCGCTCGAGCAGTGGTTCTTGTCGAACCGGTTCTCCTATTCGCTGCAGTCCAGCGTCCCTAACAGCCCAGCTGGCCTGCTGTCCTTCCTGAAGACGACCCGGCAGGGTTTCTGCCAGCAGTTCGCGTTCGCCATGGCCGTGCTTGCCAGGCTCATCGGCATCCCGTCCAGGATCGCCATCGGCTATACGGCAGGCCAGCAGCACGCGAACGGAACCTGGGTGGTCACCACGGCCGACGCCCACGCATGGCCCGAGCTGTACTTCAGCGGCGCCGGCTGGCTGCGGTTCGAGCCGACACCGGGTGGGCTAGGCGGCCAGCAGACCGCCGTGGAACCGTCGTACGTGTATAACGCCGTTGCCGGCGGCAACTCGACCGGCGGTGCTGGCGGTCGAGGCGGCTCATCCTCGGCGCCCACGTCCGCCGCCACAGCAAATCTTTCCGGGCATGTGCGCCTGCCGGGCACGTCAGGCAGTGCGCTTCCAGGAAGCCTGCCCCGGGGCGGCACGCCGGTCGGGTGGATCACACTGGCCGTGGTGGTCCTGGCCGTCGTCTTGCCCGGCGGGACCCGCGTGGTCACCCGCCGCCGACGCTGGCGCTCGGCGGCCGGCGACGCAGCGCTTGCCGCCGCAGCCTGGCAGGAACTCTGTGCTGATCTCGATGACTATGGCCTGCCATGCCGGTTGAACGAATCGCCGCGTGCAGTGGCCAGACGGATAGGTTCGGTTTCGGGCCTCGATGAGCAGGCCAGGCAGGCCATCGGCCGGGTTGCCGCGGTCGTCGAGCGGGCCCGTTATGCTCCCGCGCCGGGCGCCGCTGGTGCCATCCGCGCCGATGTCAGCGCCGTGCGCCACGGCCTTGCCCGCGGGGCGAGTAAGGGTACCCGATGGCGCGCCAGGCTGTTCCCGGCCTCCACGGTCCGGCCGCTGCGAGCCTGGTTCCGGCAGGCTGCCGGATTGCTCACGGGCTGGATGCCAGCCGCAGGCGAGGGCTAGCCGCTAGCGGTCCCTGCCCTGCTGTCTTCTGCGCCAGCGCTCTTCGAGCCGCTCGCCGAGGCCGCCGGCTGACCGCTTGCCGCCCAGCTTGTCCTTGCGGCCTGCCCGTCGCTCCTTGAGCTGGATCTTGCCTGTCGCCAAGCCGTTCATCCGCCGGTAGCTCATTGCCGCCCAGTAGCACGATGCCAGCATGATCACGAAGCCGACGACGCTGATCGCGATGTTGTTGGTGGAGACGCCGACCGGGAGCAGAGCCACTCCGATTACGAACAGGACGACCGCATAAACCACCCGGCGCTTATAGTGCACTCGCGGGTCAGCCGCCCGCACGGCCTTCGCAAACCGTGGATGCTCGGCATAGAGCGCCTGCTCGATCTGCTCGAGCTGGCGCTGCTCGTGCTCAGAAAGCGGCACGGTGCCTCCCAGTTGCTCGCGCCTGCCTATCCTATCGGCTGCTGGCTATCCCCCAGAATACGAGTGCCAGCGCGTTCTGTGGAAGGGGACGGCAGACCAGGCACCAGACATCGGCAAACTCGCGGCCGGCCACGTCACAGCAGAAACTCCTCCTCACTCCCGCCACTGCTGATCCGGGTCGTCCCCTCTAGTAACCAGCGATCCTGGGCGCAGCGCGCCAGACCCGAACCTGCGGGTGATCCTGTCCATCGCGGTCTCGGCCTGACGCCACGTATCGGCTCGCTCGCCGAGGGCCAGCTGCATCCCGGCCTGGCTGGCCGGCGACAGGCCGCTGGCCCGCACGCCGACGAGCCTGAGCAGCACGCCGTCGGCGACGCCTGAGGCCGCATACAGCTCGCAGGCGGTCGCGTAGATCTTCTGCGCCACGTCGGTCGGCTCCGAGAGCGTGCGGGCTCGGGTGATCGTGCTGAAATCGGCGCGGCGCAGCTTGACCGAGATCGTCCTCGCCACATAACCGGACGAACGAAGCCCGCGGGCTGTCCGCCCGGCCAACCGCAGCAGCTCCCGGCGGATCAGTTCTGGATCGCCAATGTCGGTGCCGAAGGTCTCCTCCGCGCCAATGCTCTTGTCGTGGGTGCCGGTCACGACCTTGCGCTCATCTCGCCCCCAGGCAAGCGCGGACAGGTGCGCCGCTGTCGCCGGGCCAAGCTGTCGCTCAAGCGTCGAGACCGGCGCGTTGGCTAGGTCAGCGACGGTACGCAGGCCCAGCCTGGCGAGGACCTTGGCGGTGCGCGCGCCTACTCCCCACAGCGCGGATACCGGCAGCGGGTGCAGGAACTCGAGCACGCGGTCAGCCTGGATGACGAGCATGCCATCAGGCTTGCAGTGGACAGAGGCAAGTTTCGCTACGAACTTGGTTGACGCGATGCCCACCGAGCAGGTGATGCCGAGTTCATCGCGCACCTGACGCCGGATCAGCCCGCCGATCGCGGCGGGCGCGCCCAGTCGGCGTACAGCGCCGGATATGTCCAAGAACGCCTCGTCGAGCGAGAGCGGCTCGACCTCAGGAGTCACCGACCGGAAGATCGCCATGACCTCGCGTGAGACCGCGCCGTACAATCCGTGCCGTGGCGTCACGAACACGGCGTGCGGGCAGAGCCGCTGCGCCCTGGTGACCGGCATGGCAGATCGGACGCCGAAGCCGCGGGCGACATAGTTCGCTGACAGGACGACGCCCCGGCCGCCGGTATGCCCCACGATGACCGGCTGGCGAACGATCTCCGGGCGGTCCCTGATCTCGACGCTGGCATAGAACGCGTCCATGTCTATGTGCAGGATGCGACAGCCCGTATCGTCCGGCGCGCCTGCCTGATCCACTGTCTCCTGCGGCTGCTACTTGGCCCTCCAGCCGCAGCTGGCCTCCCTGCTAGCTGACTGTAGCGCCAGCTTCTGACATCAGGAATCCTCGGTTCCTGATGCCTCGGACAACTTTGGCTTGAGCTCCAGCAGGCGCGCGAGCAGCCCGTTGACGAACGCGGGCGACGCATGGGTTGACAGGTCTCCGGCCAGCAGCACCGCCTCGCTGATCGCAACCGCCGGAGGCACCTCGGTGCCGAACAGCAGCTCGTACCCGCCGATCCGCAGGATGTTCCTGTCCACTGCGGGCATCCGGTCCAGGGACCAGCCGCGCGAGTTCTCGGCCAGCAACCTGTCGATCTCGTCCCGGTGGGCCTGCACGCCCCGGACAAGCTCGGCGGCGTACTCGCTTACCGGCGGCTCTGCCCGGATGGTCCTCGCCTCGAGGACGGTCAGCGGCGACTCACCCCTCATCTCAGCCTCGAACAAGATGTCAAGCGCACGCTTGCGTGCCTTACTGCGCGCTGCCACTGTCGCTCCCGGTTGCCACGGGCCGACCGGCGCCCTCAGCCCTGGCGGCTGGCCCGGCCAACTCAGGCATCCTCACGCCCGGCCGAGATAGTCGCCGGTGCGGGTGTCGACCCTGATCTTCTCGCCAGTGGTGATGAACAGCGGCACCTGGATCTGGGCGCCGGTCTCCAGCGTCGCCGGCTTCGTTCCGCCCGTCGACCTGTCTCCCTGCAGGCCAGGATCGGTCTGGCTGACGGTCAGCTCCACCGCGGCCGGCAGCTCGAGGTACAGCGCAGAGCCTTCGTTAAAGGCGACCGTTACAGTCTGTCCCTCGAGCAGATAGCCGGCAGCGCTGCCGACGGTCACAGCGGGGACGCGCGGCTGGTCGTAATCCTGCGTGTCCATGAAGACGAACTCGTCACCTTCGCGATACAGGTACTGCATCTCGCGTTTGTCCACGTTCGCGACGTCGACCTTGACCCCGGCGTTGAATGTCCGGTCGACGACCTTGCCGCTCAGGACATTCTTCAGCTTGGTGCGGACGAACGCGCCGCCTTTGCCTGGCTTGACGTGCTGGAACTCAACGACATTCCAGAGCTGGCCGTCGATGCTGAGGGTCATGCCGTTCTTGAGGTCGTTCGTGGTGGCCACGTGTGTTGCTTCTCCTGCATGCGGGCGGGACCGCCGCTTCCTGGCATCCGGCCGGTGCGGCACGTGCCTAGAGGACGAGCAGTTCCCTGGTGATCGTGGTGAGCGGCTGAGCCGATCCCGCCGCCCCGGCTCCTGCGCGGACAACGAGCGTGTCCTCAATGCGGACGCCGCCCGAGCCAGCCAGGTAAATGCCGGGCTCGATGGTGATTGGAACCCGGTCCTGTAGTGTACCGGCCCGCCCTGAGGAGATGATCGGTGCCTCGTGGATCAGAAGCCCGACCCCGTGACCGAGCCCGTGCACGAAATGCTCGCCATGTCCGGTCGCCGCGATCAGTTCACGCGCAGCGGCATCGACCTCCTTGACATCGGCGCCAGCGCATGCTGCCGCGATTCCGGCGGCCTGCGCATCAGCGACAATCTGGTAGATCTCCCGCTG
>Ga0209240_1000647_pt1 | contig 14457 bp, 12 predicted proteins | sample GraSoi_2013_80cm_FD_185828 | JGI IMG/M metagenome (GOLD analysis project Ga0209240, IMG submission 185828) | Grasslands soil microbial communities from the Angelo Coastal Reserve, California, USA - Sample 9_17_2013_80cm (SPAdes) (version 2) | ecosystem: Environmental > Terrestrial > Soil >...
GCTGGCAGTTCACGAACGATCGAAAATAGGCGTCGTGCCGGCAAAGTAGTGGCTCCGGTACGTTCCACTTGTGCTTCTACCCGGCCGCGGACACCCACATCCAGATCGGTAGTGGTCAACCGTAACTCACCTTCGACCGCTTGCAGCAAGACGTTGGACAAGATCGGAAGAGTAGTTCGAGTACTGACAACATTCTGAACCGTGGATAGACCTTCGAGTAGCTTGTCCTTACTGACGCTAAATTTCATGGTTGAGCTTTATAAAATCACGCGCGCACTAGCTCCGCAAGTTGTTGGCAATAAGCGTGAGGACGCGAACAACCAAGAATCTAAATGCGAAATTCTCTCCGGTGATTAAAGAAAATTCGTCAGAAGGTCAAATCTTTGGTAGGGCGAAAATCTCGGCGCGCCGAGGACTTGGCCATCCCCAGGTCTCAATCCGCGCCGGATTTGAGCCGCACCGGGGGAACGTTTCGCCCGGGATAAGCCTGTATTCGACCGTTGGGGTTCGCGAGGATGTTTGATAAATTCCGCACGCTCGGCCCGGCTCAAATCCGGAGCGGAATAACCATTCTAATTGGCGAACCCTCGGCGCACCGAGATTTTCGCCCTACCATGCCGAAAGGCCTATTCGCCGATCCTACCCGCCTAGCGCTCCAACTGGCTCGTCAACAGGAATACCAACTGCCGGACTTGGTCCTCGCGTCCCATTCTCTCTTGCACGGTCTTGCATGCATGGAGAACCGTGCCGTGATCCCGGCCACCGAACGCATCGCCGATCTCGTTCAGAGAAGACTTCGTATGACGGCGCGCCAGGTACATGGCCACTTGCCGCGGGAACGCGATGTTGGCCGGACGTCGCTTACTGGTCATATCCGCCAGACGGACGTCGAAATGCTCAGCCACTTTCCGTTGGATCTGATCGATCGTGATGATCTTTCTGGCTTCTTCCTGGAGGATGTCCCGAAGTAAGTGCTCTACGACTTCTTTGGTTACCTCCCGGCCGCTCAATGAAGCGAACGACGCCACTCGCATCAGCGCTCCCTCGAGACGCCGAACGTTAGTCCGTACTCGCTGAGCTAAGAATTCCAGGACGTCAGGCGCCAGTTGGACTTGGAACGATTGCGCTTTTTTACGCAAGATCGCCATCCGAGTCTCTATGTCCGGAGGTTGGAGCTCGGCCGTTAACCCCCATTCAAATCGAGATACCAACCGTTGCTCAAGATTAGCGATCTCGCTCGCAGGCCGGTCGCTGGAGAGCACTATCTGCTTTCTGCCGTCGAACAGGGTATTGAAGGTATGAAAAAACTCTTCCTGAGATCGTTCCTTACCGGCGAGGAAATGAATATCGTCGATCAACAGCACATCCGCCTGGCGATAACGTTTCCTGAACTTGACCAAAGTATTGTGCTGAATGGCGTCAATGAACTCATTCGTGAACCGCTCGCTGGAGAGGTACATGACTTTGAAGTTCTTCTTCCGGTCTGCTACCTGCTGACCAATTGCCTGCATCAGGTGCGTCTTGCCGAGACCCACTCCTCCATATATGAACAAAGGATTGTAAGTCTTTGAGGGGGATTGGGCGACCGCCAGCGCGGCCGCATGCGCAAACTGGTTGTTCGAGCCAACCACAAACGTATCAAACGTATTGCGCGGATTCATCCCATGGACGGTGGCCGCCTCGGGATCCTTATCCGGCAATCGTATTACCTTAATCCCGACTTCGGGACGCTGTTCCGGCTCCGCCAATACAGGCCCGGTCGGCTGCTCAGCCACGCAGAACTTGATCTCTCGCTGGCCGCCCAGCACTTGCATCGCCGCAGCTTGTAAAAGCTGCAGATAGTTACTTTCTATCCAGAGCTGATAGATCGTATTTGGCACCTGGAAGATCAGCTGCTTGTCGTCCGCATGCGCGAGCTCAATAGAAGCGAACCATCGCTGAAATGCATCCGAGCTGACGTGAGGGCGAATACCCGCGGCGACCTCTTCCCAAGTCCGTCGAAAGCTCTGTTCTATCGGCTTTTTATCCACATTTATATCGCCCATTCCCGTCCTAGTGTTGATGACATTTCCCTCCATGGAATGCTCAGCAAATCTTGCGTTCAAAGAAGTTGTTTGATTAAACACGTGGGTTAGAGACCTTCTAACTCCCTATGGTCCAGAGGGTTACCGTTATCGACATCCGACGGATGCTCCTCCGCGCCGGTGTTCGTCACCTTTACATCCAACCCGTTGTAGCCCTCCTTCCCCCTCGGGTCGACCGTTGCTCAACATTCTTATTCACAAGTTATTCACCAATGCGCTTCCGCCATCTACCCGTCGAGCAAGGGACAGACTACTTACCCCCTCAATCGGCGGCAAGAAAAAAGTCGGTCCCAACGAGCAATATATTTTCTTCCGCCCGTAACTACCGCTTGACGGACCTCAACTGACTCTTCCCTAACCGATTTTTGTCTCCTGAACCCTCTCTAACTGCACCCTGGCCTTCTCCAATTGACGTTCCGGTGTCCTAAAAATCGAACTAACCAGGAAACAGACCGCGCAACCGATAAAAACCCACCAGGAAAACGCGATCTCGGGAAACCCCGCGGGCAGCCAACCACCAAGATTCGCGGTAGTTAGCACCAATTTACCATGCTGAAGAAGCTCACCCGCATCTAACCAGGGCATTTCTACCCTGCCAATTATCAAAACTGTTACTATTGAAACCAACATCGCCGCTATATTGGTCCGATCACTGCCTCGCGTCTTGGTTAACATTCCCACCAAAAAGACACCCAACAATGCGCCATAGGTGTACCCGATGATGCCCAGCGCGATGGGCAGAATGGTCAACTTCGAGTCATGCAGCACGCTGTTCGCGGTCAATGTCGCCACCACGATCATCAATCCTCCGAAAACCAAAGTCGACCGCCGCGCGGCTCGGATAGCCGATTCGGGAGCTTTGGCGCGCGAAAAATAGGGGAGAAAAAAGTCTTTGGTAAAACTCGTCGCCAGGGCGTTCAAGGCCGCCGAAGTCGACCCCATCATAGTGGCAAAAACGCCCGCCACGATGATACCCCTGACCCCGACGGGCATCTGGGTAACAATATAGTGAGCAAAAATTTCATTTTCGACCTGAGGCACTGACAGCGACGTGTTGACCTGATAATAAACCCACAAAAGAATGCCAACTAATAGGAAGCTAGTAACAATCGGCAGATCAGCTAGACCACTAAGAATTAGGGAAAGCCGCGACTTCCTGAAATCCTGGGCAGTTAACATTCGTTGCACCATATCCTGATCCGCACCATGCGTAGACATGGTCGAAAAAGTTGAAGCAACTAACGCTGCGGCCAAAGTATAGGGCTGTTCTAACATCGACTTCAATCCGGTCCAGAAATCGCCCGAATGATCGATACCGCTTTGAAAGAAAGGAGGGATGCCTCCTAACTGTTCCTTCACGGTGTTTAAGCCGCCGGGGATGTGAGTCAGGATTAAACCGATAGCGATTAACACCGAACTAACCATTAAAGTCGCCTGGATCATATCGGTCCAGACCACCGCCTTGATTCCGCCGATCGCCGTATAAATGGTAGTTAACACCGTTACGAACACGATCCCCCAAAAGTAGATCCAAATGTCGATGGGCGTCCCAGGGAAAAGGTATTCCCAGATCACCTTGATAATGGCTCCGCCCAGGTAAAGCCGGACACCGATGCCCAGAATCCGGGTCAGCAGAAAGATCCCGCTGGCCAGATTCTTCGTTAGAGGCCCAAATCTGATCTCTAGAAATTCGTAGATGCTCTGGACACCGTAGCTGTAATAGGGCCGGATAAAGGTGAAGGCGATGATCACGCGGGCCAAAACCGTTCCAATAGCCAATTGGCCGTAGATAAAGCTCCGGGTTTTGAAACCTTCTGCCGGGGTCCCGAGAAAAGTGACTGCGCTAGTCTCGGCGGCAATAATCGACGCCATAACCGCCCACCAAGGAATCGAGCGTCCCCCGAGCGCAAAGTCGGTTAAGGTTCGATTTCTCCTCCCGGCCCACAAACCCAGGCCAACGATGCCAAAAAAATAAAGGCAAAGGACGATAACGTCGATGGTTAAGGCAAGGGGGCTGTGCCCGAAATCGGCCATAGGTGTCGAGTATCGCAGATTTTCCCGGGCAAGAAATGCGCAGAGCATTTTAAGTTTCTTTTCAAATTTGGCCCTTAAGTAGACGCGGCAGCCTCTATTTAAGGGCCATCTCGCCCGCAATGAGCGCTTGACCTCGGCCGGCGGGTGAGTTTTGCGGGCTAGCCGGGAACAGCCAACAGCCTGGACGCGGGTTCAGGGAGGAGATTCTTTATCAATACCCGAGAGTTTCTGCCGCTGGCGTCGTATTTCGCCTTTCTGGCCGCAGGTAGCACTTCGGGACCGGCTTCAGAAAAGCCCCCTTTTTGCTGCATGTAAACGAACGCTTGCGTAGAGAGGGCAAATAGGCGCTCAAAACCACGCTCCCGGGCGAGGTTATCAACAAAGGACATCAATTTGCGGCCTAGCCCCTGGTTTTCGCTGGAACGACTTACGTAAAGGCAAGCTAGCTCCGCCATTTTTTCCTCGGGGTACGGGTACATCGCAACACAGCCGACGATATGGCGATCGATCTCCAACACCCAGTAATCGTCGATATCCGCCAGAATCTCGGATCTGGTCCGCCTGACGAGCTCGTCGTCCCGGATGGATTGTTGGATCAAAGAAACAACCGCTCGTACATCTTTCTTATATAGGCGACGGATCTGTTCGTACTCATTGGAGTAGATCATTGTCCCGATCCCGCCGTTACTAAAAATCTCTGCCAAAAGCGCTTCGTTAACGTTGCCGTTTACGAGATGCACCCTCGGTATGCCGTACTGACACGCCCGCACCGCGTGTTCTAGTTTCGACATGAGATTAGCCGAGAGTTCAGCTCTCCGTTTGCGGATGACATCGGTTACCTCGGTTGAAAGGATGTGACCGATTCTTTCGCCGTCCAAAACGAGCCCATCATGGGCAGACAAGTAGATCAGCTTGGTGGCGTGCAGCGCCTCCGCTACTTCGAGAGCAACCAGATCAGAATTGACCCTAAAGGTCCGGCCTTCTCCATCGAATCCCAGTGGAGGAACTACCGGTACGAAATCCTCTCTCAACAACAGCTCCAAAGAATGGGTATCGACCCTCTCGACCTTCCCCGAATATTGGTAATCAACTCCGTGAATGATGCCCGCCGGATGGGCGATGATACAATTCGCGTAAGCCGCGCGTAGATCGACCTGGGTTAGCCCCTCCATGATCTCATTAGTCAAGCGGATCCCCACATCAATCGATACTTGGAGAGTGGCGGCATCAATGATGCCGGTACCGTCAACATTGGAAACAGGGGTACCCCGCTGCGCCGCCGCGCGTTCGATTTGAAAACCGGCTCCGTGAACCAGAACAACCTTGATGTTCAACGACCTCAGAACGGCGATATCCAACAAAATGTTGGGGAAATTTTCCGACTCCAGGATCTCGCCGTTGATCGCGATGATAAAGACCTTGTCTCGGAAACGCGTGACATACTGCAGAATGCCACGGAGCTCTGGAAGTTTCATTTAGCGGAGAGACTGAACGCTTGAAATTAAAGGAGTCCGACCAGCCGCTCAAGGGATAACCCTTTTGCCGATGGAACGATTACGTCCGCGACGGACAAATCTTGGCGTTCACTAAACTGGTTGGGGATAGCCACAGCCCGCATCCCGGCCGCTTTAGCGGCACGGCAACCCGGCTCAGAATCCTCGAGCGCTACAGAACGAGAAGGCGAGACCTGCAAAGTCTCGGCCGTCTTCAAGTAAACATCCGGCGCGGGCTTGGGACTCAGTACCATGTCCCGCGTCACAATGGCGCCGACAAAACCACGCAGACCCAGTCTTTCGAGGCCGTCGTTAACCCAACCAAAACCGGAATTACTGGCTACCCCAACGCGAATACCCGCATTAACAGCGGCATGCATCAGCTCGCGGATACCTGGCAAAACCCCTTGTTTCAGGGTCAACTCCCAGTTTCGGGCCTCTCTTTTTGGTGACAGGTTGCCCCAGTCCAACTGCCGGCCAAGCAAAGCCTCCAAGTGAAGGCCCGGATCAAACCCGCCGACGTATCCGGTGGCTTTCCTCCAATCATCTAACGTCAGTTTTTGGTCGAACTCTGTATAAAGCTCGTTCCAACTGTCAAAACCAGGTTTCTCCGTGTCTACAATAAGACCGTCGAAATCAAATATCAGCGATTGCAGGTTCAAAGCGCTTCGTCCAGTGGTCCCGTTTCTTAGGGATCAAACATCCGTGTCCTCTAAAAGCCTATCCGCTTCGAATTCCCCTACGCCGGGGAACCTACCGTTTAAGCGCCTCTTCGAAGAGCTCGGAATCGAAAAAGAAACGCTTCAATTCGATGGCAGCATTCTCCGGTGAATCTGACCCGTGAATGAGATTCATCATCGCATCTTTCCCTAAATCCCCTCGAATCGTTCCCTTGGGTGCTTTTCGCGAATCCGTCGGTCCCATCAAATCGCGCACTCTCTTGACCGCATCTTCACCGCTCAAAGCCAGGGCGATCACTGGGCTTTGCTGCATGAACGAGCGCAGTTCGGGGAAGAAGGGGCGATCAGCGACATGAGCGTAGTGTTCTGCCAGTACTTCATCAGTCAGCAGCAGCATTTTGCACCCGACGATGTCCAGTCCGGCTCGCTCAAACCGGCTTATGACCTCACCGCAAAGCTTCCGCGCAATACAGTCCGGCTTTAGCAATACTAAAGTTGTTTCCACCATACGTATGTGACAGCCCTATCGGTACGTTAAGAATGACAAATGACAAATAACAAATGACAGATTCCCAGAGGCAAACTGCCTTCGAAATCTGTCATCTGTCATCTGTCATCTGTCATTTTTCGCGGCGATGACGAGGCGAACGCCGCGTCATAGCCGCGAAATGAGCAATTCTCTCTGGTAATGCAGTTCGACCGGTAAATCATCGTGCAGGCGGAGAAACAGGGCGTCTTGAGACAAGACCTCCTTTTTCCATTCCTCTAGATCGATACTGAGCACTTCTTCAACGTCGGTGACGGGCGCGCCCAGTTCCTCCAAATCAAGGTCTTCCGCCGCCGGCATCCAGCCTAAAGGCGTTTCGTTGGCGCCGACTCGGCCGCGGCACCGGTCCACAATCCATTTCACAACCCGCATATTCTCTCCATAGCCGGGCCAGAGGAACTCTCCCGTCTTCTGCCTACGAAACCAATTCACATGAAAAATCTTAGGCGGCTTGGTGATCAACTTCCTCATCTTGAGCCAGTGACTGAAGTAAGAGCCCATGTTGTAACCGCAGAAAGGCAGCATTGCCATCGGGTCTCTTCGCAGATTTCCCACTTCGCCGGCAGCGGCTGCAGTGGTCTCCGAAGCCATCGTCGAGCCAACATAGACTCCGTGGATCCAATTAAACGCCTGAAACACAAGAGGGATGGTCGTCGCTCTGCGTCCTCCGAAGATGATCCCATTGATTGGGACCCCAGCCGGATCGTTCACGTTCGGGTCCAAGGCTGGATTATTTATCATCGGTGCGCAGAACCTGCCGTTCGGATGAGCCGCAGGCTTGCCGGAAGCAGGATCCCAGGGTTCCCCTCGCCAATCCAGGAGACCTTTAGGTGGATCATTATCCTTCCCTTCCCACCAAACGTCTCCATCTGGGGTTAACGCCACATTTGTGAAAATTGTGTCCCGGCGAATCGATTCCATCGCGTTCGGATTTGTCTGGTAACTGGTGCCGGGCGCCACTCCGAAATAACCAATCTCCGGATTGACCGCATGCAGCCGGCCATCAGCACTTGGCGACATCCAAGCGATATCATCGCCAACCGTAGTGACCTTCCACCCGGCAAACCGCTTGGGCGGAATCATCATCGCAAAATTGGTTTTCCCGCAGGCACTGGGAAAGGCTGCCGCCAGATAGATCTTCTCTCCCCTGGGGTCCTCTACACCCACAATCAGCATATTCAGCCATCCACCCGCCGTGCCGACCCAGATAGGACCCGGTGCGCAAGCTAAGGCATTTCTTCCCTAGCAAAACATTGCCACCGTAGTTCGATCCCACGGAAACGATCGTATTATCCTGAGGAAAATGCGCGATGTACCGGCGATCCGGATTGACATTGAGCATGCAGTGAAGACCACGGTTGAAATCGTTCCGGTCTCCAAGTTCGGCCAACGCGATCTCCCCTATGCGCGCCATTATTCCCATGCTCAACACCACATAGATCGAGTCGGTAAGCTCAATCCCGACTTTGGAAAGCGGCGACCCCGGCGCCCCCATCAAATAGGGAACTACATACATAGTTCGTCCTTGCATGGCTCCCCGGGCCAATCCGTACAATTTCTCGTACATCTCCGCGGGTGGCGCCCAATTATTAGTCGGGCCGGCTTCTTCCTGTTCTGGCGTGCAGATGAAGGTGTACTGCTCCACCCGAGCGACATCGTTGGGGTTAGAACGATGATAGTAACAACCAGGCCATTTCTCTTGGTTGAGTTTGATGAGAACCCCTTTGTCGACCGCTTCCTGGGTCAGGAACGTCCGCTCCTCTAGCGAACCGCTGCACCAGAAAATGGATTCCGGCTGACAAAGCTGCGCCATCTTGTCAATCCATTGACCGACGTTGAGGTTGGTGGTGTTCTTAACGCCAAGCATTGCATTACCCATTTTGCCTCCTGTACCTGTTCGCCAGACATGCGCGCGCAATCCAAGTCGATGCAGGCTTCCGCCTACGCCAAGCCTACGGCGCGAACAGGTCCGCCTACGCCAAGCGACTCGACTGAGCTCGTCGAACGCCCTCCGGCGCCACAAGTTCCGCCTTCGCTACGCTCTGGCGCGACAGGTTCCGCCTTCGCTGCGCTCCGGCCGACAGGTTCCGCCTTCGCTACGCTCTGGCGCGACAGGTTCCGCCTTCGCTACGCTCTGGCGCGACAGGTTTTGCATTCGAAAGTATGATGAGTCCGAGCCGAGGCCAACAGCATTTCGGAATAGATTATTCGCATGCCGCATCACCAAAACGCCAGGCAGTCAGCTAAAAACGACCGTATCCTGCAAGGCTTAGCCATCGATGAAATCGCCTTTGGCGGAGCCGGTGTTGGCCGGTCGGATGGAAAAGTAATCTTTGTCCCTTTCACCATCGATGGGGAGATCGTTGATGTTCGGCTCCAAACCGTCCGTCGCAGCTATAGCCTCGGAAAGCTGGAGACCATCCAGCAAGCTTCTCCGCATAGAGTCAAGGCGCCCTGCCCATATTTTCAAACGTGCGGCGGGTGTGACTACCAACACATCGCCTACGCGCATCAACTAGCCATCAAACAAAAGCAGATCGAGCAAGCAGTCCGGCGAATCGCTAAGCTGATGGATTGTGAAATTCGACCCATTACACCAAGTCCGAAACCTTTCGGGTATCGGAATCGGATCTCAGTTCATAGCGACGGCGACAGGGTTGGATTTTTCCAGAAGGGAAGCCGCACCGTGGTTGATATCTCCAATTGTCTGCTCGCATCGGAGAGTGTGAACGCAAAGCTTCGCGCTTTCAAAGCCACCCGGCCGCCCGCAGGTGCGCACGTAACGCTGCGAGAAGATGACGAAGTGATCACCTTTTCTCAAACCAATGACGAGGTCGCCCAGCTGCTTTTGGACTTCGTCCGCAGCCGGGTTCAAGGATCGGTCGTCGTCGACGGGTACTGCGGATCCGGGTTTTTCGCACATAATCTAGCCGCAGCGGTAGAGAAAGTGATTGGCATCGACTGGAGCCCGCCGGCTATCCGGCAGGCTCAGAAAACGGTTGAACCGAACGAAACCTATCTGTGCGGCGACATCGGTGAATTACTCGATCAGACTCTGGCCGCGGAGCATCCGGACACCGTCATTCTCGACCCATCGGCAACCGGCCTCTCCTCCGAAGTGGCTTCCGCATTGAACCGGCACACGCCGCCGCAGCTCATTTACATCTCGTGCAACCCGGCAACGTTCGCCCGAGATCTACAACGTCTTTCCGAACGGTTTCAAGTTCAGGACATCCAACCCTTCGATATGTTCCCGCAAACCGCCGAGATCGAAGTCGTTGGTGTACTAAGCTCGGCCGCATGACCAATAGCCAATAGCCGATAGCCAATTGGGCGCCTCGGATTTTGTCTGCGTTATCTGCTATTTGCTATCTGCTATCTGCTATTTGCTATTCCGGCCGAGCTTCTGGCGAGGCCGCGCGCTAACCAACACTGCCCAGCAAGATTCCGGTTAGGAATACCAAAATACCTCCAATGACCGCCTGAAAGAGTGCCTGCAGCAACGGAGTGTCCATGTAGCGTTTCCGGATCCAGGCGATGGCGGCCAGCTCAACCGCCACCACGGCAATCGCAATCCACATCGCAGTGTAAAACTGCGGTATCAAAAAGGGCAAAGTGTGTCCGATCCCACCAATAAAGGTCATCACCCCACAGACGCCTCCGCGAAGCCAGGGTCGGCCACGACCGCTAATAACGCCGTCGTCCGAAAGAGCCTCGGAAAAGCCCATGCTGATGCCGGCTCCTAAAGATGCCGCGCAACCAATGAGAAAAGCGGTGAATGAATTGTGCGTCGCAAACGCGGCTGCAAATACCGGAGCCAAAGTTGACACCGACCCGTCCATCAAACCCGCCAGGGCAGGTTGGACGACGTGCAGCACAAACAGTTTTCGTTTCACCTGCGGATCATCGGCCGAACGGCTGGCAGAACGCTTAGCCATTTCTTCGTCCGCGCTCGCCTCATTTTTAGTCGCCGCGGTTTTGGCCAATGTCGCCCGGGAAGACAACCCGTAGACACACATCAATTGACGTAACTGGGCCGATTGCCGCTGGCGCATGGTAAGCAAAATCGAAGCCGCTTCCGGGCTTTCCGCCCGAATCCGATCCGCCAGCGCGGCGTAAGCCCGGCCGTGCTCTTCTTGTAGGGCAAGAGCGGCGGCAAAAGGACCACTTGGAGAATCGACTTGAGCTGACATAATCACAATTTAATAAGATGTTTTCGCCACACCAACCAAAGGAGTTGGTTAACAGAGATTCTGATGGCGTCGCAGTAGCTAACCTCGTTCTGAATCGTTGGCCACTCTCATATCGTCTGTCCCTAAAATTGAGAAAGACTCACAGTTGCAACGGCTGCCGATTTTCTTCGGAGCTGGCGCTAATTGAATCGCCTTCCGAGGGCCTTTTGCAAAGGCTTTTACTTAATTCGGGCAGCGTGAAGAAGCCGGAGAACTTGAACCGTGTGGCTCCGCTCAACAACTCGGTAGTAGATTAGATAATTTCCAAGAATCTATTTCAGTTGACCAGGGCGCCCTCGGACCCGGGAACCACGATATGGCATCTCCCTTAGACTTTCCGCTAAGTCTAAGAGTTTCCAACCGAAGCTGCGAGCGGCTTCTGGGTTATCAGCTGCAATACGCTCAACGATTCTTAAGATATCTTCGTGTGAGCGGCTCGAAAAAATGACGGTATACATCTACCGTCTAGAACGGGTGGCTCTGGTAATAACTTTGTCGATGTGTTTACGCACGTCATCGACTGTGTAAGTCTTTTCTCCGCTCTCCAGGGAACGGATGCCTTCATCGATCGCCGCCAACGTTTCGGGGCTCTCTTCGTCTTCCGCAGCTAAGTGTACATCAATCGCGTCGCGGAGCTGTCGCTTTTCGTCATCCGTCAGATTTGGCAGCTCTTCGAGGATGTCGTTCAGGCTCATCTAGGATCAGGTTACCGCTACATTCGATTGCGTCAATTCGTCGCCTGCCGGACGTACCCCTACGCCAGCTTCTCCCACGTTGGATTCGCAGACAGAAACGACCATAACCTGTCAGCCAACGGCCGGGTTCGATCCAACGATCGATAAATCCTAACTTCCATCGAACCGTTTGCCGGAATATCCATCACGTGAACGGTAAGCCGGCCGAGCTCTTCTCTTACGGAAGTTTCCGGTAGCCAAGCGATACCATGCCCGGCCAACACCATGGCTTTTACTGCTTCTGCCATCCCGTTCTCATAAACCTTGCGCAATTGCGGTCGCCGGCAGGGATCGTTCAACATCACGGTGGAGAGCCGCCCCAAAAAAGATTCGGCCGTGTATCCTAAAAAAGGGATCGGAGAACTCACAAACTGGGATAGTGGAAAATAGGGGTTCCCGTCCACATCAACGCCGGTCACCAGTACCAATCGGTCAGCGCCCAAAGTCACGTAAGGAAATCGCACCGGATCGAGGAAAACCGGCACCATCGGGTGATAGTAAGTCAGCAGAAAATCGCATTCGCCTTCTACCAAACGATTGATGGAGTCTTGGAAATCGTCCGTCACCAGATGCACGCCGATCGACCCAAAGGAACGTTCCAGCCGCTTGAGCCATTCCGGCAAAAAGCGAAGCGAGAGCGCGTGCAACGCGGCGATCTTGATGGTCGAGCCGGTCAGTTCATTCTGACTCTGCAGGCTGCGCCGTTCTTCGTGCAGCATGCGCACGACTTCTTCTGCTACTCCTCTAAACTGCCTGCCCGCTGCGGTGAGCGACGTGGGATAAGTACTACGATCAACCAGCGGCGCACCAATCCAGGTCTCAAGAGCCTGAATTCGTCGGCTCAATGCAGACTGAGTGACGTGTCGCAAAGCCGCCGCTTTGGAAAAGCTATGCGTACTCGCCAAGGTAAGAAAGTCTTCTATCCACGTCAGATCCACAATCGCAAAGATACAGAGGAGTTCAGGAGTTCAAGGAGTTGCAGGAGTTCAGGAGCCCCCGATCGACAGCGCTGGGCCATCTCATACTCAGTCGCAGAAGGTGCTTTCATCTTGCAAATTTTGTACTCCACCCAGCCTGAACTCCTGAACTCCTGAACTCCTGAACTCCTGAACTCCTGAACTCCTGAACTCCTGAACTCCTGAACTCCTCGCTCTACTCCACCCCCCACTCCTTAAGCTTCTGACTTACCCGAGCTCGGGTCGCCTCGTCCATGCGTACTAACGTTGGCCAACCGCGGTGATAACCTTCACCCGGCAACTTACGAGTCGCGTCGAACCCCATGTGCGAACCGATATTGGGTAGAGTTGGCGCATGATCAAGGCTGTCGGACGGATTCTTAATAAAAGTGGTATCACGTTGCGGGTCGGTATTAGCACAAAGCCGAAACAGCACCTCGCTGGTGTTATGGACGTCACAATCCTCGTCTAACACGATGATGTACTTAGAAAACATCATCTGACCCATTCCCCAAAGCCCGTGCATCACTTTGTACGCCTGGTACGGATACTGTTTTCGGACGCTGACAAAGACCAGGTTATGGAACACGCCTTCTGCCGGCAGCGCCATGTCCACGATTTCCGGAAAATTCAATTTAAAGACCGGTAGGAAGATGCGGACACTAGCGTCGCCCAGATAAAAGTCTTCCATGGGCGGAATCCCGACGATCGTCGCGGGATAAACCGCATCCTTTCGATGCGTGATCGCCGTCACGTGAAAAACTGGGTAGGGATCGATCGCAGTATAAAACCCGGTATGATCGCCAAATGGACCTTCGTCGCGAAGTTCCCCCGGTTGCACGTAGCCTTCGATTACGAAATCAACATCGGCTGGGACGCGAAGGTCATTGGTCTCGCATTTGACTAAATCGACCGATTTCTTCCGGACAAAACCGGCGAAAAGAATTTCGTCCAGACCGTCGGGAAGCGGGGCAGTGGCTGCAAACGTGTAGGCCGGATCTCCACCTAGACACACAGCGACCGGCATTGGCTCATTGCGTTCGTAATAACGTTTACCGTGTCTGGCCCCCACCTTATGAACCTGCCAATGCATGCCGGCAGTCGTTTTATCGTAGATCTGCATCCGGTACATACCCACATTGCGCTGCCCGTTATCGGGGTCTTCGGTATAGACATTCGGCAACGTAATGAAACGTCCGCCGTCATTGGGCCAACATCGGAGCACCGGTAGGTCGTCCAACGAAAACTCCGAATCAGCGACCCGATGGATTACTTCCTTGCACGGGCCGGATCCCACTTTCCGAGGCCGAGCATGCAACAAATCAATCCCTTGCCGAAGCAGACCCCAGCCTTCCTGTAAAGAGTTAGGCGGTTTAGCTTTTAGAATCGCCTGCATCTGATGAGCGACCTCATCGACGGAGCCGATTCCTAACGCCAAGGACATTCTTTTCTCTGATCCCATCGTGTTAATCGCGACGGGAAACTTGGAGACCTGTCCATCAATGGTGGGCTGCTCGAAAAGCAGCGCTTTGCCACCGCCTTTCTTTTTCATCTGGCGATCTGCGATCTCGGTGATCTCGAGCTCAGTCGCAACCGGCTGGGTGACTCGGAGCAATTCTCCGGCTTGATCTAGTTTCTTGATGAACGCAGCAAAGGAGTCGTAGGACATGAGACGGGAACAATGACAGATGACAAAT
>Ga0209240_1000648_pt1 | contig 14452 bp, 11 predicted proteins | sample GraSoi_2013_80cm_FD_185828 | JGI IMG/M metagenome (GOLD analysis project Ga0209240, IMG submission 185828) | Grasslands soil microbial communities from the Angelo Coastal Reserve, California, USA - Sample 9_17_2013_80cm (SPAdes) (version 2) | ecosystem: Environmental > Terrestrial > Soil >...
GGATTCACCGTCGCGAGAACCGCGTAATTCCTGCCGTCGAGCAGCTTGAGCGTTACTTCACTTAAGGAGATGCCCACGCCCGCACGCTAGCAAGCGCGGCGGGTTCTGGCACGCGCCGGTTAGGGACGGGTGCCGAACGACGGACGGCCGGTGAGCTCGGGCAGCACCCGGTAGGCGTCGCGAACCCATGCGCAGAGCAACCGGCGGCTGTCGCGCGGATCGATCAGGTCCTGCACGCCAAAGCGCTCTGCGGTGCGGAATGGCGAGGTAACGGCGGCGAGGGTGCGTCGTATCCGCTCGATCTCGGCCTGAGCGTCGGCAGCCGCCTCCAACTGCGCGCGGAAGGCGGCCTCTACGCCGCCCTGAACGGGAAGCGAGCCCCAGTCTCCGGACGGCCATGCCCAGCTGCGCGCGACCCGGTGCCGGTTGACCATTCCCGCGCCGGCGACGCCGTAGACGCGGCGCACGATCAACTCTGCCTGCGGGACTCTGGCCTGGTAGACGGCGGCGATGGCGCGCGCGGCGTGCCGGATCGTGCCGCGCTCCTCAGCGACCCTGCCGATGGTGATCCCGCCCTGATCGGTGAGGCTGACCAACGGCAGGTGGAACGTCTCGCACAGGTCGACGAGGCGAGTGATGGCGAGCGCTCCCTCCAGCGACATGGTGGTGCCCCGGTACGGGTCGGTCGCGATCACGCCGACCGGATGGCCGTCGAGCCGGGCCAGGAAGGTACCGGTAGAGCCGCCATACTCCGCGTACCTGAACACCGATCCGCGGTCGAAGATCGCCTCAAGGACAGACCCGATCCGGTAGGGCTGGCGGGAGTCGCGCGGAATGGCCGAGACCAGCGATTCCTCGCGCCGCGCTGCCGGATCCTGGCAGGCGATGACCGGCGGCGTCTCGTTGACGCTGGCCGGGAGGTAGGACAGGAAATCGCGGATGATCGCGAAGGCAGCATCCTCAGATGCGGCGAACCGCTCGATCGTGCCGTTGCGGTTGTGGACGGCCGCTCCGCCGAGTTCCTCTTTGGTCAGCTCCTCCCCCGTGCCGCTGCGGACGACGGGCGGCCCGGCTGTGAACAGCTGGCCGATGCCAGTGACCATGACGGCCAGATGCGACATGACGAGGCGAGCAGCGCCCAGCCCCACCACCGGGCCGAGGCAAGCCGCCACGACGGGAACGAGCGAGAGATTGCCGACGACCGCGTCCCAGGCCGGGTTGACGGGGACATAGCTGGAGCCGGCGTCGAGCGTCATCTTGACGCTGCCGCCGCCGCTTGCCCCGTCGAGCAGCCGCACGACAGGCAGCCGCAGGTCGGCGGCGTACTGCTCGGAGTAGATCTGCTTGGCGTGGATCGCGGCGTCGCCTGATCCGCCGCGGACGGTGAAGTCGTCGGCGCCGATCATCACCCTCCGGCCGCCGATGCTCGCCGTTCCGGCGACGAAGTTGGCAGGCATCACGCTGAGGAGGCGTCCGTCGCCGTCGTAGTCGCCGAATCCGGTCAGGGCCCCGATCTCGGCGAAGCTGCCCGGGTCGGTGAGCCGGGCGATGCGGTCGCGTACAGTCAGCCGGCCCGAGGCGAGCTGGCGTTTCACCTTCTCCGGACCGCCCATGGTTTGGGCGAACTCACGTCGGCGCCTGATTTCCTCGATTTCTTGCATCCAGCCGACGGCCTCGCCTGCGCCCCGTTCGGCGGCTTGTCCCGCACGGTCGTCTGCCCCGCTCACCCGCACCTCCCGCGCCGCGGCGCTAGCCGCGCCAGGCGCGGCATTCTGTCCCGCAGCCTACGGGCAAAGGAGGATGCTCTTCTCAAACCAGTGGTCGGCATAGGCCTCATCGTTAAACGCGGGGATCTCGCGGTAGCCCGCCGACCGGTACAGGGAGATCGCCTCGTCCAGCGCCCGATTGGTCTCCAGGCGCAATGTCACGACACCGCGCTCAGCGGCCCGGGCCTCCAGATCGGCCAGGAGCCGGCGCCCGAGCCCCATGCCGCGCACGGCGGGAGCCACCCACATCCGCTTGACCTCAGCCGGGCCGTAGTCGTGGAACTTCAGCGCCCCGATACCCACCGGGCTGGCACGCAGTGTCGCGAGAAGCAGCAGGCCGGCAGGCGGACTGAGCTCCATATCGTCGGCGGAGATGCTGCGGGCCGGATCGAATCCGCCATCGAACCTGCGCGACAGCTCGCCGAAGTAACCCGCCATCGCGGCGCGAGCGGCCTGATCCCGCGGATCGGCCGGGTTCACCCGGATCGCTGATGCGGTCAGCAACCGCTCGACCTCGGCCATCGCGGCGACGAGCCGTGATCGCTGCCGGCCGCTGAGCGGCCGAAGAATGCTGCGGGCGGCCTCGTCTGAGCGCTGGTCAAGCTCGGCCCGCTCGGCCACCCCGGTCGCGGTCAGGCGGGCTGTCCGCACCCGGCCGTCTGCTTCGCTCGGCTCGACGACGGCCAGCCCGTCGTCGGCCAGCGAGCGGAGCAGCCTGCTGAGATAACCCGAGTCCAAGTCCAGGCGCGAACGGAGTTGGCGCAGGTCGCTCCCGTCTGACCCGATCTCCCAGAGCACCCGCGCCTGCCCGAGCGGCCGACGCCTGGCCAGGAATTCGTCGTTCAGCGCGCCGACGTGCTGGGTGACTGTCCGGTTGAACCTCCGTACCTGGCCGATCATCGCCTCGTCCATTCTCTGACTATAGTCAGAGAATGGCCGAGCGAGCTTCGGCGGCAGCCGAAGCAGCGCGGCCGAGCGCTCAGCGAGTAAGCGGCGGAGGTTAGGGCAGCTGGAATGCCGCCCAGACGGCCTTCTCGCACGCGCCCAGCATGACCCAGCCCCACGCCGCGGCGAGCGCGTGCACGACCTGGAGCCCGCGGCCAGATTCTGAGCTCGTGTCAGCTTGCTCGAGCACGGGCGGCATGCTGCTGCCGTCGGTGACCACGCAGATAATCCGGCCGTCATGTCGCTGCCAGGCCAGCATCACGCTGGCGACGTCGACGTCCGGCCCGGACGAGCACGCCCCATGCCTGATCGCATTAGTTACCAGCTCTGAGGTGACGATCACCGCTTCCTCGACCAGGGCATCGAGCTTCCAGCCGCGGAGCGTCGCCGCCGTAAAGTCACGCGCCGCCTTGACCGACTCAGGCCCAGGAATCAGCAGGAGCTCGCTTTGCCCGATCTCGGACAGGTTGAGCAGATCAGCAAAGTCAGCCGCGTCCTGGACGGCCATTGTGCGCTCCCGCGCCCTGGCCTGTCGATGCAGGTTGCCAATTGGCCGCAGCTCACGGCTGCCATAAGTCAAGTCCCGTGCCTGCGCGGAAGTCACTGTGTCGTGTCCCTTATGCATGAGTCAGAACTCAAGCGAGTTTGGGCCGAGTCCATTCGGGCCTGCTCGTCCGTTACGATGCCATTAATCGGTGTGCACTTGCAAGTGCCATCGCACAGAGGGTCGGTTCTGATCAGGGCCGTTCGTCCCGCTATGATGTCGTTGGAACGTGCACATGCACGTGCTGATGCACAATTTAGCCTGTGGAGCACTTCCTGAGTCCCCGGAGACATGCGTACTCAGGCTGGGCATCGACGGCGAAGGGACGACACGTGGATCATGCTTTCAACGGCATGCAGGCCTCACTCCTGCCCGCAGTCGGTTGGCGGAAGAGCAGCTACAGCAACCCGAGCGGTAACTGCCTGGAGGCGACTCCGCTGGCCGACGGCGTTGCGGTCCGGAACTCCAGATTCCCTGACGGCCCGGCGCTGGTGTTCACTGAGGCGGAATGGGCCGCTTTCCTGCAGGGGGTCAAGGAGGGCGACTTCGGCTGAGCGCATAGTCTGGCGACTAGCTGACAATGGCCGACAGCGGGTCTGGCCGGGAACTTTCATCATTCCAGACCCGCTAACATCACGCTTATGGCGCAATGGCCTCTTGCGTGGGAGACTCTTTGGGTCAACCTACTTCAGCTGGCCGACGCAGGGGGATGCAATGGTCACCACAGCCGGACCCGTAGCGGGCCCGGTGCAGAGCCCTCCGCCGGCGGGCACTGGCAGCCCGACGGTGCTTCGCATCCTGCTCGGAGCACAGCTGCGCAGTTTGCGCGAGGCCAAGCGGCTCTCACTGGAAGAGGCGGGCAACGTCATCCGCGCTTCCCACTCCAAGATCAGCCGACTGGAGACCGGTCGAGTCGGCTTTAAGGACCGCGACATCGTCGACCTGCTCACGTATTACGGCGTGACCGACGAGAAGCAGCGTCAGGAGCTGCGCGAACTCGCCGTCCGCGCGAACTCTCCTGGCTGGTGGCACGACTACGCCGACGTGCTGCCGAGCTGGTTCGAGGATTACGTGGGGCTCGAAGAGGCTGCGAGCCAGATCCGCGCGTACGAGGTCCAATTCGTCCCCGGGCTGCTGCAGACCGAGGACTACGCCCGCGCCGTGACCATGCTGGGGTACTCGAACCCCAAGGAGATCAATCGCCGAGTCAAACTAAGGATGGCTCGCCAGGCCATCCTGCCGAGTCTGTGGGTGGTGCTCGACGAGGCTGTGCTGCGGCGCCCCATCGGAGGCCACGCGACCATGCGGGCGCAGCTGAAGCATCTCATCGAGATGTCGCAGCGCCCCAACGTGACCGTCCAGGTCATCCCGTTCAAGGCGGGAGGTCACGCTGCTGCGGGCGGCGCCTTCAGCCTGCTCCGCTTCGCCGAACACGACCTGTCGGACGTGGTCTTCCTCGAGCAGCTCAACAGCGCTCAGTACCTGGACAAACCAGACGTCGTCGACGGCTACCTGGCGGTAATGGAACGACTGTGCATCGGGGCTGTGACGCCTGCTACCACTGTCAAGATCCTCCGGTCCATGGTCCGCGAGTCCTGACGCGTTACCTGGTCACGCGCCTCAGACTTCCTGCAGGACGAGGCGGTCGATCGGGCGTGGCAGTGACCTCCGCAGCTCGCCGATCGCGACGGGCTCACCGCGGATCGTCACGTGCACGCCCACGTCAGACAATTGGCCGAGGCCGGCCAGCACTCCGCGGCTCATCAGCCTCGCCGTCGCCAGGTCCACCAGGACCTGCGTCCTCGCAGGCAGGTTCTCCAGGGCGAGCCAAAGCTGCGTCACAGCGAACGAGTCGACCTGGCCCTCGATGCACAGGACCCCGGCCTCGGAAACAAGCCGGAACTGAGGGACCGGGCTCGACGCCGACGACAACGGGTGCGGCGTTGCCAGATGCCGAAGCCGACTGGTGTCTACTTTCTCCTTATCGAAAGCGCACAAGCCGGTGATGGGATTCTCCGCTATGAACCGGTCTGCAATGATCTCCCACCGTATCCATGCTTTCAGCCGCTCGTCGTCGCTGACCAGGGATGTGTTTTCTGCGGCGACCCTGAGCCCGGCATAGCCATGGGCCACTGCGTCAGCGAGCGCAGCGGCGTAGGTTGAACGCTGGGCCACCGGATCGACGATCCCGTCAGCTCCGTACACCTCGGCGATGCTCGTGATCTGCAAGGCGTGCGCGGCGCCGCTGGCCGCGAGCGGTCTCATATCTTCGGGATCCGGATTCTCCGCCACGTACATGAGCCGCTGGCCCAGCGCAGCGCCCTCTGAAAGGAAAGGCACGGCCAGGGCGGCGAACTCCCTGGCCCCAGTGAAGACCCAGCACATGTGGTCGTGCGGCCGCATTCTCAAGAACTCGAACCGGACACCACGATCTCGCCCGGCTCCGTGCTTGCTGATCGGTGCCATGACTGGTTTGCCCCCCAAGCAGATGCGGCTTCAGGCGAGCCGGTCGACCTAGCGATCTGTCTCATCGTTCAGGCTAGCCCGGCGGCGCAGAACGGAACACCACCCCGGAAGCTCTCAAGTCAGCTCATCGCCGCCAGGGTCCTGCGAATGACGTTCAGGTTGCGCAGCCTGGCTTCGTAGGTCGCGCCCGCCCAGAGCAGCGCGGCACCGAGTACCGCGACCGGGAGCCAGCCCGGAAGGTCATGGACTAGGCGCGCGAAGGCCGGAGCAAGCTCACGACCGGCACCAAGTACGGCCACGACTGCCCCGGTCAGCAGCGGCGCCTGCATCCTCGCGCGGGCACCGACGATGGCGATAGCTGCTGCGGCCAGCCCCACGAGCACCAGCCGGAGCCAGCCCGGGCTCTGCCATGCGACGACCAAGCTCGGCAGGAGCAGGATCGACAGTCCGGGTCCGTAGGCGAGCCATGAGTGCGGGTGCCGTTCGCGTCTGGACGCCCGCCAGCCCATGAAGGTCGCGACAGCGGCGGCCGGCAGGGTGTATGCCTCAAGAACGGCCACGCCCGCGGCCGCGAGTCCGAGACACCAGGCCAGGTAGCACAGCGCCAGCCCGGGCCAGATCGCCGGCCGGCGGGCCGCCCTCGCGGACACACCCAGGCAGATGATTCCGGCGGTCGCCAGCGCGAAGCAGGCCGTCGACGGCCGCTGCAGGCATGGGCCCACGCCGACCGCCGTCACCAGCCAGGCAGTGATCTCGATCCCGAGGCCGATCATCGCCCGCTGATCTGAGGCGCCCTCGCGCGCGCACCTTGCTGCGGCGACCTGGGCGCAGGCCGCGACTCCCAGCGCCGCGAGTCCCGCCTGCCAGCTCGGCCGGCCTGCGGCCAGAGCCGCGCACCAGGCCAGCGCGGACGCCGCGAGAACGGTCAGGCAACCGGCCGCCACCCGGATGCCAGCCAGCCGGGCACGCCAGGCGCAGCATGCATAAGCCCCCGTCAGGCAGCCGAGCACGGCGAGGGTCGGAACCGGCTCGGCGAGCGCCCACGCCAACGTCATGGCGCCGGTCAGCAGAGCGGCTCCGGCGGGCGCCACGCTCCGGCCGAGCGCAGCCCATGCGGTCAGCGCGAGTGCCAGGGCAAGCAGCGCGGCGTCGACGACCCAGTAGCCGATCCCCGCGGCCAAGCCGTCCACTCCGGCCGGGGCCGCGACGAGCGGCAGGGCGACTGCGACGGCGTCCAGGCTGGCGCGCCCCCTCCGCTGCCATGCGCCGGCCGTGGCCGCCACCGCTGCGAGGCAGATGGCGAGGACGACGACCGCAAACGACAGACCAGGAGCGGGTGCGGCGACAACGCTCTGGTGATGTCCCTGCCACGGGTGAGTGATCACGTATCCGGGAGCCACCAGCACATGAGCTATTGGCCGCCACTCGGCCGCGAGCGTGGCCATGGCCGCGCTTGCGGCAGCGACCACGGCCGTGAACCGCCGCGCGCCGGCCCGTAGCCACGCGGTGCCGCTCCCGACCGCCGCGACAGCGACCGCGAGCATCGCGAAGGTGTCCCGCTGGCCAGCGGCGAAAATGGCAGAGAGCAATATGACCGGCCCGGCACCCAGGTCAAGCACTACCGAGTGGATGGGGCGCACCCGCTGCAGCGCGGTCGCGGCCGCGGCCGCTGCGATGGCGACGCCGAGCGCCGCGAATGCCGCATACCGAGCATGCCACCCGCTGGCCAGCGGAACGGCCCAGGCAACCCCCGTCGCGGCGGCGAGCACGCCCGCAGTCGAGAGGGCCGCGGTAAAGACGTGCTTGGCGCGCATGGCCGCCAGGAAGAAGACCGCAGCAAGCACGGCCAGTTCCGCGATGGTGGCTCTCGACGTGGCCAGCGACCATAGCGCAGCACCCGCAGCGAGCGCGCCGGCGCTTCCGGCGGCGACCCCGGCCAGTACCTTGTCGGCGAGCATGGTGCCCACGCTCAGGAGGGCGGCAGCGGCGCCGGTCAGCTTGATCTGCGCCGCCCAGCCGGTTAGATGCGCTGCGGCCGGGACCGAACCCGCGGCCAGCGCGGCTGCGACAAGCCCGGCGGCCCCCGCCACGAGGCTGAACTTCCGCGCGACGGATGCCGACGGGACGACGCGCGCAACCAGGCAGGCCAGGCTGACCAGTACCAGCGCCTCGGTCGCCGAGGGCAATCCTGGCCAGCTGGTGAAGCTGGCCGCTATCGCCGTGCGCGGGGCGTAGCCTGCCCAGACGGGCAGCAGCCGGTGCCAGCCGAAGAGCCCGACCAGGGCGACCGGCGCCGCGAAAATGCCCGCAGCAGCCAGCGTCGCTGCCGAACCGGCTGCCGCGATGTCCAGCCGATGGCCGACCGACTTGCCAGCGCGCCGGCCAACGGCCAGCGCGAGAATAGTCACGCCGAAGCCGCACCCCGCGAGCAGTGCGAGATACCAGCTGACGGGAAGCGCGGCGGTCACCGGCATTACGAGGCTCATGACAGCCAGGGCGCCGGAGACAGCAGCCGCCGGCCGGGCAAGTTTCGTCAGATTCGCGTTGTAGCCAGGCACGGCGATTCCGACGACCGCCGCCGCCGCGAAGGCCGTGGCGAGCCATGGCGCACCTGGCCATCTGGCCGCCATCGCCGAAGCCGCTGCGGTCACCAGGACGCCGCAGGTCCACGCCCCGACTGCCGCGAGCGAGGCCACTGCGCTCTCCGGATGTCTAGCGCGCCGGCGCGAGACGCCAGCAATCAGAGCATCGGCACCGGAGGTCAGGACCAGCCCCACCGCTACGGGACCGGCAATCGGTGCGGCATGCCCGCCGAGGAGCAGAGCCATTCCGACGATCGCGAGCGGCGCGGGAACCTGGGCGAGGCAGATCGCCGCCAGCCGCGGGCCCTTGAGCCCTGTTCGGATGCCGTAAGCGGCCCATGCGACGGCCAGGGCCGCGCAGAACGCGGCTGCCGAGAGCGGACCTGCGGGCGCCGTGATCAGCCGCTGGAGCAGGTAAGCGTCCCCGATGGTCAGCGCCAGGCCGATAGCGGCGACCGCCTCGGCGGTCGCGTTGAGTTTGCGCCGAATGAGCGGCCGGGGAGCGGCCAGGACCAAGGCAGTCGTACCGACCAGAATCGCGGAACGGCCGAGCGGGCCGATCAGGGCCCAGCCAGCGACGGTGAAGATCGTGACGGCGATAACGACGAGCGCTGCGCCAGCCCCGAGCAGCAGGCGCGCGGCCGTGCGCCCCGACATCTCAGGGCGGCGCACCGGCGGCGTTGCGGGCTCGCGCACAGAAACCTCAGGCGGCTGACTCACCTGCGCCTCGGCCTCTCCCGCCGCCCTGGCGCAACCGGGCGCAGGCACATGCCTCGGCAGGCCGGCTAGCTCGCCGAGCAAAACCGCTCGCCGTCTGATCAGCCAGGTGCGCGCTTCATCGACCCGCCTGAGCTCGCCGGCGATCCAGCGAAGCTCGCCAGCTTGGGGACCGGCCAGCCAGATGCCACAACATCGGCAATACGGCTCATCTGGGCCCGCGGGACTCGAGCATTCCGGGCAGTGGGCACCGGACGTGCCTGTGGAACGGACTGCTGTTCGCATGCAGCCAACAGTGCACGCGCCGACCGAATCGAGATAACCGCTGGCGTACTCACTGCGCAGGCCGGGATACTCAGGCCAATCTGAGTATCTGGCACTAGAGCACAGCCCCGCGGACGTGTTCAGCCGATACCCTCATAGCGTGATCGTCTTCTCTGCCCGATAAGCCGGTGAGCCTGCAGGCGCCTTTGTGGCGCTCGATCGCGGTCTTCCGCTTCGCCTCGCTCGCGTACGCAGGTGTGCTGCTGGCGATCAGGCACGACTCATACCGGCACTGGGGCTGGGCATGGGTAGTCATCGGCGCGATGACCGCGTGGACGGTCGTCAGCACGGTCGCCTACGCCACCCCCGCGCGTCGCACCAACCTGCTGCTGGGCACCGACCTGGTCGTAACCGTTCTTGCGCTGCTGTCGACAGATCTCCTGCAGACGACGCAGGCCAGGCACATCGGCCTCATGCCGGTCACGGCGACCTGGCTCGCCGGACCCGCCCTGGCCTGGGCCGTCGTCGGCGGAGCCAGGGCTGGCGCGGTGGCCGCCGTGCTGATCGGCGCCTGCGTGGTCCTGCTCGGGCATCAGCAGCGGCCAAATACCAGCGCGTACGACGCCACCGTGCTCAACGGGCCCGTCATCCTGCTCATGGCGGGGATGCTGGTCGGCTACATCTCTACTCTTATGACTCGCGCCGAGCAGGCGTTGCAGCGTGCGACCGAGATTGAGGCCGCGAGCCGTGAGCGTGAGCGGCTGGCCCGCACGATCCATGACTCGGTCCTTCAGGTGCTCGCCATGGTCCAGCGGCGCGGCGCCGAGGCCGGCGGCGAAGCAGCCGAGATCGGGCGGCTCGCGGGCGAGCAGGAGGCAGCGCTGCGGGCGCTGGTCACCGGCGACGGGCCAGCATCTCCTCAGTCGGGGCAGCTTGACCTCGGCGCGCTCCTGACCCGCGAGGCATCAGCCCTGGTGTCGGTGATTACCCCGGCCGATCCCGTTCTCCTCAATGAGCAGGCGGTCACCGAGACGGCAGCGGCGGTCAGGGCGGCGATCGACAACGTGCGGCGGCACTGCGGACCGGCGGCCAAGGCGTGGGTACTCGTGGACGACGAGGGCGCGACGGTCAGTGTGACCATTCGCGACGACGGGCCGGGTATCGCGGACGGACGGCTCGCCGAGGCCGCTGCCGAGGGCAGGCTGGGAGTCAGCCACGCGATCAGCGGGCGAATCCGCGACCTCGGTGGTTCGGCGGACATCTGCAGCTCGCCGGGTGCCGGGACCGAAGTCAGGTTGCGGGTGCCCAGGGTCGGGCAGCGCAGATAGGGAGGCGCCGTGGAGCTGGCCGACGGCGCCGACGCCGTGAGCGCACCGCGTACGCGGGTTATGGTCGTCGACGACCATCCGATGTGGCGAGACTCAGTCAGCCGCGACCTGAGCGATGCTGGCTTCGAAATCGTCGCCGCCACCGGCGAGGGTGCTCAAGCCATGCGGATCGCCGCTTCGGTGCGACCGGACGTGGTTGTGCTCGACCTCCAGCTCCCCGATGTCTCGGGGGTGGATGTCACCCGCGGCCTCCTCTCGACCTACCCGGCCGCCAAGGTGCTGATCTTGTCGGCCAGCGGCGAGCATCGCGATGTGCTCAGCGCGGTGAAGGCTGGCGCTACCGGCTACATCCTGAAGTCCGCGAGCCGCGCGGAGTTTCTCGACGCGGTGCGGCGGACGGGAGCGGGAGACGCGGTGTTCTCCCCCGGGCTGGCAGGCCTCGTGCTCGGTGAGTTCCGGCGCCTTGCCAGCGACCCCGCTCCCGACACGCCGCGGCTCACCGAACGCGAGGCCGAAATCCTGCGGATGGTCGGCACCGGTTTGTCGTACAAGCAGATCGCCGAACGGCTGGTTCTGTCCCACCGCACCGTGCAGAACCATGTGCAGAACACGCTCAACAAGCTGCACCTGCACAACAGGGTCGACCTGGTTCGCTATGCGATCGAGCACGGCCTCGACACCGGCCCAGCCTCCGGCCCAGTCCCTTCATGATCTGGAAGGATCCGGTGTGCTATAGGACATCGGATCCTTCCAGATCATGAAACGTGCGTCCGCGCCAGGCTCAGCGCGCCCAGGTATCCGGCCAGCATGGCGCCGGCGGCCTGGCCGACCGTGTCATCGGCAGGGAGAAACGACGGATGGTGCAGGGCGTGCGCCCCGCCAGTGCCGAGGAAGAGCATCAGCGTGCGCAGGCCTCGGCTGAAATACGAGAAGTCGTCCGCTCCGCAGGAGCGGAACGAGGTGTCGACGGTGAACCCTGCCTCGCGCAGCCAGGGCCAGGTCGCCTCGGTCAGTGCCTGATCGTTGACGAGGGCGGGCTCGCCCTGATCGATCGTGACCGAGCCACGGCAGCCGAATGCCCGGCAGGTGTGCTCGACGATCTCGCGGATAATCCGGTGCAGGGCGGGCCGGTCGGCTTCCTCGAGCACCCGCAGCGTTCCCTTCGCGACGGCGGTGGCCGGGATGACGTTGGCTGCCTGGCCCGCCTCGAGCATGCCGATCGACACGACGACCGCGTGGGTCGGGTCAGAGCGCCGGCTGACGGCACTCTGCAGCGCGACCACGCTCTGGCAGAGAGCCACGACCGGGTCTGCGGCCAGCTGCGGGTAACCGGCGTGCCCGCCGGTCCCCTCGACCGTGATCTCGATGTCGTCGGTCGCCGCGTTGACCGTGCCGACAGCGGCGGCCACCGTGCCGAACGGCAGCTGGTGCTGCAGGTGAACGGCCACAACCGCGCTCGGCTGATGCACATCGAGCAGTCCTGAGGCGACAATGTCCCTGGCTCCCGACGGGATAGCCTCCTCGCGCGGCTGCAAGATAGCCAGCACCGGCACGGGCAGCTCGGGTCCCGCCGCCCTGGCCGCCCGGCCAACCGCCGTGAGCGCCGCGAGGTGCACGTCGTGGCCGCAGGCGTGCATCGCGCCGTTCCTTGATGCCCAGGCCGCGCCGGTCTGCTCGGTGATCGGCAGCGCGTCAAGTTCGGCCCGCAGCGCGATGGCTGGCCCGTCGGGACTGCCGATCCGGATGAGCCTGCCGGTCTCCGCCACGACCGGAGCGTCGGGGGCACCGAGCGCGGCCGCGACCGTCGCCGCGGTCCGATGCTCCGAGCCTGACGGCTCGGCGCCGGCATGCAGTTCGTGCCGCAGCGCGACGGCGGCCTCGATCTCGGCGGCAACGCCGCCTCGGAGCTGGGCTGCCAGCTCGGCCATCAGCACGGCGGTACTGGTCATGGCAGCGTCCGCGGCGCCCAGACGGACGGCGGCTGGACCAGCCTGATGACGCGACTGGCTGGGCGAGTCAGCCAGGACGGGCGAGCTGTCATCATGACTGGCCCAGCCGGTATACGCGGGTCGCGTTAGCCGAGCCGATCAGCTCAGCAACCCGCTTGGCATCGGCGGCCGACCACGCTTCGTCGGCCACGAACTGGCCGGTTACCCGAGAGATGTCGCGCCGGAAGCCGATCGCGCCAAGGTAATGCAGCTCGGGCAGGCCGAACGCGTCGGAGGAGTAGAGCATCTTGCCGAACGGCGTCAGCTCGAGCGCCTCGGCCAGTACCGCGGCCGACCGAGCGCCCACGTGGTTAAGCACCGCGCCGAGATCCATGTAGACGTGCGAGAACACGTGCGCTAGATAACCGGCGACGCGGTGATGCGGGTAGCAGTGCAGCAGCATGATCGGCGTGCCGATCGGCTCGGTCGCGATCAGGAAATCGGTCAGCAGCGACGGGTCGGACCGGTGCAACCGGACATCGGTGTCACCGAAGCCGACATGGAACTGGAGCGGCTTGCCGATGTCGATGGCGGTCCAGATCAGATGCCTGAGCAGGACCGGATCGACAACCCGCGCCGCCGGGTCGGCATCAAGCGCGCGGAGCAGGCGGCCTGCCGCCGCCGCGACCTCCGCCGAGGCGGGCCTCGTCGGATCGAAGTCGAATCCGAACCGGTAAGCGACGATCGATTTATAACCGACCGCCTCCGCTGCTGCCGTCTCAGTGGCGAGTTCTTCGGCGAAGGCCCCGGCCCAGGCGGCGGCGGTCGTCCCCGCCCTGGCTGCCTTCTCGGCCACTACCTCGAGCCTGACAATGTGGCTAGCCGGCGCGCCGCTCGCCCGCACCAACTGCTCGGGGGTGGTCACCTGGTCGCTCTGGTAGCCGGTATCGACCAGCCACTGGCCCACCCCGGCCGCCGTCAGCAAGCGCCTGTTCACCTCCGCCGTGCCAAGTTCAGCGCGGCGCCGCAGGTAGTCCTCCGCCGCGACCGAGGGCTCTAGATCGAGCACGGGGGCGCACCAGCGCCGCATGGTGAACCCGAGCTGGCTGTCGAACATCGTGGTGCCCGGCGCGGGCGGTCCCGATGCCTCGGTCATCAGCAGCTCGAACCCCGCCCGGTCCAGATCGCCGGTGACTACACCATGGACGTGGTGGTCGATCAGGGCCAGCGACTCGATTGTGGTCACGCTTCCTCCTCGTTTGCTTCGTCGACCGTGCCCGCGGACAGCGCGTCGTATCTCGCCATCCGGGCCAGCGGCCGGTCACCGAGCCGGTCGACGAGCGCGGCGACTACGGCCTCTACCAGGGCGACCGCCGGCGTGAGCGCGTCGAACGGCGACGGCGACTGCACGCTGGAGGTCAGGATCACGTCAGCATGGGCGGCCAGCGGCGAGAGGTAAGGATCGGTGAAGGCGATCAGCGTCGCGCCCTGCTCCTTGGCAATGACCGCAGCCCGGACCGTGTCGTGCTGGTACCTGCGGTAGTCGAAGGCGACCAGGACATCGCGCCGCCCGATGTCGAGCAGCGCGCTCGTCCGGTCGGCGCCCGTCGCCGAGATGACGTGCACGTTCGGGCGGAGCACCCGCAAGTGCGCTGCGAGGTACTCGGCCAGCGCCGAGCTAAACCTGCCGCCGATCAGCGTCACGCCGCGCCGCTGCTCGGCCAGCAGCCTGACCACCTGCTCGAACTCGGCGCGTGGCAACCGGGCGAAGCTCGCCCTGATGCCCTCGCAGAACAGCTGCTCTGACCGGCTAAGCGCGTCGCCGTCCGCGGCCGACCGCCCGGCGTGCATCGTGAGCGGCGACGACAGGCGGGCGGACACCTCGGACTTCAGCGACCGCTGGAACCCCGCA
>Ga0209240_1000650_pt1 | contig 14421 bp, 19 predicted proteins | sample GraSoi_2013_80cm_FD_185828 | JGI IMG/M metagenome (GOLD analysis project Ga0209240, IMG submission 185828) | Grasslands soil microbial communities from the Angelo Coastal Reserve, California, USA - Sample 9_17_2013_80cm (SPAdes) (version 2) | ecosystem: Environmental > Terrestrial > Soil >...
GATCGAAGCCTATGTGAGCCGCCGGGCAAGTCCTTTTGCCGACACGTTTTGTCGCGGCGCCATGGAAGCGATCTGGAAGTCTTTACCGGTGGCTTACTTCGAACCCAAGAACCGGGCCGCACGAGAAAGTATGATGTTGGCAGCAACTCAAGCGGGGATCGCTTTCTCGAACTCAAGTGTGGCTTTGGTGCATGGAATGAGCAGACCGATCGGAGCTCGGTTTCATGTGCCTCACGGCTTGTCTAACGCCATGCTGCTCCCCCCGATTACGACGTTTTCGTTGCCGGGAAACTTACATCGTTATGCCGATTGTGCGCGAGTCATGCATATCGCGAAGAGCGATGTAAACGACGAAACCGCAGCGGCTACGCTCGTGGAGGCGCTCAAACAATTAAACCGGCAATTGGAAGTTCCGACTCCGGAAAAGCTCGGGATCGATAGAAAGCAATGGTTCGATGCCATCCCAACCATGGTCGAGCAAGCCATTGCTTCAGGCTCGCCCGCCAACAACCCCCGGGTGCCTAGCCCAGAAGAAATGGGCGAGCTGTATAGGGAAGTCTATGGCTAGCGATGGCATTTTTTGGCGTGGAAGCAAAGTGATCAGTGATCAGTAATCAGTGAGTCAGTCGTCCTCGTCCTCGAAAAGCCGTTTCACCCAGCACGCCTGAAGTACCTTCGATTCGAGCTCTGAGTTATTTCGGCATTAGATGATTTCCTTGCGCGCCGGCAAGCATCCCGCTAAAGCTCGCGGGGGAGCCTATTAATGCACGGGTTGATGCGAGTGCTGCGAACGTTGGGGGTCTGCCTGGGGTTATTTCTGGCCACTTATGTCCCAACATTTGTCCTTGTTCATCTGCTCAGTCTTTCGCCCGGTCAGGCGATCCCTTGCATCATCGCAATCGGTGCATTGATCTGCTTCGTTTTGATGCTGGTACTCTGTGCCAGTGCTAGATTTAGGTTGGTCGATTTTGGGCTCCGCCCGCCTGGCTTAATCTACCTTCGATGGGCGCTCGGCATTGGCGTCCCGCTCGCGGCTAGTCTGGGTTTACTGGATCATTTCTGTGGGGGTGCAGGCGGCCCCCTGAGTGGATTCTCTCTGCCGATATGGGCCTCGGTCCTGTACTTTGGATTGGGCGCACCGCTACAGGAAGAAGCTATTTTTCGAGGGCTAATTCAAACTGCGGTACGGCGAACTGCTCCAGGCGATTTCAGAATTGTTGGTGGCGCCCGAATCTCGATCGCTTCGCTCGCTGTGGCGGTTCTTTTTGGGGTGGTTCACATCCCGGTAGGACTTTTCACGGCCGTGATCGCATTTGTCCTTGGAGTCTTGGCCGGCGAATTGCGCGAGCGAAGCGGCAGCCTGATACCGGCGATTATCGTCCATTCTCTGTTTAACTTGTGTAGTCTTTTTTGGAGCATTGTGCTGTAAGTGTTCCTTTCTTGCGACATCTGTCACTGGGATCGATGCCAAGCCACGATCATTCAGGCGCCCATACTTCTGATAAAAAAAGTCCCGGACGCCCAAGCGTCCGGGATTTATTTGAGTTGCCTTCGATACTACTTAGGAAATCTGGTCGACGATTTGGACATCAACGACTTTGCCGTCGATGACCGTCACTTGTTTGTACTGGCCATCATCGGTCGCGTAGTAGTAGACCGTGGCTTCATCGCCGTTGTAGTCGCTGTAATCGGAATACACGGGATCCGGATAATAGTAATCAACTAAGTCCAGAGGCATCCCAATGCAGATGTTGCCCCAGCAGATGTTGTCATACCATCCCCAGCACAGACCTGGAGCAAAACCTAAAGCGATACAGTTGTTGCAATACCAAGAAGCGCCCCAGAAGTTGCAGCGCCACCAGAAACCGCCGTGGTTAAACCAGCAACCATGATCCCGATCGAAGTGATCCGAAAAAAAGTTTTGGTGCCCTTCCCAATGCCGGTCAGCAATCTGGTTGAGCCGCTGATTCATCAAAGTGTGGGCTGATGTCGCACTTAACGAATGATTAAAAGCGGGCGCCCGATTGGCGATTGCCGCATTTGCCGCATGCGCTGGATCCCTGGACCGCGAGGTAGCTTTAGCCACTTCAGTTTTGTTGGTCTGGTTCAGCGTGTGCGATGCGTTCGCGACTCGGTTCACGCCGGGGTCGTGATGCTGGTTGGCAGTCGCCACGTGCTGATTGGACGTGTGCGAAGAATTGGTGTTCCTCGAGTAGAGACTGGCGTGATTCGAGACGGCGTGATTCGAGACAGCGTGATTCCCGTAGAGATTGGTGTGAGAAATGTTCGAAAAATTCCTTCCACCGGAATAGGCAGTTCGCAAACCACCGCCATTGAATCCGCCGCCATGGTAAGAGGCTGCCGGACGCGCAAAGGCGCCGTGACCGCCACCACCCGGATGCCCGCCTCCGCCACTTGGATGTCCGCCTCCGCCACCACTTGGATGTCCGCCTCCCCCGTCGCCCGTATGATTGGCGAGCGCAGAAGAAAACGGTAAACAACTGAGACTCGCTGCAGCAACAATGGCTGCAACTTTTTCTACCCCACCAAGAGAGCTGAACCGCTCTAGAGGGAACAACTTTTTCATAACAGAGCCTTTCGAAATATTAAAATCGACACACCATTATCGGCCTCGCCAACCCACATTCAATGGCGCCGACAACATTAATGACGTGCAGCGGTAGCGAAGGTTTACGCCGGCTCGATTACAATTTTGTAATTAACACGTCAGCGCCGGAACAGACTCAATGGGTCCGTTCACGGCGCTTCAATGTTACTCAGCTAGGTAACTGGTCGACGATTTCAACGTCGACAACCTCGCCGTCAACAACGGTGACCTGCTTGTATTGCCCGTCGTCGGTCGCGTAGTAATAAACCGTCGCATCTTCGCCATCGTACGACGTATCAGAGGTGTAAACCGCATCCGCATAATAGTAGGTGACGAGTTCCAAGGGCATCCCGATGACGATGTTGCCCCAGCAGATATTGTCATACCACGCCCAGCATAAGCCTGGCGGCCGGCCGAAACCGATCAACCCGGTACAATAGGACCTGGCGCCCCAAAAGTTACAACGCCACCAATAACCGTCGCGATGATACCAATATCCGCGCTGCGGGTCAGAACGGGTTGAAAACACGGTTCCATGCGCAGTCCACTGCCGGTTGCCTATCTGCGTGAGACGCTGGCTCATCATGCTGTGGACGGACGTCGCCCTTAACGAGTGGTTGTACGCGATTGTTTCTCGAGTTACCGACTTCGACCGATTTCCGACGGTGGTATTCCGTTGGTTGTTATTCTTCTGGTAAAGACCGGCACGCGTATTAGAGGAGGCGCCTTGCTTTAGGCCGGGTGAGACATTTCGCACTTCGGATTTGCTCAGACGCGTGTGCTCATTCTTGGTGGTCACACTGCCGCGAGCAGCGGTTTCGTGGGAAGTGACTGTCTTGCTGGCGACGTTACGAGTTCCGTTCCCCTGGTGAGAGACGATCGTTTTGTTAACCCCGCCGTTGTTTCGGTTCTGGTGGGCGTTAACCGCCTTAGGAGCGGACACGGTATGATTGCTCCTCGAGTGTTGCGTGCTCACGATGTGATTGCCTCCCGGATGCGGATTGCTCGCCACGTGATTCCCTCCCGGACGTGGAGCACTCACCATGTGATTGCCCCCAGGACGAGGAGTGTTGACCGTATGATTGCCTCCCGGGTGCATATTCGGGGCTTTGCTGACACCGCCTGAATGAGGAGCGCTTTGGTGGGAGCTGGGAGCCTTGTTTCCTCCACCCTTATTTTCTTTTTTGTTGTTCTGGTCCGCTAAAACCGAGAACAGGGGTAAGCAACCAATGCTCGCCACTGCGATGAGAGCGGTCCACCATCGAGTATTGCCGGCTGAGCCTACGCGTTCCAACGGCGATAACGTTTTCATAAGGACCTTTCGAATTTTAAACTAGTGAGACAGGCCGGCTCGTTGGAGCCAAGTCCAAGGGCGCGACCTACGTATGTTCGTTTCTCACTGACAACTTGGACGGAGGGTTGCCGGTTTGTATTCAGTCATCGTCCCGTAGTAGGGACAGATGATCGTAGCCAGGCAATTCGTAGCTTAGCCGATAAGCGAGTTGGTTTGGAATTAACGGCCCCGTGCTATCGATGGAAATTGCATCTAATTTCGACCGTTGAGGCGAAAATACGCCAACTGCCTGCGTCGCTCACAAATGCACATGCATTTGTGAGCGACGCAGGCTATGGCAAAGTGTTCCGGCCAAGCCGGACACTTTGCTGCTCATGAATAAGAAAACGTTTGGGCTTAGCTTTTTGTTATCGACGCTTGTGCTGTCGAGCGCCTTCGGCCAGAATGCATCGCCGTCAGCCAACCCCAAGGCAGCGTCACCATCTCCTTCTCTGCAATCAACCGTCGCGGCGCCGGTGGTAAAAATTCGAATCGTTGTGCGCTCCGATGAGGCAGCGATCCGGGCCTTGGTGGAAAACTCGCTCCGAACTGAATTGGGCAAGTTGAAGAATGTGGCGGTGTTGTCAGATCCCGGCGCTTCCAGCCTTATTATTGGGGTCAAACTGGTTCAGGTGACTGGCGTCCAAGCCAAGTCGCCGTTGTACGCCCTGGAACTCTCGCTCTTCGACACGCCGGCGATTTATAACGCGCTGGAAACAGTCGGACTAAGTCGCCAGGTGATCAATAGTTTATTGGTAGCGAACGCGGTCCAGCCGATTCGCGAAGACAATGTGCTGACCGTAGTATCGAAGGATGGCATACCGGCCAAGATGGTAAGTTTGATCCCCATGATCGAACAGCATGGAGTTCAACGCGCTCAGCTTGCTATCACCATGAATCAACAGCGGAAACCAGGCGCTAAAATAGAAACGAATTCGGTTCGGGAGGATGTGCCGTGAGGGAATGTGGAATGTGAAAGGTGATAGGTGAAAGGTGATTGGTGAAAGGTAATTGGTTAGATTTCGGAGTTTTGGAGGTTTCAAGCGGCGGCTGCCTGCTTAGCGTTTATTTCCTTCGGTAGTTAGTAGAGTACGACCGGTCGATGGGGGCGGTACGAATGTTTTGTAATTCGCCGCCATGACACGACTAACGATCGCTGAACCACCTGCACAAGAGTTTGCCGTGCGAGGAAGAAATGCCATCACCGAGGCAAACGATGAAGGCCTCGTCTTTTATGACGATGTGACCAAGGTGCATGTATTGCCTGAGGAGCACAGTTTTACTATTCAGGTGATTACTCCTGATCTCGAAGTCGAAATGGATTTCCCCGACGCAGACAGTGTTAGGGAAGCGTTATCAAATTTTGAGGCCAAGAAAGTCTCGGAAGTGAGTGCGGCAGCTCCCGACTCGGTTCGTATTACACCCATCGAACCGGTGCCAGTTAATGAAGATGCGGACATGCAGTCGCCTGACGCATCCATGTGTTAGCGACCACTCAATCCGGAATGTTTAACACTGGCTCGCTCGGATGGCGGGAGCTTTAGCGTAACCTCAAAATCTCTGACCAAGCCCGATCAGAACGGCCTTGAGGGCGCGGGGTCAACCTTCGCGTAACAATCATTTCCATTCAGATCAGAGAACACTCTGCATTTTCCACGTTTCAGGTCAGACCTGACGCTTTCAGGAATTCGGCGCAGTTGTTTCGATCGGCCTTCTTCCGTCTCCCACGTCTGAGTCTCTTCGATCCAGGTGTAGAGCTGAAAATATGGGTATTCCGATTTCATGGCTTCGATGTCCTCTGGGCAGGTTCGCATTTGCCACTCCGACGGGTTTTGTCGGACAGATCGCTGGCTACGGATGGGGAAATGCTCGCCTGTCATTTCGCCGAGCCGCATACTTCGGCTGCAGCGGTCGGGTGTTCGGAGCAAAAGGCGGGGGCGGGAATCGAACCCGGTAAATCCGGTCCGCCGATCCTTTATTTAAGCGCCGTCTCGGTTTTAGACGATTTCTTTTAACGTATCGTTAACGTTAAAATCGATTCTTAGACCTAACTTCCGGGCGTTTCCGGTTACTTTTCGTTCCCTCCCGGAGCTTCGAATAAAAAGTTGCCCGTTCTAGGGAGGGGATGCAAGAACGTTCCTTAGACGAAGTGCCGCTTACCTTAGAGCAATCGGCGGAATATCTCCAATGCTCTCCTCGGGTGCTGCGAGAGTGGTGCAAGCGTAATCGTATCCGTTATAGCCGATTAAACTATCGTCAGTGGCGATTTCGACGAGCGGATCTAGACGCGTTTCTCGATCGACGAGCCGTACGCAGCAAAGAGGTGTACACCTAAAAACTCGCGAATGTAAGAATATGAATCCGGAGCAGACCCAAAAGAGACTGGCCCATCGCAAAGCTCGTCGACGAAGGTTAACCCGCAAACTAGCGCGACAACAGCTTAATTCCGAAAATGCGCAAGAAACTCGTTATTGGATCCAACGCACTGAAAGGGAAATCACAAACTTAAGGGGGGGCGAAATGACTGTTAAAGTACTGGGACAGTCGCAGTCGTAAGTTTACCCGATACGGCGGTTCGAGAAAGCAAAGACCGAGTGCTGTCGGCGATCACCAACAGCGCGCTTCGTTGGCCCCGAGGTAAAATCACGGTCAATCTAGCGCCGGCTACAGTTCGTAAGGAAGGGCCCAGTTTTGATCTGCCGATCGCGATCGGGATGTTAAAGATCACCGATGAGAATCGGATTCCTGATCTCAGTCCTTATTGTTTAGCCGGCGAGCTAGCGCTTTCCGGTGAGCTGAGGCCGGTACGCGGAGTATTGGCGATCGCTCTTGAAGCTAGAAAACGCGGCCGTCAGATGTTGATCGTGCCAAAGCTAAACGCGGAAGAAGCTGCTCCCGTGCAAGGTCTAGCTGCGTACGGTGCGACAGCCTTAGCGAAGTGGTTAATTTCTTAACGCGCTGAAGCAGCCTTGCAACCTGTCGCCGACCAACCTCGCTTCGTTCCGACCAAGAGTGATGATGACTTCGCCGAGGTTCACGGTCAGCAACATGTGAAACGCGAAGTTGAGGTCGCCGCGGCTGGCGCTCATAACCTGCTCATGATGTGTCCTATTAAACGCGTCGCCTCGCGCCCTGATACGCACAGATTTCGCGAAGATCCTGAAATTCGAGGGTACAGACGGATTAGAAAGACATAATGAAAAAAAGTCTATCAGGAAGTCTATGCTGAGCTTAGCAAAATCGGTCTTGCCAGAACGGCAGCGGCGGACAATGGAGGGGCGGCTAGCCTTACCGAATCTACCGTCAGGGGAAAATTTCCGGGCGAATCTGCAGAGAAGGTTGGCGATAAAGTCCACTCGGACGTGGAAGAAATATTTAAGGCCACGAACCGAAAGTATATTGCAACGGTCGAGGTTTTCATACCGGAGCGCGTCGATCGGCGCTACGGCATTCCCTTTTTCGAATCCAAATACTGCCGGATCTTAAAGTAGTTCGGACACCTTGAAATCCGCCTCGGACCTTTCGAATCTCGCCCTTCGCCTGCTTACAGAACGGGCAACGGCGAGGCTTCGGGATACCGCGCCAATTCTTGTACTCGCGATACTCATAGCCGGTTGGCGCGAAGCCTGACTCCTCTGTCGGCTACGGGTGAAAGAAACCAGACCGCTTTCGCAAGTGAAAGGATGATCGCGTAGACCGCAGTCCCCAACTCGCTCAGTCGAGGAATATTAAAAGCACCGAGATCGATGAACAGAATGAGCACTTGGATGCCAATCATGAATCCGAGCCAGCGGCGAAGGAGCGGGCTAGTCGCGATAAGCCAAGCATAAGTCGCCAGCCCCAACGGCAGGCTGAAAGACGCAAATAGTTCCAGCAAAGTATCTAACTCGATCGCACTAACGTACTTCACCGGGAAAAGGTTGAGGTTGCCTAACTCTTCCACCGCGTTTTGGCAGGTGAGAAAAAAGGTGCCCAAAACCAGAATGGAAATGCCAAAATCGGCCAAGATCGGCTTAGTGCCGCGAAGACGTCGATAGATGACCCAATAGCCAATAATGCAAGTGATTGGGTCGATCAGTGATGCGATGTAAAGCCGACCTACGTTTGCCGGATTCACCTGCAAGAAAAGGAAAGTCAGACAGGCGAAGGCATCAACGAGGGAGGCGATGCAGGCAATGAGGTCAGCCCGGGTGCGTCCGGAGGAAAGCGTTTGTTTCGTGACCGCTGGCGGCATCAGCACTTTGTGTTTGGGGAGACCTTTCATCTGAGTGCTCAGAAAAATTAATGGCATTAAGTATCCCGCTCGTCGCCTCCGCCCTGATACGCACAGATTTCGCGAAGATCCTGAAATTCGAGGTTAAAAGGGACTGAAAGACGCGGTTGACCGAATGAAGCCGCTCTTCACTGTCACCGATAAATCACCTTTCGTTAATCCGCCGAACATCAAAGAGAAAATCCAATGGGTGAAGCCAAAGCTTGTTTGCGAAATCGAGTATGCAGAATTGACTGCTGACGATCTCTTGCGCCAGACAACATTCTTGGGCTGGAGAGACGACAAGAGTCCGAAAGAGGTAGTGCTGGAGCTATCTTGGTTGCGAGCCAACGGAAAAATCAAAGATTAGTCAAAGGTTGTTGGACGAGCGCGGATCTCTATGTTGAAGTCCGCAGGTTCTGCACCGCTGGTATTCTGTGGCTTTGCTTTTCAGAGCTATCTCGATCTTCTCCTGGCGAGAAGACCCGCACGATCACTCGATCACCAACTTCCAAGTCCTGCCACCGACCCCGATCACCAGGAATTTCTTCTTCTATCACCGGCTCTTGGTGCCCAGGCAACGTTTCATTAGGCAAAAGTTTTCTCTGAATCTCAGCGTATCTTACGCTTCGTGCTTGCCACCATCTAAGCGGCCAATGACCCATAAGGCTGAGTTCCGTTGGTGTGGCAGTCGTAACGATTGCGGCGATGTCGAACATGCGCAGAATTATGACAAGTATTGAAAATATAGCCCATATTGTGCGCTAATTCTAGCTAGTCTTGTCACGAATTTTTCATGTGGATTCAGAACCAGTCGCCTTTCAAAAGAAAGACATCACGCTTGCGCCTTCGAAGCTGCAGGCGCGAGGCATTCAACCCATCTCGTAAAGCGCAACGCGTGCTTTGAAAACCTTCAACTCTGGACGTAATACCCGATTACAGCGTTGGTGATCTCGTCTAGTTCGAACTGCACTAGCAGCAGCATATCACGCAGCCGTTGATCACCAGTACCGGTGATCAGTGACGCTAGTCTTAACCAACTCTTCAAGCTTAGCGATGCTTTCCGCTCTGGCAATCACCCCTCCCTTTATCCAACCGCGAAGCACCATCGGCAAAACGCCGATTTCCTTGGCCATCGCTTTCTGAGTTAAGCCATCGCGTTGCCGGATTTTTTCAACTTCCGCCAGTAGGCGGGCAAAGCTTTTTCGCTCTGCGTCGCGCCTGCCGGGTTTGCGCCACATCAACGAATGCGGGCTGGCCATCGTTTTGGGATGGTAATCGATTCGGGCCTTGCGACAAACTCGCTTGAATAACCGATATGCGCTACACCCTTCTACTCGTAGGGATCGCAACCGCTCTTTTCACACCGGCTAGCGCTCAACAAACTGCAACTGTGGGAGTCGGGACCGCGCCAGCGGGTCGAATCAGAACCACCAACACGCCCACGGTCATCTCTTATGATGGCCAGTGGGTGGTGGACGGCTTCCTTTTGACGGACAAAAACGGAGAATCCAAACTACACTGGGATAGTCTTCAACAAGTCGCCCATAACGGCATGGCCGTTTCCTGGTCACCGGATAGTCAGCGGGTGGTGATGGTAGATCACAGTGGAAGAGGAGTCTTGTTTTTCTGCGCCGAATGGCAAAACGGTCAATGGTACGATGTACCAGTATCACGCCCGTATCACGCTCCCGAAGGGCAAGACACCGACGACCCAAAACAACCGGCCAATGATCGGGTTGATAAAGTGGAGCTGGGAAAGTGGATCAGTCCTACCGAAATTCAAATCATGAAACGAGTCCTGGCCGATAACCCGCCGTCGAACCCGCAATGGTTTGACTACACGTTGGTGCTCAGATTCGAGAACGGTAAGGCCGTGGAATACGCGGTAAACTAGCTGTTCTCTTTTGACGCTAGAAAGGCATCGATAACGGATTGTTCCTGCTTTTCGCGATCGGGTCGCCGCCAATAGCGTGAGTCGGCCATTACAGATCTTACGCTATAGCATTCTCCCATGATTAGTAACATGGTTACGGACCCCGACCACCGACTCTTCACATGAGATTCTTTGAATTCACCTAGTAACGGTAATACCGCCCATGTTCCCGTGCCGCTGGCAAGCCGCACGTTTGGTCCCGCAATAGGTTAACGTACTAGGCTTCAGGAAGTCATTTCAGTTGTACCGGGTAACCAACTTCGGCGGATACGTAGAGGGCCATGGTTGAGGAGTATTGAGCGGAGGCTACTAGGACACCCTAGGAGTTATGCGCCTACACAAAGCGAGCACGCCTGTCTCTTTTGGTTCGGCGAAGGGCAGGCAAAGTATGCTCCTTCCACTCCATGGGGCTGAACAGATATTGTAAATGGGCGTCAGGCACGATTTCTAAGATTTCGCCGGCAGTGCGCGCCTTGAGATTAAGCGCCTTCGTCACGATATCCCAAGCGTACCAGGCATCTTCTGAAGCTCCTTCTCGGAATACGCGGCGGGGGATTAAATGCAGCATGATGTCGTCTTTATCCTCGGTGATTCGAATCGTTATGCTGCCGTACGATGCCAGTAGAACCCTGTCGTCAAAATGCGCCTCATCAGGAGCCACTTCACCTTCCAGAGTGAACCTGGACTCAGATAGTGCTCGCTTGATGGTATGTAGAAGGGGATCCACGCTCGAACTTTTACTGGACGTATGCGACCTCGCAGGGGGCATTAATGCGTTTTCGAACCAAACCACGGCTAGCCAAATAGTTCAATTCCTTTTGTTAGAGTGCATCCGAGGGGATCTTTGTAGGGCGGAGTTGCTAACATGATTTGCTAGCCAGCCGCAATCGCTTAGTCCAGAAAAGCCACGCTTACGAGCGACTGTTCAAATGGCGGCAAGCTTCACCCTAATGACACACGCAATTCACGAGCCAGAATTCGTGAAACCGATAAACTGCTGATCAATCTCTTCAATCGAATGTCCGTATAGGAACCTGGGCAATTAACGTCGATGCTGTTCAACTCGGATTCAGGCGCGGCATTGCGTATCGCCCAGAGCACCTCGATATGCGCTGCCGCATCGCTGGGGAGGCGGTGCGGACAATAGCCTAGCGCATCATACAGCCGTTTCTGCACACCCGATGGCAGAAAGACGTCTGCAGTCCTCATCATTGAGTATTCTCGGAGTATATCGCGATAATTCCTCCCCCCTACTCATGATCTGCCTAGCCACTACTCTTGGCGCTCCCGCTTCTCACGCTTTAAATACGGATGTGTTATCAAGCCGTGGCGATTAACGTGCGAATCACCCGGTAGACTAGGACGGTCTTTCTGTGGTCTATCCCCTGTACGCCAGAGAAGAGGTAAGTGCTATATTCGGAACCGATTACAGGCGCTTAGTAGAACGAGCAGGTTTACCGGACATACAACAACATCCTAATGATCGGGCCTATTTTCGATGCCAGAGGAAGCGCCGACCTTGCTCTCCGCAAGGAAAAGCAGGCGATGGATGAAACCTTTTCTTGGGATTTCTGGCTTTTATTGTGATTCTGATTTGCAGATAAGAAACAGGGCGTCGACCCCGAGCAAGGCTAGATACAGGAACACGACCGCCAGATCCGAAAGTTCGGGTGCAATATGCTGACGGTGATTCAGCAACACGACATCATCAAAGATTCTGCCGTGAGAGTGCGCTGACAGAATCGTCGCTTCGAGTGAAGACCAAAAGGAACCTTCGACCATTGGCGGGAGACGGTCAGTTGGGTTGCGTTCCAAATAACTCGACTTCTCCCTGTCATCGATCATTTGACCGACTGAAGTACATCTTGTCTGCTGATTTCTGTCAGCATGGCCAAGAAAACCTCCCCGGAGTTCGTAGCACCGATGATGGCGAATAGCGCGGAGAAGCCTTTTGATTCACCGGATTTTATCTTTGAGATCAAGTTGGATGGATACCGGGCGATCACGGTATTCGACGATGCCGGTAAGCATCTCTGGTCGCGCAATGGCTTGCCTTTGGAACAGAAATTCCCAGCCGTCGCCAAAGCGATATCTAAACTAAAACTGCGCTCAACGGTTCTGGACGGTGAGATTGTGGCCGTGGACGAAAACGGCATACCCCGATTCCAACTCCTTCAACGATTCCAAAAGCAACCAACTGCGCCAACTCTGTATTACGTTTTCGATTTGCTTTGGAGTGATGGTGCGAACATTACCGGACAAACCATTTTGGAGCGGCGAGCGTTGTTAGAACGCATCATAAAGCCGGTGCCAGCAATCCAGCTTGGCACGTACGTCCAGAATGAAGGAAACGCGCTGTTTCAACTGGTTAAAGAGAAGGGCATGGAAGGCGTAATTGCCAAACGCAAAGACAGCTTTTACCGGCCAGGTAAGCGAACCTCCGATTGGTTAAAGATCAAAGCTCGGCTGCAACAGGAATTTGTAGTCGGTGGGTTCACGGCACCAAAAGGAGGCCGCAAGCATCTCGGCGCAGTGGTAATAGGCGCTTACACTGGCGGGAAACTCCGGCATTATGGCTATGCTGGCTCCGGCTTCAGCGAACAGGGATTGAAGGATGCCGTTGAACGAATGAAACCATTCTTCACCGAAAAATCACCGTTTGTTAATCCGCCCAACATTAAAGAAAAAATCCAATGGGTTCAGCCAAAGCTTGTTTGTGAAATTGAGTATGCAGAATTGACGGCGGATGACCAATTACGGCAGACCACGTTCTTAGGGTGGCGGGATAATAAGAGCACAAAGGAAGTAGTGCTAGAGCAAGACCATAGAAGCCGTGTAGTCCGGCAAAGCATCGCCCACTAAATCGGCTTTCCCTCGCTCTCGCCCCAGCGGGCCATAAGCTCGTTGCTCGGGCAGGTTTTATCGATGACTTTGCGGGCCGTTTCCCTGCCAGCTACGGGGAGGCGCCTTGGATCGAGTAACCCGACCTGCACGAGCACAGAGGCCTGGTCCCAGTAGATGTGCTCGTGAACCAGTTTGTCGCCTTCGAATTTGACGATGGCGACAGTCGGTACTTCGACCACGCGACCAGTAGGCGGTATGCCCGGTAGAAGCCAGTCGATTTCGGTGGTGTGCGTAAAATGCACGATGAATTCATCCACGACACAATCGGTGCCGACGGTACGACTAATAGGAGTGAGCCGAAAGTCGGGCGGATTAACGCCGATGAAATGATATTTGTAAAAACGCTTGAGTTGATCGTGCCCGACACCCCCTGTCATCGTGGGGATATGGTTGACGTAGGGCGCCGACACCATCGTTGCCATGGTCGCATCTACGTCCCTGGTTTCGAATTCGTAGCGGCAATGCGCTTCCCACAGCGCGACGAGATCTAAGCTGGCCATAATGTTGCTCCTTTGTTTCTTTAATTCTTTGGCGGGGAGAGTTCAGTTCGGTCTCGAAACTTAGTCCACGGACCCGTTTTTACTCCTAAAAACCGTCGCAAGAAGTGGCTCAAGAAAGTCTTTACCGAAAAAGGGAAGGAAGAAGAGTTCGACAGAACTGGGTATTTTCGCAAGTATGGGAAGGTTTTATGAGCGGGTTTCTTGATAGAGGTGGATTGAGCCAGAGTGCTGGAATCTCAGCTGCCGTGCGCAGGTACGGAAAAGGGTTCACGCTTGAAATCGTGAGATGCCATGAGCGTTATCTCGCAGGTGACCACGAACGACTCGATGGTCTCGGGCGAAGCTACTACACGACCATCGCTGGTACCGTCGTCTTTACGTTGCCGCAATCCCATCCCTGGTTCGCTATGGTTCAGCTGCCACAGGAGTTGTAGGGATGAAAACCAACCTCTACACAAAAGTCGTCTTAACTATAATTGCGGCATGTCTGCTTGGCCTAGTTTTCCGCGACGTGCCGACAGTCACGACAGCTTACGCTGAAACTGCCACGGAATCGCCGATACACGTCATCATAGACGGGGTTCAAGGGGGAGCCCTGCCCGTCAGCAATGCGCGAGATCCCGTCCACGGCTACAAGATCCCACTCTACACACAGACTGTTGCGCGATAAACCTCGGCCTGCCGCGCGTTTTTATCAGCGATCGTAATGCTATAGCACTCCGTCTTGATTAGTAACATGGTTACGGAGCCGATACCGGTTCTTCACATGAGATTCTTTGAATTGACCAGTAGTAACGGTAATACCGCCCATGTTCCCGTGGATCAATTTCTGCGTATTGAAACGTTTGACGATTACCAAGCGGGAAACGGTGTTGTTCAGGTTCTGTT
>Ga0209240_1000655_pt1 | contig 14335 bp, 9 predicted proteins | sample GraSoi_2013_80cm_FD_185828 | JGI IMG/M metagenome (GOLD analysis project Ga0209240, IMG submission 185828) | Grasslands soil microbial communities from the Angelo Coastal Reserve, California, USA - Sample 9_17_2013_80cm (SPAdes) (version 2) | ecosystem: Environmental > Terrestrial > Soil >...
GGTAAAATTGTACATGGCACGTCCCCCTTTGACGACTATTGGTCGGAGCGGGGGGTGGCCGGGTTCAAAAAGCTTGCCGGGAATTAATCCTGTGAGTTGGTTACCAGCCGGGATCGAAACTGGTATCGCATTGAGAATTCTTGCGAATTGCCAGATTGCCGCAGCGCGGTAACAACCCTGTGTTCACGCCCGCCCGAAAAGGCGGTCAGAGGCTCAACGGCGTCACGATACCGCCGCCCCTTCCGGGCTCTCATTGCCGCGCCGCATGCCAGCCAACCACCGCGTCGGCAACCGCGTCGGTTGAGGCAAAATATGGTTTGATGTCGAGGAGCGGGGTGTTGTCGAGACAGTCGAGCCCTACGACCGAGAGCCTCGTGCCGTCGACGCGGAGCAGCCGCGCAACGCTCAGGGCGATAGGATTGGGTCGCGCCGGCGATCTCAGCGCGAACGTGCCGCGCCCGACGCCGTAGTGCCGCGGCATCTGCAGCACCAGATCGCGCCGCGACCGGCTCATCCAATAAAGCACCACGAGGTGGCTGCAGGTCTCGACGCCCGTCAGCGCCTTGGCCCAAGGTGTGCGGATGTGGCCGATGAAATAGAGCGAGGCGTCGAAGTTCTCCGGCAGTTCGACCGCGATCTCGCCGTCGCGGATGCCGAAGGGTTCCTCGGCCATGAATGATTCCTCCGGCGAAAAAAGAGTGGATGGGGCTAGGGGGCTCTCAACCGCTGCAGGTCGGGTTAAGCGGTTAGCGCTGTCAAGTCGGAGCCGGGCGAGATCCCGTGACGTGGGATTGGGCCCTTGCCAGGAGCGTTTAAACCTATAAAGATATCTTTATACGCCAGTCATGCCCGTCCCACCTGCCCAAAATGGGACCTCGCCCGCGCTTCATGCCCACTCGTGCCCACCTGCCCTTCGACACCGTCTATGAGGCGCTCAAGGCCGCGGCCGAGGCCACGCGGCTGCGCATCCTCGCGCTGTTGGCCGAGGCCGAGCTGACCGTTTCGGATCTCACCGCCATCCTGCGCCAATCGCAGCCGCGCATTTCGCGCCATCTGCGGCTTCTCGCCGAGGCGGGATTGGTCGAGCGCTCTCGCGAGGGCTCGTGGGCCTTTTTCCGCTTGGGCGAGCGGGAGGATGCCGCCAAGCTTGCCCGCGAGCTCATCGTCCACCTCGATCCCGAGGACGTGACGCTCTCGCGCGATCGCGAGCGTCTCGCCGCGGTGCGGGCGCAACGCGCCCAGGCGGCGCAAAACTATTTTCGCCGGCACGCGGTGGAGTGGGATCGCATCCGCAAGCTGCATGTGGCCGACGAGGCGGTCGAGGCGGCGATCATCGGCGCGCTCGCGGACGCGCCCGTGCGCACACTTCTCGATCTCGGCACCGGGACGGGGCGCATGCTCGAACTGCTCGCGCCGCAGATCGAGCGCGGTCTCGGGCTCGATCTCTCCCTGGACATGCTCTCGCTCGCTCGCGCGCGGCTCGATCGCGCCGGACTGCGGCATTGCAGCGTGCGCCAGGGCGATATCTACGACCTAGCGTTGCCCAAGGACAGTTTCGATGCCGTCGTCATCCACCAGGTGCTGCACTTCCTCGAGGACGGCGCGCGCGCGATCGAGGAGGCGGCGCGCGTGCTGCGACCGGGCGGCCGCTTGCTCGTCGTCGATTTTGCTCCCCACGATCTCGAATTTCTGCGCGACGAGCACGCCCATCGCCGGCTCGGCTTTGCGCCCGAGACCGTGGCGCAGTGGATGAAAGCCGCCGGGCTTACCATCATGCTGCAGCAGAGCCTTCCGCCGGAGCCCGCTTCCGAAGGTAAGATTGCCGTTTCGCTTTGGCTCGCGCGCGATCCCCGCCTCGCGCTTGCGGCGCCCGCGCTGGAGGTGGCCTGATGTCTGCCCAGGCACGCGCCAGCCGCTTCGTGCAACCCCGTGGCGACGGCGAGCCGCGACGTATCCGTGTCTCGTTCGAGTTCTTTCCGCCTAAGACCGAGGAGATGGAAAAGACGCTGTGGGAGTCGATCACGCGGCTTGCGCCGCTGAAGCCGAATTTCGTCTCAGTCACCTACGGCGCCGGCGGCTCCACGCGCGAGCGAACGCATTCCACCGTCAAACGCATTCTGGCCGAAACCGCTCTCACCCCCGCTGCGCATCTGACCTGCGTCGCCGCCACGCGCGAGGAGATCGACGCCGTAATCGGCAATTATTGCGCGGCTGGCGTGCGCCACATCGTGGCGCTGCGCGGGGACCCCCTCGGCGGGCTCGGTGAGCGGTATGCGCCGCATACCGGAGGTTATCGCAACGCCGCCGATCTTGTTGCCGGCATCAAGCGTCTCTCCGACGTCGAGGTATCGGTCTCGGCTTATCCGGAGAAACATCCCGACAGCCCCACGGTGGAAGCGGACCTCGACATGCTGGCGGCCAAGGTCGATGCCGGTGCCGCGCGCGCGATCACCCAATTCTTTTTCGAGAATGAGCTCTATTTCCGCTATCTCGACCGTGTGCGCGCGCGTGGCATCGACGTTCCGGTCGTGCCTGGCATCCTGCCGGTACAGAATTTCAAGCAGACCAAGGCGTTCGCCGCCCGCTGCGGCGCTTCGGTACCCGACTGGCTGGCCGAGCGGTTCGACGGGCTGGATGATGATGCGGCGACACGCAAGCTCATCGCCGCCGCGGTCGCCGCCGAGCAAGTGCTCGATCTCGTCGACCGCGGCGTCACCGATTTTCACTTCTACACCATGAACCGCGCCGATCTGGTCTACGCGGTCTGTCACTTGCTCGGGCTGCGGCCGGCGCATGAGGCGACTGAAAAGGCGAGCCGCGAACACGGTGCGCTCCCTCTCCCCGGAGGGGAGAGGGTTGGGGTGAGGGGGGTCGGATGAGGCGACCGAACACCGAACCCGCCCGACGACTACGCCGGCATCAGACGGATGCGGAGCGTCTGCTCTGGCTCCGCTTACGTGATCGCCGTCTGGGTGGATGGAAATTCAAGAGACAGGTCTCGATCCATCGCTTTGTCGTCGATTTCTTCTGCGCGGACGCCAAGCTCATCTTAGAGCTGGATGGCGGACAGCATGATCACAATAGAGACCGTGACGCGGATAGAACCAGAGTGTTGGAGGCAATGGGTTATCTCGTACTTCGATTCTGGAATCATGATGTGATGCGGAATACGAACGGCGTGCTGGAGGAAATTTTGAGCACGGTCTGTCAGCACACATCCGAACCCCCTCACCCCACCCCTCTCCCCGTTGGGGAGAGGGAGCACAGCTGAGCGTGGCGATGGCGATGCCCGTCTCATCGACCGAGCAGACGCTGCGCCGCGTCGCGGCCGAGCGCATCCTCGTGCTCGACGGAGCCATGGGCACCATGATCCAGGCGCTCGGGCTCGACGAGGAAGGCTATCGCGGCGCGCGATTCGATGCGTGGAACCGCGAGGTGCGCGGCAACAACGACCTCCTTATTCTCAGCCAGCCTGCCAAGATCCGTGACATTCATCTCGCTTACTTCCGTGCTGGCGCCGATATCGTCTCGACCAACACCTTCTCCTCCACGCGCATCGCGCAAGCCGATTACGGCATGGCCGGCATCGCCTACGAGCTCAATCTCGAAGGCGCTAAGCTTGCCCGCGCCGCCGCCGATCTCGCGCAAAGCGAGGACGGTCGGCCGCGCTTTGTCGCCGGCGCCATTGGCCCGACCAATCGCACCGCTTCGATCTCCCCAGATGTAGCCAACCCCGGTTTCCGCGCCGTCACCTTCGACGAGCTGCGCAGCGCTTATGCCGAGCAGGCCAAGGGGTTGCTTGAGGGCGGCGCCGACCTCCTGCTGATCGAGACCATCTTCGACACGCTCAATGCGAAGGCAGCGATCGCGGCGATCGCCGACGTCAGCGAGCTTACCGGGATACACGTGCCGGTGATGATCTCCGGCACCATCACCGACCGCTCCGGGCGTCTGCTCTCGGGCCAGACGCCAGCGGCGTTCTGGAATTCGGTGCGCCACGCCGCGCCATTCTCGATCGGGCTCAACTGCGCGCTGGGCGCGCGCGAGATGCGCGCGCATATTGCCGAGATCGCGCGCATCGCCGATACGCTCGTGTGCGCTTATCCCAATGCCGGTCTGCCAAACGAGTTCGGCCGCTATGACGAGAGCCCATGCTTCATGGCCGCGCTGCTCGGCGAATTTGCGGATGCCGGCCTGGTCAACGTGGTGGGCGGCTGCTGCGGCACCACGCCCGAGCATATCCACGAGATCGTGCGCGCGGTCGAGGGCAAGGCGCCGCGGCGCGTCCCCGAAGTGCCGCGGATGCTGCGGCTGTCCGGCCTCGAGGCGTTTGCGCTCACGCCGGAAATTCCCTTCGTCAACATCGGCGAGCGCACGAATGTCACTGGCTCGGCCAAGTTCCGCAAGCTCATCACGGCGGGAGACTACGCGGGGGCGCTGGCGATCGCCCGCGATCAGGTCGAGAACGGCGCACAAATCATCGACGTGAACATGGACGAGGGCCTGCTCGATTCCGAGCAGGCGATGACCACTTTCCTCAATCTGATCGCCGCCGAGCCCGACATCGCCCGCGTGCCGGTGATGGTGGACTCATCGAAATTCTCGGTGATCGAGGCCGGGCTCAAATGCCTGCAAGGAAAGCCGGTGGTGAACTCGATCTCGCTGAAAGAGGGCGAGGCGGCGTTCATCGCACACGCCAAGACAGTGCGCCGTTACGGCGCCGCGGTCGTGGTGATGGCGTTCGACGAGCAGGGCCAGGCCGACACGTTGGAGCGCAAATGCGCAATCACCAAACGCGCCTACGACATCCTGGTCGAGCAGGTTGGCTTTCCGCCCGAGGATATCATCTTCGACCCCAACATTTTTGCGATCGCGACCGGGATGGAGGAGCACAACGGCTACGGCGTCGCTTTCATCGAGGCTGCGCGCTGGATCCGCGGGAACTTGCCGCATGCTCATGTTTCCGGCGGCGTATCGAACCTGTCGTTCTCGTTCCGCGGCAATGAACCGGTGCGCGAGGCCATGCATTCCGTGTTCCTCTATCACGCGATCAAAGCGGGCATGGACATGGGCATCGTCAATGCCGGGCAGATCGCGGTCTACGACGACCTCGACCCCGAGCTGCGCGCGTCCTGCGAGGACGTCGCGCTCAACCGCAGCGCCGACGCCGCCGAGCGGTTGCTCGCGCTTGCCCAACGGTATCGCGGGCACGGCAAGGAAAAAAAGGAGGCCGATCTCGCCTGGCGCGATCGATCGGTCGAGGAGCGATTGTCCCATGCGCTCGTGCACGGCATCACCGATTTCATCGAAGCCGATGTCGAGGAGGCGCGGCGCGAGGCCGCGCGTCCGCTGCACGTAATCGAAGGGCCGCTGATGGACGGCATGAACGTCGTCGGCGACCTGTTCGGATCTGGACGCATGTTCCTGCCGCAGGTGGTGAAGTCCGCGCGCGTGATGAAGCAGGCGGTGGCCTACCTCATGCCTTTCATGGAGCAGGAGAAGAAAGAGAAGGGATTGGACAAGAAGAACACCAACGGCAAGATCGTCATGGCGACGGTCAAGGGCGACGTGCACGATATCGGCAAGAACATCGTCGGCGTCGTGCTCCAATGCAACAATTACGACGTCGTTGATCTCGGCGTGATGGTGCCGGCGGCGAAAATCCTGGAGACGGCGCAGAAGGAGCAGGCCGACATCATCGGGCTCTCCGGCCTCATCACGCCGTCGCTCGACGAGATGTGCCTTGTCGCCGCTGAGATGGAGCGACAGGGCTTCGATTTACCGCTGTTGATTGGCGGCGCGACCACGAGCCGCGTGCACACCGCGGTGAAAATCCACCCGAACTACCGGCGCGGGCAGGTGGTCTATGTCACCGACGCAAGCCGGGCCGTCGGCGTTGCGGCCAATCTGCTGTCGCGCGACGCGCGGACCGCTTATCTCGCCGACATCCGCCAGGAATATGCCCGGATCGCCGCCGCGCATGCACGGGGGCAGGCCGCCAAGCAGCGGCTCTCGCTGGAAGGCGCACGCGCGAACGCGTTGAAACTCAACTGGTCGGGAGATTATCTTCCGCCACAGCCAACCTTCATTGGGTCGCGGGTGTTGGATAATTATCCGGTCGATGAGCTTCGCGACTATATCGACTGGTCACCGTTTTTCGCCACCTGGGAGCTGGTTGGCAAGTTTCCCGCCATACTCGACGACGCCAAATATGGTCCGGCCGCGCGCAGCCTGTTTAATGATGCCCAGGCGATGCTCGGGCGCATCGCTTCCGAGCGTTGGCTCTCCGCAAGCGCCCTTTTTGGATTCTGGCCGGCCAATTCCGACGGCGATGATATTCTCGTTTACGGCGACGAGTCGCGCACTCGCCCGCTCGCGGTGCTGCATACGCTGCGTCAGCAGCTCGCACGCCGCGAGGGACGCGCCAATATCGCGCTCGCCGACTTCGTGGCGCCGTGCGCGAGCGGGCTTGCCGACTACGTCGGCGTGTTCATGGTTACGGCCGGCATCGGTGAGGACGAAGTGGCGGAACGTTTCAAGCGCGCGAACGACGATTATTCAGCCATCATGATAAAGGCGCTCGCCGATCGGCTTGCCGAAGCTTTCGCCGAACGACTGCACCAGCGCGTGCGCCGGGAATTCTGGCGCTACGTGCCGGACGAGGCGCTCACCGATGCGGAGCTGATCGGGGAAAAGTATCGCGGCATCCGTCCCGCGCCCGGCTATCCGGCGCAGCCCGACCACAGCGAGAAGGCCATATTGTTTGGCCTGCTCGAGGGCGAGCGGCGGATTGGGGTCAAGCTGACCGAAAGCTTTGCCATGTGGCCTGGCGCTTCCGTCTGCGGCCTCTATTTCAGCCATCCGGAGAGTCATTATTTCGGCGTTGGCAAGATCGAGCGCGATCAGGTCGAGGACTACGCCGCCCGCAAGGGCTGGACGGTGGCCGAAGCCGAGAAGTGGCTGGCGCCGGTGCTCAACTACGATCCGCTGATTGCGGCGCGCACGGCGGCGGAGTAGCGCGCCGGCTGAAGGGCATCAGCACGCCTGAACGAAACGCGCCGTGTAGCCCTCGTAAATGCAAACACCGGAGAGGCTTGGCTCTCCGGTGTGAGACAACGTGGTTCGTGTTCGGAATGCTCGGCCGAATACTCGAACTTAAAGCGCGCCCAAGAGGATGGCGCCGACGAACGCAAACACCGCGAGCACGGCCAGCACGTTGAGCTTTAAAGCAAGGTCCACGTCGCGTCCTCCGGCCTTGTTCTGGAGACCCCAATGTAGCAGAGCGCTGACGTCGTCCTAATGACAAATATATTGCGCCGCCGAAAGCGAGCGCGCGAACATCCGCTTGGGCGTGCCAAGACTCTGATATTTCGATGCGAACCGACGCGCCCCGTCATTTTGGATGGTAGCCATTATGGTCTGCCCGGCGCTCAAATTCGGCTCAAGCAGAACTCACTACCTCTGCGGATCGCGTGGAATAACACGTTGTGGACCATGGCGTTAGGGTGCTGCGGCGGAGGTCGCCGGCACTGAGCACTGCAACTGCCGCCGCGCCGAACGCGGTTGCGAAAGCGGACGCGGCCCGAAACTGTGCGGGCCAGCAACCCGGCAGCGGCAAAATGCGCACAACATCAGCGCCGGGTGTCGATCAGTCCAACGATGCGGTCCGTGAGGCGGCGTGCCAACGGCATGATCAAGAATGCCGTCGTCGCCGCGACCGGCCAGGCGATGAAATAAGCCTTCGCCCACTCGAGCAGAAAATCCGGTCGCAAGCCAAGATCGAGCAAGGTGACGAGGAGCGTGACCATGCACACCATCACGCTCGACATCAGGAGCGCCAATATCAGTCGGTGCGTGGCGTCCATTCTCACATGTTCGTTGAAATCGCGACATGGAACGGCTCGAACGAAGCAAACGCCATCCCAGTTCTTAACCATAGCGTGACACGCACAGGAGTGGTCCCATGGCCGCGCCAATCTTTGAAGAAAAGTTAACAGAAACCATCGCATCCTGCGGCCATGGCGTGGGGAGTGCGTTGGTATCTCGTCGGCTCCATCGTCCTTGGCGTCCTCGGCGTGTTGGCGGGTTGCAGCGGCAGCATGTTCTTTGCCGAACGCGAGCCGTGGCGCCACGATGCCGAGTTGCAATGCCTCGCTACCGGTATGGTCAAAGAGGGCGCGGGCATCACGCGCATGCAGCCGATCCGCGGTCCCGGCGTATGCGGCGCTGATTTCCCGCTCAAGGTATCCATCTTAGGCGAGAGCGCGCCGCTCGGTTACATGGACGATCTGCGGCCGCCGGGTGACATTCCGCGCGCCGCGCCACGCTGGCCGCTCAGGCCGGCCGGCCGGCCGGCAGAGCCCTCGTATCAATCGCGCGTGCTGCCGGATGATCAGGTGCGCTCGCCGCAAGGTCGTCAGGGCGCTCCCGATCAACCCATCTCGCTTAGCCCTCCCGGCGTCACCGAGGGGCCGAATGTCGCAGCGGAGCCGTACGATTTTCGCCGGCCCTATGGCGTTGCACCTGCTCCTGTTCCTCCAAAATATTCATCACCGGCCGCAGTTGGTTCGCGGCGCGAGGATTTTTCGCCCGAGCCCTACGACCGCCGACCTCTCATGGATGCGCCCGCCACACTGCGCAACGGAGCAAGCGCTATCACCCGCGGCCCGCTGCGCGAGCCGCGCGCGCAGCCCGCGCCCACCTCCGCGGGCGAGACCATGGCGCCGTTGGGTCCCTCGCGCGACGGCGCGGGATCGTTCACGCCCGTCGGCTTGAGCCCGCCGGCGACGCTCACCTGTCCGATCGTGTCGGAGCTCGAGCGCTGGATCAGCGGCGCCGTGCAGCCGGCGGCGACGCGCTGGTTCGGCTCACCGGTTGCCGAGATCAGGCAAATTTCCGCCTATTCCTGTCGCGGCATGAACGGCAATCCGCACGCGAACATTTCCGAACATGCCTTCGGCAATGCGCTCGACATCGCCTCGTTCACGCTCGCGGACGGACGTAAGATCACGGTGAAAAACGGTTGGCACGGTTTGCCCGAGGAGCAGGGATTTCTGCGCGACGTGCAGGCGGCGGCCTGCGATGAATTCAGCACGGTGCTGGCGCCGGGCTCGAACGTCTATCACTACGACCATATCCACGTCGATTTGATGCGCCGGCGCGATGGCCATCGCGCCTGCAATCCGCACGCCGTGTCGGGAGAGGAGGTGGCCGCGCGTGCCGCGCGCTACGCGGGCAAGCGCGATCGTGGCATCACCGGCTCGCTCGCCCCGCACCGCTCCGCGGCCCGCTCGTTCGAGGAACGGCGCGCCCGCGCGCTCCCCACGGCCGAGCCGGGCGAGGACGGCGAGGACGACTGAGCCCATCGCTTTTAGGCCGAATGGCATCTCTCGGTCGGTGACCCTGGGTTTCCTCGAAAAACGCCTCTGTGCGGCGTTTCCATGGGCCTGCGACACCATGCGGCACCTCTTACAATGCTGCCATGGGCTACCAATATTTGGGTGGAACCAAACGGTCTCCTGGGAGGACCCCCCATGCTTCGTCTCCGCTTTCGTCCGCTGCTTGCGCTTGGCGCCGTGGTGGCGGTGTTGGCATTCGCGATGACGGATGCCGATGCCCGCGCTGGCCGCGGCGGGGGCTTCGGTAGCCGCGGCTCGCAGACCTTCTCCGCGCCGCCGTCGACGGCGACATCGCCGAGCGCGCGGCCCATTGAACGCAGCATGACGCAGCCCAACCAGCCGGGCGGCACGTTCGCACAGCGCCCGCCGACGTCTTCGCCCGTGGGCGGCTTCCTTAATCGGCCGGGGTTCCTCGGCGGTCTGTTCGCTGGGTTCCTGGGCGCCGGCTTGCTCGGCATGCTGTTCGGTCATGGCTTCTTGGGCGGCCTGGGTGGCTTCGCCTCGATGCTCGGCCTCATGCTGCAGATCGGCATCGTCGTGATCATCGGCTATCTCTTGTGGACGTGGTGGCAGCGTCGCACTCAGCCGGCGCTCGCCAGCGGCCCGGCGCTGCGCGATTACGCATCCGGCAGCGCGCGTCCGGAGATGGGTTTCGGCGGCGGCAGCGGCGCTCCCGCTTCGAGCGCGCGTGCATCCGGCACCGACGAGGTCGGACTCACGCCGGACGACTTCAATGCCTTCGAGAAGATCCTCGGCGAGGTGCAGAGCGCGTATGGCGCCGAAGACCTCGCGCGGTTGCGCCGGCAAGTCACGCCCGAGATGCTCTCATACTTCTCGGAGGACCTCGCCGCCAATGCGAGCAAGGGCGTCGTCAATCGGGTCTCCGACGTCAAGCTGCTACAAGGCGATCTCGCCGAGGCTTGGCGCGAGGGCGAAACCGACTATGCGACCGTCGCGATGCGTTACTCGCTCAACGACGAGATGGTGGAGCGCGACAGCGGCCGCGTGGTGCAAGGCGGGCCCGACGAAGCCACCGAAATCTGGACCTTCATGCGCGTGCGCGGCGGGCATTGGCTCCTCTCGGCCATCCAGCAGTCCTAACAGTTGCGCACCGGCTCTCGACGTTATGGCCGGGCTCGTCCTGACCATTTCGTTTGGTTGACATCTTCCAGGAGAACTCATCCCTCCGGCTTTCCATACCCGCCCGCGGTGGGGGGCTGGATGATGATCGCCTCGCCGGCGTCGATCACGGTGGCGTCGCAGCCTTGAAGCTTCTCGATGCCGCCGTTCTTGCGCCGCACAGCGTTCTCGCCGACCTGGCCGGCCTCGCCCCCGGCGAGACCGAACGGACGCACGCGACGGTGACCCGACAGAATTGTGCAATCCATCTTTTCCAGAAAGCGAATGGTGCGGCGGACCCCATCGCCGGCGCTCCAGCGGCCGCGGCCGCCCGAACCCTTGCGGATGTGGAAATCCTCGAGCACGACCGGATAGCGAAACTCGAGCACCTCCGGATCGGTCAATCGCGTGTTGGTCATGTGCGTGTGCACGGCGCCGGTGCCCGGAAAGCCGGGGCCCGCCGGCGAGCCCGAGCATATCGTTTCGTAATACTGGTGCTTCGCGTTGCCGAAATTGAGGTTGTTCATGGTCCCTTGGGCAGCCGCGAGCGCGCCGAGGGCGCCGAACAAGCAATTCGTGACGGCCTGTGACGTCTCCACATTGCCGGCGACAACCGCCGCCGGATAGGCTGGCGACAGTATCGATTGTTTCGGGATGATGATGTTGATCGGCCGCAGGCAACCGCCGTTCATCGGAATCTCGTCGTCGACCATGACACGAAACACGTAAAGCACCGCCGCCCGCGTCACCGGCTCGGGCGCGTTGAAGTTGCTGTTCTGCTGCGGCGAGGTACCGGTGAAATCCACGGTTGCCTCGCGCTTGACCTTGTCAACCCGGATTTTAACCTTGATCCAGGTGCCTTGGTCCATCTCGTATTCGAAGGATGCATCGTGGATGCGATCGATGACGCGGCGAACGCTCTCGGCCGCGTTGTCCTGCACGTGCTGCATATAGGCCTTGACCACAGGCAGTGTGAAGGATGCGACCATCTTGTGCAGCTCCTGCACGCCCTTCTCGTTCGCCGCAACCTGCGCCTTGATGTCGTTCACGTTCTGCAGTGGATTACGGGCTGGATATTTCGCGCCGGTGAGAAGCTCATAGAGCGCCCGCTCGCGGAACCGGCCGCGATCCACCAGCTTGAAATTGTCGATGTAGACGCCTTCTTCTTCGATGGTTGTCGCGTTGGGCGACATTGAGCCCGGGGAAATGCCGCCGACATCGGCGTGGTGCCCGCGCGAGGCGACCCAGAACAGGAGCTCGCGGCCGGCCGCGTCGAAAACGGGAGTGCACACCGTGATATCCGGAAGATGCGTGCCGCCGTTGTAGGGCGCGTTGATGGCGTAGACGTCGCCCGGCGCGATCTTGTCCTTGTTCTCGCGGATGATGGTTTCGACGGCGCGGTCCATCGAGCCGAGATGCACCGGCATGTGGGGTGCGTTGGCAACCAGCGTCGCGTCGGCGTCGAACACGGCGCACGAGAAATCGAGCCGCTCCTTGATATTGACCGAATAGGCCGTGTTCTGCAGCGACACACCCATTTGCTCTGCAATCGACATGAAGAGATTGTTGAACACTTCGAGCATCACCGGGTCGGCGGCGGTACCGACCGCGCTTTGCCGCTTAAGCGGCACGACGCGCTCGAGCACGAGGTGGTTCTTGGCGGTGATGGCGGCGCGCCAGCCGTCCTCGACCACGATCGTTTGATGCGGCTCGATGATGACAGCGGGACCGGCCACAGCGTGGCCGGGCGAAAGCTGATCGCGCGTGAAGACCGCGGCCTCGTGCCAGTGGCCGTGCGAATAAAACTGTGTCTGGCGAGCCACGGAGGGGAGTGGCACGCACATGGTCGCGAGCACCGGCTCCTTGAATTTTGCGCCGCCGCCGATCGCCTCGACCGAAACTGCTTCCACCACAAGTTCCTTGGTCTCACCGATGAATCCGAACCGCGCTTTATGCGCGGCCTCGAAAGCGGACTTCATGGCTGCGAGGGACGGAGGCGCTGGAGTCACATTGGCGCCTGCACAAGAAACTGAGAGCGCCGGTACCACCAGCGCGGTGTCGGTGCCGGCGTAGCGGATGTGCGCGCGGATGAAGGTTTCGACCGCATCAGCGGCCACGCCCTGCTCGACGACCTCGCGCCTTGCCTCATCCGCCAATCGGCCGCCGACGCGCTCGATCGATGCCAGGGCGGAGTCGCCGAATGCCTCCTCGATCGCTTGCTGGCGCGTGGCGCGGATGTCGGCGAGCCCCATCCCGTAGGCGGAGAGAAGGGAGGAGAACGGATGAATCAGCACCTTTGTCATGCCGAGCGCATCGGCGACGAGACAGGCATGTTGCCCGCCGGCGCCGCCGAAGCAGTTGAGCGCGTAGCGCGTGACGTCGTAGCCACGCTGCACCGAGATCTTCTTGATCGCGTTGGCCATGTTCTCGACCGCGATTTTGATGAAGCCGTCGGCAACGTCTTCGCCCGAGCGGCCATCGCCGATCGCGCCCGCGAGCTCGGCAAACGCCTCGCGCACCGCGTCGGAGTCGAGCGGCAGATTCTGCTGCGCGCCGAAGATCTTCGGAAAGAACTCCGGCATCAGTTTGCCGACCATGACATTGGCGTCGGTGAGCGCGAGCGGGCCGCCGCGGCGGTAACATTTCGGGCCCGGGTTGGCGCCGGCGCTATCGGGTCCGACCCGGAAGCGAGCGCCGTCGAAGTGCAGGATCGAGCCGCCGCCCGCCGCCACGGTATGGATCAACATCATCGGCGCGCGCATGCGCACGCCGGCGACCTCGGTCTCGAACGCGCGCTCGTATTCACCGTCGAAATGCGAGACGTCGGTCGAGGTACCTCCCATGTCGAAGCCGATGAGGTGCGAGAAGCCGGCCTCGCGTCCGGTCTCTGCCATACCGACGACACCTGCCGCCGGTCCCGACAGAATCGCGTCCTTGCCTTGAAACAATTCCGCCGCCGTGAGGCCTCCCGACGACATCATGAACATCAGCCTGGGGCCGGCATTGTCGCGATGAGCGGCAATGGAAGTGCCCATGTCGCGGGCGACCTGCGCCACGTATCGCTGCAGAATCGGTGAGAGATAGGCATCGACCACAGTCGTGTCGCCGCGGCCCACGAGCTTGATCAGCGGCGAGACCTCGTGGCTCACCGACACCTGCGGGAAGCCGATCTCACGTGCAAGCGCGGCGACGCGTCGCTCGTGCTCGGAATAGCGGTAGGCGTGCATGAACACGATCGCGACCGCCTGGATGCCGGCTGCGAGCGCGGCCGCAAGCTCCGCGCGCACCGTGGCGAGATCCGGCTCGCTCTCCACCATGCCGTCGGCGCGCACGCGCTCGTCCACCTCGACCACGCGCTCGTAGATCATTTCCGGCTTGATGATGTGACGGGCAAAAATTTTGGGCCGCGCTTGGTAGCCGATCTTGAGCGCGTCGCGAAAACCCTTGCTGATGAGCAGCAGCGTCCGCTCGCCCTTGCGCTCGAGCAGCGCGTTGGTCGCAACCGTCGTGCCCATCTTCACGGAGCCGATCATGCCCGGAGGAATCGGCTCACCGGGTTTGATGCCCAAGAGATTGCGCATGCCCTGCACCGCCGCGTCGTCATAGGCCTCGGGGTTGTCGGAGAGTAGCTTGTGAGCAACGAGCGCGCCGCCGGGACGGCATCCGATCACGTCGGTAAACGTGCCGCCCCGATCGATCCAAAAATGCCAGCTGCCATCCGTTTGCATGCCGTGCGCCTAGCCTACCTCGCTGTCTTATACGGGGACGCCCGCACGACGCGAAGCGCCTTGCGAGCTCGCGCGGCTCCCCGTTGCGAG
>Ga0209240_1000662_pt1 | contig 14216 bp, 25 predicted proteins | sample GraSoi_2013_80cm_FD_185828 | JGI IMG/M metagenome (GOLD analysis project Ga0209240, IMG submission 185828) | Grasslands soil microbial communities from the Angelo Coastal Reserve, California, USA - Sample 9_17_2013_80cm (SPAdes) (version 2) | ecosystem: Environmental > Terrestrial > Soil >...
GAGAATACCCCTCAGCGGGACTCGCATTGCTGAGGGGTATTTTCCTCTAAGTGGTTAGCGCTCGAAACGCATACCGCATTGGCACTTATGGCGCTTACGGTGCTCTTGCCAATAGCCACGGAGTGATTCTGTTGTCGTTGATATCGGCTTTAGTTCCGGCATCCGCGCGCACAGTTCCACGCACCCGCCGCCGACCGGGCACTGACGGTTCGGATAGTGCGTGCATTTCACTGCGTCCATTACGCACTCGTCCTGAACCGATAGTCGCACTGCTCGTGAGTAGAACCGCTGCGAACGTTGCTCACGAGCAGTGCCGTCATGTTCGCCTTGCCTAGCTGGTTATCCGCTAGGGTGTCTTCTATCATCGGCTGCAAGTGCTCAACGCACGCTGTTTTCCGCATGTGTCCCGTGTTGAGCACGTAGCGCGACGGGTACTGACACCGTTGCCAGTCGGCGATACCTCTCGCCATTGGGGGTTGCTCCCTTCGGTTTGGCCTGCCTCATCAGCGCCAGCGGGCCAGTTCTGGCGGACGCCCGTTGCCGGGCGTTTCGGCTAGCAGTCGGGGCAATCGAACACTAGGTGTTCCTCACACGCGCTCGGGTTCATCCAGTTATCGGGAACGAACGAAACCGGCGTGCCGTTGTCTTTGACTGCCAGCGCGTAGCACTGTGCTTCCATTTCGAGTGAATCTTCAAGGTAGCAACGCGCATACCTGCTGGTGTCGTCGGCGGGCTTAAATTCCACACCGAAATGCTGTGACCAATCCTGCACGTCGCTGACGTTCGTGAATTGGAAGCTGATCAGGCTGCGTGTGTAGTGCCCTGCTGTCACGTAGGCGGGAAGGGTGAGTCCTTGGCGCTTCGCGTCACGCAGGTAGTATTCGATCTGGCCTGTTGCGTTGATGATATCTGACATTGCGTGCTCCCTCTCGATTGGCTGGTAGAACCATCGTACCATAGAAAAGGCCGGAAGATGCAACCTCAAATGGTACATCTTCCGGCCAGTTTCCCACGCCGGTTTCTACGCTGCCTTGGTCGCTGGCTTCTCTGCTGGCTTGTTCACGGCGATCCAGTACAGCATCGTCCGACCGTCCACGTGCTTACGCGGTTTCGGGTCAATCTTGACCTTCACATCGTGCAGTTCCCCGGCAGCCTTGAGAAGCTTGCGGAAACCTGCCTCCGTGTCCGGTGTGATGAAATACCGCATGGTCAGGCCCTTGCCGATCGCCTGCGTCAGCGACAGCACAGGGGAACCAGCCGCTTTCCACGCATCGTGATTCGCCTTGACGTGACCGTCAACAGTCTGCTGAACCTCGTCACGCACCAGAGTGGCCGCAGGCGACTCGTCAGACGGCACCGCTTCCAGACTGGCCAGCATGTCCAGCGTGACCGGCGGTGTCTTCGTGTACTTGCGGGTAGAGTGCTCCCCCTCATGCCCCGCATCCTTGACACACGGCTTACTGACCGCCTTGCCGTCCACGGTACCCTGAGCCACAGGCTGACCGCACAACTTGGGCGACGCTTCCGCTCCACCCGCAATGCCTATGGGCGGGTCAAGTCGTGAACGTGGCGCGGGCGGTGCAGCGGGCGGTGCAGCGGGAGGGCGGCTGTCGGGTGGTGCGCTAGGCGGCGCGGACGGAGCGGACGGGCGAGGCGCGTTGGTTCGGGTGCTCGGGTGAGTCATGGCTGATCCCTTCGGTTGGTTGAGACCAGCATATCACGAGTTCAGTGATGCGCGGCCAGAAGCTGCAGAATCAGCGCGTAGAGTCCGCCGACCGCGCTCAGCATGGCGACACACAGGCCAGCTAGCCAGCGACGCCCGTTCATGCGGTCCCGTTCGGCCTGCCTGTGTTCCTGCCTGTGTTTCTCTAGCTCCACTTGCATCGCTGACACGTCTTTGATTACTACCGCCAACTGTGTGCCCAGGACAGCTACGCCAACTTGCAAACTTGCGGGATCATTCACGGTGTTGTGTAAACCCTTCCGGTAAACGCTACCTCATCATTTGCGGTCTGGCCGACCATCGTAAAGTTAGCCGGACTGCCTTGGACTCTTATATGCCCTACAGGCTGGCCGGTAGTCCGGTCAATTGTGGGAATGACTTGGGAATGCGGCACATTGAACCCTGCTGGCAGGGTAAGAAATATGACGTTGGGAGCTACCGGAGGGGCGGTCAGATCTCCCACGATTTCGATAGCGTCACCAACTAGTCGCCACGATAGCGCGACGCCTGCCCCGTTAAGCAACCAGCCATTAACCGGCAGCGGTGTTATCCATCCGCCGTTTGCGTAAAACGGGTTAACAAGAGTGCCTGTAAACGATGTGAGAATCGGCGGGGAACCTTGCCCCGCGTAATTACCGGCAACCAGGACAATTCCCGCAGCGCCGTTAATGGTTGCTGTCGCTGCTCCCCAAGCCGGATCGGACAGATCAATGACAGCGGTTCCGCTGATAGCCCAAGTCTGAGCGCCGTTAGACTGACCAGTGCCGCGCAAGATAAGCGAACCAGCCGAGATGTTAACCGTCGTGTTCTGGGCACCTGCCTGCGTAATCGTGCAGCCATACAGGATCGTCTGCCCGGTGCCGTCAATAAGATGTGATGCGCCGGTAGTATTCTGGTGCTCCCCGGAAAAGAAATTAAGACGCCCGCCGGGACCGTGATTCCAGACTGTAGCTATTGACGGGTTAGAACGGTCATACCAATTGCTGAACGCATGATTGCCGCCGCTATTGTGAACAATCGAATACGGTCCGCGCGATGCGGTAACCAGACCTTCATAAAACGTGTCGTTACAATGCTGCGTCTGATCAAAAACGCCTATGCCGAGCGCCGCCCAGCCACCCGACATTGAGCAATGCTCAAAAATGTCATCTTCCGAGTTATTGTCAGACAGGCCAGTATCATGCGCAACCGCGTAAGAGTTAGCGGTGATAGCTGTATTCTCAAAATGGCAATGCCGAAAACCGCATTGTCGCTGCCCGCCGCCAAGGTGGACAACAGACCGTGAATTGCTGCCGACAAATACAAGATTCTCGAAAATGATTCCCTGCGTCGGGTTCCCGCCAGGACTAGAGGCGAACACTGAGATACCGTCAACAGGTCCGCCCGTATCAGTTTTGATAAGTCCGGGCGTATTGTGTGACACATTAGCTGACCAGCCGATAGACCCGAGCATTTCAGAACGAATCTTGAAGTTCTGTATACCGTTAAATGATAGTCCCGACATGTCCCACGGGAAAAGGGAGTCAAGCAAAAGGCCCTGGAAACCTGCCGATTTAGCGGCGGTAATGGTGGCAGCGGTAACCGTACCACCGCCCGTTAGCACTCGCAGACCGAAACCAGGATTAACCACGGGCACCACCGCTTGAAAGAAATTCGTTCCGCCCTTATAAATGTTTACAACCGCTGACTGACCAGCCGGGACTACTCCGTAAACGTCGCTCTTGCCATCCAGCACAATATAGGATTGCGGAGACAACGGCACAGTGTTGTCACCATAGTTCGGGTCAATACTTGGATTGTCACCAAGCGTTACAACCGATGCCTGGTCAGAGTTAAAGAAAAGATGCGAACCGGAACCCTTTTCTGTGAGCAGACTCGCATTACCAGACGGGACCGTAACAGTTCGCATTAGTCCCGCATAAGATTATCGTCTGCCAAATCCTCAACAAGATTATTCTGCGGGATAACGATTGTGCCTTTCATCATACGATGCATGACTTTTGGTGCCCACAATTCAGGATGCGCCAGCATGTACCTCGTGAACGCATACGACGTCAGAAACGTAAACATCACGCCACTACCCACACCAATAAAAAAGTCAATCATTCGGTTACCTCCGCCTTTGGTTTAGCTGCCGCCGCGCCTTTACTAGCCGCTTTCGCTTCCGGTGCAACCGCTGTGACACCAATGTTAAGCGCTTGCTTTCCGGTCAGCATGAAAATACCTACCAGAATCAGGGCACCGCCGAGTACAATCAAACCGAATCTTTCCAGTGTGTCTTTCCACGCGGAACCGCCGAATAGACCAGACAGGGCACCGCCGAGCAGACCGCCGATAAAACCACCCGAACCACCACCGCCGCTAGTGCTGGTTGTCGTGATGTTCGAGCCTGCCGACATGGGCCAGTTCTTAGGCACGTGACCGGCGATCGGGCGGTTAATGGAACCGCTTTTAGCGCCAGTCGATTTCAGTACGTTATTGTAGGCGACTCCGTACGCGGTAGAAAACGCGCCCGGATCACCGCCCGTAGCTGCCTGCCCTGCCTGTGCTGCCAAAGTCTCCCCCGGTGCCGAAGGACCGACCGCATAGCCAGTCTCTACCAGTCCGCTGCCAGTGAAATATCCGATTATTGTATTGGCGTCAACATGCTGACCAGGACGCACCTTAGACAGCACATCCTCTGCCAGGTAAACGGTTTTGCCTTTCAGTGGTCCGGCGTCTAGTTTCTCCGCAATCCACGTACCCGGCACCGGGGCACCGACCGCGCCAGCCCAAGAATGGTCAGATTCTACAATCGTACCGGGGCCGAGCGCCATGATAGGCCCGCTGCCAGCGTAATCAACGCCCATATCGACACGCGACGCAGAATAGTTAGCGTCACGGAACGGATTACCGTACGCATTCCCGAAACCCCTAGGCAACGCCATAACCAGGGCCACTTAGCCTTAGACCGCTTAACAAGATGCCCCGCGCACCACAACAACGCGATACCGGCAACAACCATGACGATAAGCGGAACATAAACCGGGACACGCCACGTCTGATTACTAGGCATGACTTTGTCTCACGTAAGCGAATACTGATTTCATGCGTGCAAAAGAGAATTCACACTCATGCTTGCGAGTCCGACAATGCAGCCAGCCAGCGAAACGGCAACGTCGCATTGTGCAACGCGTTACCGCCCGTCCGCAAAAGAAACACCATTTCATCAGCACGTCCCCAATCCACGGAACATGTTTGGTTTATCCCCGCCCTTAGCATCGTCGGTAGATGGATGTGCTATCTGATATTCATATCCGGCAACAAAAAGAATGCAGATAGCGATAGCTGCCCACAACGCGATATTGCCCGTGCTTCTGGTCGCTACCGCCCAGCCCGTCCCGATAACGATAGCGGAAGCAGCAATCTCACCCGCACGGATACGCTTAATGTTCCCCGCTTTCGCTTCCTGCTCGTGAAAAAACGGTGACGCGACAGTGAACCAGGACGGGCAGAAACCAGCAAAAACGCCTGACGCCTCGCCTATCAGCAGGACAATAATCGTGGCGTCATCCTTGGACATAGACAACGACACGAGCTTACCTCATGTTCCCCGGGTACGTGTGAACGGCATTGCTGAATGCCTTGACCTGTGCTCCGGCGTGCGTGATGGATGCCTGCCTGGTTATCACTGCACGCTGATTCGTTGGCTCAGGTCCGCTCGGATGCCGGTTCCTGCGGCGGCGATGATGATGCGGCGGCATAGGCGCCCAGCGAATAGGATGCGAAACCGGACGCTTCGGCGGACGCCTGCCACGCGGACCCCTAGGACCGGCAGGACCACCGCCCCCGCCAATCGGAAGACCCGTATTCGGGTCAATACCTGCCTGCGTGGACTGATTAGCAGACCCGCTCTTGCTCTTGCTCGTGAAATAAAACACAAGCACAGCGATAACCGCCAGACCGCCAACAATCCACCACTTATACTTATTAAGCGCTCCTTTCTTTTTACCGCCCTCCGGTACTTTCTTATCAGAGGTACCGACCTTATCATCCATTTCCGGCATTCTTTTTACCGCCAAACTCTCACGAGGTACCGGGGTTATAGAACTGATCCGAGCCGATCTTACCGGGACCACCGGGGTTAGCTGGTTGTGCGCCCGGCCCCATGTCTACAAGTTTCTGGTAGGACAGCGGGTCAATGCCGCGCTTATGTTTACCGGACACGTCATCGCGCATCTGACCGGGAATACGCGGGACCGCAGCGTAATACATTGCCACATAGGAGATTGGCAGTCGCCTGCCGAACCCAGTTTTGCGCCAGAGACCGTTACTGATCTGCACATCCTGCGCACCGGTACTGACAAAACGCCGGAATTCGCGCGGTGCGTGGTCAATGTCGGTAGTCGGGTTAGCGCGGTTCCTGGCACGTGTCAGAAAACCGTTAAGAACCGTCATGGGAACGAACGGCGTATTGCCAGCGTGATCCTGGAAATTGGCTACTACGTCGTTAGACTGGCGGTTCATCGAACCTTTGTCCCGCCAGACTTAATCCGCCCTCCTTCTAGCGTCTGACCTAGACCACCTACACCACTGAATAGTGTTCCGGCAGCCAAAGAGAAACCGTAAGCATGCGTGAGCACGGCAACGAAAATGAATCCCACGAAAATGATTGTGAGAATTCCCCAGAACTTATTGGACATGGGCTGTAACTCCCTTCAAAAATAGATCGTTAGTTATCACGAAAATCAGCAACCAGCCTGCCATCAGAGCAACCGCTATTTTCCCGAAATCGTCACTCATGTCAGCGACCACTGCCAGAATCGATATCCCTATCAGTTCTGTCAGCGTTGTCACGAACACGTCATGCCCCGGTTGCGCTTGTATCTTTTTCATAGTGGCAACCTCGAATGCAGGGTGCATTGATTCGGTCCTGTCCGCACATAGCCAGCGGGACATTTGCCGTTGACTGGCGGTGTGTTGGTGGGCGGGTTTCCGAACACATCACCATGATGCGGCACCAGAGACGAATGTTTGAACAGCACGGCGGATACTTCCGGCCACTGTTTAACCAGACCGGCGACTATCATAAACAGTCCCAGCCATAGGACTATTTTCGCGTACTTGTTCACATGATCGTACCCGTCGGCGGTGGTTTAGTTTTCTTAGCGGGCGATGTTTTGCCGTGTCCGGTTATGGCGCTGGCGATATCGTGCTGTGTTCCCTGGACGCCAATAATAATCGCCATCAAACCGATAGCAATTACTACGAACGCCCAGGGATTCACGGCTTAACCCGCCGCTCTGGCTGCCTCTGCTGCTGCGTGCGCTAGGGACTGCTCCCACGCAGACCACGTCTCGGCTATCTCCGTGCCGGGACCACCCGCGTGCTCGGGAACGAACGTCACAGGCGCACCTGCGGCAGCCTTGCGAGCCTCATCTAGCTGCACTTGGATGCCAGCTATTTCCTGTGCATGTTCCGCGCGCATGGACGCTAGCTGCTCGTCAATCATGGCCTGCACAGACTCAGGCGTAAGAGCGCCTGTCTGTGCCCGCGCGAGCGCCGCGTCATGATCCTGTTGTGAAACCCAACCAGGCGTTGACACTGTAAATACTCCTAATTCTTGAAGTGGACGAAATGCAGCATGGCGAGGGAAAACACCAGGAAACCGAGCGCCCACCAAAGCGGGGACTTGGTCAGGTGAAACGGGTTACCTCGTTCGCTAGTAGCGGACGGGAACGGATACGTGCCCGTCGCGCCGAACGCTTCCGGCGTCATGCTTGCCTGTGCCTCAGCGGACGGCAGGACGGGGGGAACGTTGTAGACACCCTGTCTTGGCCACATTCCGCCAGTGGCGAACATCTGACCGAAAATCAGAGGATCATACGCAGCCTTTGGTGCGACGTTGACTAGCTGTCCGTTGACGACTTCCGACTCATAACCAATCGGCGGACTCATTTACCGTCCTCCCTTTACTGCTTGGCTACGGGCACTAGAAGTTCGACGCCTAGCACTGCGTATGCGGCAGCGCCTGGTGCTACAGATACTTCGCCGTGAATCTTGCAGTTCGCATTCGTCAGCGTGTTCAGGCATCGGCTATTCGTCAGCCTGTCCGTACGACGCGACGCCACAAGATCGAACACGATAGTTCCCTGCGGCGGCAAGAAACCATGCTGCTCAATGAAACGGTTCTGCATGGCAGGCACGTCATCATCGAACCTCGGAAGGTTCGATCCGTACAAGAGTTGCGCCTTGGTGACGTTGGCAATGTTGTAGTATCCGCCGACGTTGTTCGTACCCAATGCAGGATCGAATATCCGCGCATACACGGACATGACCTGACCGTATTCCGTGATAGCCAGATCAAACTTAGTCACGGCACCGATATTCAGCCGCTTGCTGGTGCGCCGATATTGCCAGTTGAAGATCGGCGGAAGTTCGCGAGGATCATCCGACGAATACACGCCGACACGACGACCATTGACGGTAACGGTTCCGGTGAACGTGGTCAGGGTTAGCGCGGTTGTTGCCGCCAGCGGTCCCTGATCATAGTTCGCTGCCACGCCTGCCGCGAAGTTGAATTGCGGCACTACGACACGTTCCCCGCCACCCATGTATTGCGGAGACACGAACGCTGCCATTGGTGCGACCATGCCGGAAGCGTTCGGCAACAGAGTGCCGTCTATCGCTATATCCCAGTACTCATCCAGATAGATGCCCGCTGGCCATTCGACATTCATCGGATAACTGGTAATCGTCGCTGGCGACACGTAAGACGATGCGAGAGTCGCGCCCGCAAGGTTTGCCTGCGGAATCAGGACGTTGGCGAAGTTCGCGGCAGGCACCGGGTTAGTATCGGCCAGGTCTTGCACGTTCCGTTGCCCTTTACCGCGCATCGGGCGGTAAAGCTGCATAAAGGACATGTCAAAACCAGACTCGCACTCTACCGGCGAATACTGGCCTTGAAGCTTGAGCTTCGGCTGCTGCGTCAGGTTATACGGTCCCTCTGGTGAGTTAGCCAGAACGCCAGCTGAATACGTGACCGTTGTTGACCAGAAAGTTTCCAGTTCCCACCAGTACACAATGTCTGTCTTCTGGAAACTGTTCTGCGGTGCGAACGGAGTAGGCGCACCAGAAGACAGTACGGTGACTACTCCGTTGAGGTTTTCGTACTGCTCGAATTCCTCTGTATAGCCAGGCAGTCCGAAAAACTGCCCGACTTGGACTTGCGCTTGTGCGGGACTGGTCACGAATTGAACCCCAATCCGCCTTTGACGCCCTGGAAACCGCCGTGCGACTGGTAGTTATGCAGCACGTAGAGACCGCCGATAACTACCAGGATAATAGCTATCCAGTGCTTTACTTTCATCCTTTGACACCGCCTTTCACCAGGCCCAGCGGACCGGACCAGCCGAGCGCTGCAAACATCCACGCAAACAGCGCCATTACCGCGATAACGCCAACCGACACACTAAGCAAAAACACTATCGGATGATCGAAATCTGTTAGTTTCAATTCCTTTCCCTTTCCTATGCTGCGGCTAGCTGCGACAAATACGAATCCGGCAAGTCAAGTGTTCCCGTGAACGGCTGGGATACGGTTCCGCCCGGTTCTTTTACCCACTGGCGGTAAATGTAGTTACCCTCTGGCGATTCCGCGTCGGGTATGCCGTTCTGGTTAAGGTATTTCATGTCCTTGTCCTCGGTCAGGTGAAACAGCGTGACCCGTGAGAACATGTTGCGTACCAGGATAGGCAGACCGAACACCCTTTGTGATCCCAACGATTCACCTATATTACGTTCTCCACCACTGCGCGCAGCGAGGTAAAAAACATCGTTTTTACTGTCGATACTCCAAGTGCTGCGACCGTAGAAATCAAGAACCTCATCTACGGTGATGTGCCTTTCACGGGTACCAATCTGCGCTTTCACAAAGAACATGAGTAGTTGCAGCATCCGACGCCATTCCGTAGAGTCACCCGATTGCATGATGGCGATTTCACCTGGATGCGTCCACAATCCCTTAAACGGACGTGCAGAGTGAATATCGACCAGGACACTACCGGGAACTACCGGGCCTTTCTGCCAGTGCGCATAGCGCCACGCTGCGTTGCGCCTGCCTTTCGGATTGAATGGCATACGCTCGGTTTGCGCGCGGAAACGTGGTTTGCTGTCTACCAGGATTTGCATACAGGTCGGGCGGGTTTCCTGTATGGCGCGCATTTGCCAGTCAATGAATGACGATTTTCCGGCTCTGGTTCCGCCGTAGATTAGGTGTCTTTCACCTGGCTGCGCTATTCGTTCGCAGAACGCGTCTGCTATCAAGCTTCAATGGCCACCAATTCCTGCGGGTGGTTTTCTGCCAGGTAAGCACGCACCGAATCAGGTAGCACGGTTTCGTCACCGCTGCCGCACCACTCTACGATCTTACCGAAGTCCACAAACCATTTACCCATGGTCACAGAGTCAATGTCTGCCAATTCATCCAGTATCTCATCCATCATGGATTGCAAAACCCACGCATAACGCGAATACTTTGATCCCTGGTTTCGGCCAGCGAACTGTGATAGCTGCGTCATCACGATACGCAGGCGACGTACGACGGGAGGTTCAGCCAAGATCAGGGTTGAAGACTGTTCCTGTGATGTCGGGTCTTGCGCGTCGGTCTCCGTTGACGTGCGATGTATCCTGTCTAGAACTGACATTCTCTGTATCCTCCCTCCGTGGCATCGGACGTTCAAACCTTTGCTGGCGTGGTGCGCGTTCCGTGATAGCGCGGTACTTAGCTGCGATGCGGTTGACGCGGGAAATCCACATACCCAACTGGATAACAGAGTCAATACTGCCCGTGAGGGCAATGATTTTGCGTCCGTGTTTCCTGGTCAGCTTAGACTTGTTGGCCAGTTCCGCAAACGGTTTCGCTATCCGCTCACGCTCAACCTTGCTAAGCTTGATACGCTCAACTTCGCGCGGTGTCAGCAATTCCTCATCTATACCATCAAACGCAAGATGAATATAGAAATCAGTCGCGCCACGAATCAGAACACGTCCGAAAAAGTCCATCCACTCGTCAAGCTTCGGCGGTCCCGCTGATGCCTTAACCGCTTCATCAGTCGCATCATCACTGGATTTCAAGCGTGATTTTACAGTGTTTTCGTCAACGATTTCGCCGTCAACGATATCGCCTGGTGTATCGAACCAGGTAAAATCGTTCGGCGTATCCGGTATCTGGTCTGCCGTGAATTCAGCGGCCGAACTTGTGTCGTCTCCGGTTCTGCTCGATTGGAGGTTCTGAGGTTCCGTCACTGGTATCACCGCCCTCCGTTACGGGCACGACCGTTACATCGTCTACTGGTTCCGGCTCGGGTGCGACTAGGCGCGATTCAAGGGCAGACACGCGTGCCTGCATTTCGGTAACCGATTCCTGCGTCGCCCACGCGGTAGCTACAGCGGTTTCTGCTGCCGCTTCCGCCATGCTGCCAGCTTCGCTAGCTGCCGCGCTGGCTTCCGCTGCCGCAGACTCCGCATCAGAAACACCCTGTATGGCAGCGCCCGCTATTTCTGTTGCAGTCTCAGCCTCGCCCATAGCGACCGCTGCGGCTATCTCAGCATCCAGCGCGTGTTCCGCCGCTTCGGCGGTCTGCTCCGTATGCGTTACAGCGGTCGCTGCCGCTGTCGCCGCCGCTTCCGCAGCGGGCGATACTTCGGCTACAGTTTCGCTCACGAATACCTGCCCTTGATAGCGTAGCCGGAAAGCTCAAACGCCCAGTCACCAGGCACCAGGGACGACAGGATGCGGTCATCAGAACGGGACAGGCTGAACGACACGGGCGCGATAACCAGTATCCCGCTGGCGGGCATGATCAGAGACCAGAACCGTTTACCCAACTTCAAGGTAAAGGGAGTACCGGACAGGATAGGTGTTGCCGTGATTTCTGCCGCGTAGGTAGCGCCGACGGTAGCTAGCGCGTTTGCCTGAACGTTGATACCTGCCGCACCGGGAGCAAGAACCAAACCTTCCTGCGGGTAAACTCCTACTACACCGGGGAATTCACCCTGTTGTCTTATCGTGTTCAGAGGCGACGACAAATACATGTTGTTAGCGTCGCCCGCTCCTATTGTTCCCTGCAGTTCAGCAAGCCATGACACATTCCAGAGCGTACCCGCTGGTGCGATTGCTGCCAGCGCTGCCGCACTGATATTTGCTATCGTCGCATTGGCGGCAGGGTTCAGGAGGCTACCGCTGGCAGTAGCAGACGGCAGTGCTACCTGTGTCGGTCCCGTGACAATGATTGATTCAATGATTTCGGCGGTCTCATAGTCAGGCTGACCGATAACCTGCGTCGTGGCATCGCCCAGTGTTTGCACACGATATTCGTCAACACGGTTAGTCCGGTCAATACCCTGCCGCACTATGTCCTTAAGATGCCGCTTAAATTCAGCTAGCTCATTAGCCAGGAAAACGTGACTAACTTCGGCAGCTTCCGGTTCTACCTGTTTCCGTGGTTCGTGCGGGTAAAACGGACCCGGCTTAAACTCACGCGTCTCCGGCAATTTCTTTTACCGCCCAATTCCGGGGAATTGCGCCGCGCGGCCAGGGAAGGGAGCACCGACCACTCTGCCGCGCGGCGCACGCTGGCGAGTCCAGCCACCCGCCCGCATTGATCCCATACAGCACATAATACCAGGTCAGATGACCATACGGCTAGACAGAACCGGGCAACCTGGTGTATTGTGGTTTACATGGCCACGTCCAGTATAATACGCGCGCGTCGGTCCCTGCGTGCCTGGAGACGGATCGCACAGGCACGTGACCAGCGAATCCTTGACGCATACGAATCTGGACTAACCAAAATGGAAATACACCGACTCACCGGTGTTTCCAGAGTCCATATCGACGCAGTAATACGAAGGGAGCAGGACAGACAATGCCATCCCAGCAACCAGCAACCAGAGACGGCAGCGTAGTAGAAACCCGCGTAAGCGAGTCATTCCGTGAATGGCTCAACAGGCGCGCGGTAGAAGAGGACGTTAACCGTTCCTACGACGTGGCCGCATCGCAACTAGACCGCATGCTAGTCCAGACCGATGAGGACGCCATCATGGCATCTGATGAATTCGGCGCGCACCAGGCCAGAGACCTGGTCGGATTCGAATTTGAGGCACAGCCGGGTTTTCGTGTCGTGAAGTCGTCCGAGAAGTTTGACGCGCCGCTAGGCGTCTATATCCAGTTCAACGCGTCGGCGCTGTCGGCGGTTCCCGAGCGGGGAATCGCCATCGGTGACGAGGTACTGATCAGCACCGGGGCAACACTCATCATCGGCAAGCTTCGCACCCTGGAAGCGAACAACTACCTGCCGAAAAAGCTGATGATAGCCGGGATAGATGCGGCTAACGGAACCGTACTGAAACTCCGCAACCCGCCCGCCCGCGCCGAAACCGCGTAAGCCAATCGTCACCAGTGGCAGCAGCGCTGCCCGGTTCACCACCCGCGTATCTAACCGCGCGGGTGGTGAACCATGCCCGCATCTGACAGCGAATTCCATGACGCATTCGAGTCGTACATCGGGACTGATGGTCCGCAGGAAATCTACCCTGGTCACGAAACGATGGGCTGGGAAGGCTGGTCGGTCCTGTTCGCTGAAACGGGAATCGACTACGAATCGTCCGCTGAAACAATCGACGCATTCGAGCTTTTCCTGCAGAGTTTCTATCCGCAGGAAGGCATGTCGGGTAATGACTGGGAATCGGTACGCGCCGAATTCTACGAACTGCACGACGTGGACGAATCCAATATCGACTGGGAAGCATACCGCGAGGCAATCGGATACTAGGGAGCACAAATGACAGCCGCAACCATGATAGAAGTCATGGACTATTTCGGGTACAAGCGCGCGGACGGCAAGCGCGACGTGACCGGATTCCGCAAAGACTGGGCAATGCTGACCGAGGAAGAAAAGATGCAGCTACGCGCCGGTATCGGCAACGAAACTTACACCTACTGAAAGAAAGGTAATAGCTAAAATGCAAGATCCAAAGTTTCGATTCGGGCGTGACGACGTAATCTATCGGCACGATGGGGGAGAATCAATACCCGCTGATGAGCCCGTCGTGTTTTTGCGTGGCAAAGATCAGGTAACTGTTTTGGCAATCCTCAAATATATTGAGGTAATGGAACAGTTCCCTGATTCAAAACTCGCACGGGAACATGCAGAATCTATGAGCGAAAGACTACGCGTCATTTCGCTGTGGCAGGTTCGTAACCCTGATCGCGTAGGGATGGGTTGTCATTCGTGCGCTGACCCGTCATGCCGTGAAAAGCTTGACCTAAATTAAGTCGTGATGGTTGCCATTCCCGCCGCGCTGGCGGAAAAAGAAAGACTCAAAGCGGAGCACGCGCGGGCGCGGCGGGAACGGTACGAACAGCGAACACAGAGGGCAAGACACGGGGAAAGCGAAACACCGTCACGCGGTAAGGTCCGGCAAATACACTACCGAGACTACCGTTTCATCGG
>Ga0209240_1000666_pt1 | contig 14157 bp, 10 predicted proteins | sample GraSoi_2013_80cm_FD_185828 | JGI IMG/M metagenome (GOLD analysis project Ga0209240, IMG submission 185828) | Grasslands soil microbial communities from the Angelo Coastal Reserve, California, USA - Sample 9_17_2013_80cm (SPAdes) (version 2) | ecosystem: Environmental > Terrestrial > Soil >...
TTTTCCTATGAAAGAGTGCTTGGCTACTCTTTGGAGGAGTTGCAAAAGTCCTCTTCGTTCGAGCAGATTCACCCGGAAGACCGCGACAAGGTCCGGCTAGCGGCTGAAGAAGCGCGCCGCACCGGAGTGGGGAAACCTCTCGAATATCGCGTGCGCCACAAAAACGGAACATGGCGGGTGCTCGAGTCCACGGCAAGCGTAATCCGCAACTCCAAGGGCGATCCCGAAAACCTAGTCATCGTCAACCGTGACGTCACGGAACGAAAGAGCTCGGCCGAAGCGTTGCGCCGGTCGGAAGCGGGCTTCCGTTCCGTCGTCGAAGACGCCCCTTATGGCATTTATCGAGCCGGCTTGTCTGGCGAATTGGTTCTCGTCAATTCCGCCCTTGAGAAAATGCTCGGCTACTCTTCTCAAGAGGAGCTCCTACGAACGAATCTCGCCACCGGCGTTTATCGTTATCCCGTTGAACATCAGAAGCTCAATGAAACGCTTTTGCATCAGGAAAGTTTCAAGGATCTCGAAGTGGAGTGGAAACGCAAAGATGGCGCACCCATCATCGTGCGATGCAGTGGTTGCTCGATAAAGGATGAGACGGGCGCGGTCGCTTATGTCGAAGTTTTTGCCGAGGACGTGACGGAGCGGCGCACTTTGGAACGCCAGCTCCGCATGGCGCAGAAAATGGAAGCAGTCGGGCGCCTTACCGGTGGAATCGCGCACGACTTCAACAATTTGCTCGGCGTGATAATCGGCTACAGCCAGGTGCTGAAGCGGACTCTTGGATCCGAGCACGCTTCCTTTGAACATGCCGAGGAAATCGAAAAGGCTGGCCAGCGCGCCGTGTCTTTGACGCGGCAGCTCTTGGCCTTCAGCCGCCAACAGGTCCTCGAACCCGTCGTCTTGAACCTCAACACCTTAGTCTCGGACATGGAAAAGATGCTGCCGCGTCTCATCGGGGAAGATATTGCGTTGAAGTTGCACCTTGATACCTCTCTTTCGCAGGTGAAGACCGATCCAAGTCAAATTGAACAGGTCCTACTGAACTTGGCGGTCAACGCGCGAGATGCCATGCCTGACGGCGGCAAACTCCTCATCCAGACTGCCAATGTGAATCTCGATACTGCCTACACTCACAGTCACCCAGGCTCTCGACCGGGTTCCTACGTGATGCTCCGAGTCACCGACACCGGAACGGGCATAGACCCGGAGATTCAATCGCAGATATTCGAGCCCTTCTTCACCACCAAGGAGCGCGATAAAGGGACCGGCCTCGGTTTGGCCACCGTTTACGGCGTTGTCAAGCAAAGCGGAGGCTACATCGCGGTGGATTCGGAAAAAGGGAACGGCGCGTCGTTCTCTGTTTACCTGCCTCGGCTTGAACAGCCGGTCGCCGACCCTGTCGCGCCTGTAGCTGTTGCACCTATGAACACCCGAGGGACAGAAACGATCTTGCTGGTAGAAGACGCCGAGCCTCTGCGCAAACTTGCCGAGATGTTCCTGAAGGAGAGCGGCTACCGCATTCTGAGTGCCGCCGATGGTCAGCAAGCGCTGCAAACCGCGCGGCAGCACCCCGGCCCCATTCACCTGTTGCTCACCGATGTCGTCATGCCCGGAATGAATGGCCGCGTTCTTGGGGAACGCCTGGCCCCCAGTCAGCCAGGGATGAAAGTGCTCTACATGTCCGGATACGCCGATAGCTTCATAGCCGGTCACGGCGTGCTTGAATCCGGCACGCACCTGCTGCACAAACCCTTCACTCAAGAGACTCTCACGTGCAAGGTGCGGGAGCTTTTGAATGCAAAACGCGATCCCGCAAAGAAAGAACCAGAGTCCTCCACTTCCGCACCTGTTTTTCCTGGCGCTGACCCTGGTCCGAAACCATAGCCCGAGACCATAGGAGATTGACGCAATGCAAAAGCTGCTGGTAATCGAAGACGAAGAAGCGATGCGTCGCTTGTTGCGGCTCAATCTTTCGGACTTATATGAAATCATCGATACCGGAGACCCGGAGCAGGGTTTGGCGTTGGCAATGCAGAACAAGCCCTCGGCCATTTTGTTGGATCTCCGGATGCCAAAATTTTCCGGCTTCGAGCTATGCCGCACGTTCACTGCGCTGACCTCAACCCAATTGACTCCCGTTTTCATCGTGAGCGGTGAAGCCGGCTCGACCACAAAGTCTTTATGCAAGGAGCTTGGAGCTACGGCGTATTTCGAAAAACCAATCGATTTTGACGCGCTGCGTTCTCGGCTTGCGGAGGTCCTCAGCGCCAAACGCCCCGAGCGGCGAAGCGAGGTCCGTGTCCGCTTACCCGCAGCCCTGAAGCTGTCCGGAATCGATTCGAACGGTAAGCCCTTTGAAGAACGCACGCACACGGAGAATGTTAGCCTGAACTCCTTCCTCTGCGGCTGCACCATAGCGCTAAAGCCTGGTTCCGTCGCCAACGTCTTTCTGCTGAGCGGCGGCGAGCAGCTCGTCGGCACCGCGCGTGTCATTCGCGCGGAAACCACGGAAACTCCCTATCCCCGCTACGCCTTCCGATTTGTTGAGAAGTCAGGGCAGTGGGTCCTGCAGTAGAGTTGTTTTTTCCGATGTCAGCGAGTCACCTCAAAATTGACTTCGCCGATGTTCGTAGTATCGTTTTATATGCCCACTCTCCAATGGAGGTAGTTCATGAATCGTCGTTTCGCCACTGTATCTCTACCTGTGCTCTGCCTGCTGTTGGCGTTGGCGGGATGCCAGAAAAACGCGGACCAGCAACAAGCGGCCGCAACAGATCCAAATTCGTCCTCACCGTCGTCTGAGTCCGGCGCAAGTTCCGCCAGGCCTGCGCGGGAGGCTCCACCGCGTCCCAGGCCAATTGTTGTTCCCGCGGAGACTGTGATCTCCGTCGTGTTGGATGAACCAGTCGGCTCCAAGATCAGCACTCCGGGTCAGACATTTACCGCCACCGTGCGCGAGCCCATCGAAGTAGACGGCCGGGTTGCCATTCCGAAGGGCGCGCGCTCTACCGGCATCGTGAAAGATGCCAAGCCCGCCGGGCGTTTCAAGGGCGGAGCAGCGCTTGAGCTCACGCTCACGAATATCGAGGTAAACGGCACGAATCACGAGGTACACACCACGGCGCCGACCGAAGTCAGCAAAGGCAAAGGCAAGCGCACGGCTGCCATGGTGGGCGGCGGCGCCGGAGGTGGCGCGCTGATCGGCGGGTTGGCCGGCGGCGGCAAAGGCGCGCTGATCGGCGGACTGATTGGCGCGGCGGCGGGAACAGGCGGCGCGGGGTTGACCGGCAATCGCGAAATCACGCTTCCAGCGGAGACTCCCATCACGTTCAAGCTGGTGGACCCGCTGGAGATTAGGCCAAGACGCTAACGAAGGCGTTCACGTATAGACTCTTCATCGCCCTGCGAGACTCGCGAAGTCCCGCGGGGCTTTTCTTTGCAGCGCTGCAACCTTGCCGGTTGTAGCGGAAAAATTTAGATTATCTTCCGGTTGGGGCCTGCAGCCACCGAACGACTTTGCGCCACGGGCTTCCGCCACTGCTGCGCATCGGAGCTTGCAACCACGAGGACACGCCAGGGTGCGCAGGGACCGAAACCGTTTGGGTACTCACGCGCTCCGGTTCGGGAGCGGAAGCCGGAGCGGACACCCACGGCGTGAGCGACGGACTTTCCTCACGCTGAGCTGGCATCGGGAAAGCCGGAGCTTGCGCTCCAATCACTCGACCCCCTAGGCTTTGCTTGCGCTCGTCAGCGTAACTGGGCCGCGAAAAGGAGCCGGCAAACACTGGTTCGGGTTCAGGCTCCGGCTCTGGCTCGGAGACGGCTGCCCGCGGAGGCTCGAATTGCCTGCTCGGCTCCACGGTTTGCGCGGGCCGCTCCGCGACCGCATCCGACACGGACAATCTCAGCAGCGCGCCTACTTGTTCTTGCGAAGCGCGCAGCGTTGCCAGCAGTTTGCGGCCATAGCGCACCACGGCCGCGAGAATGGCGCCTTGCACGAATAGCCGCGCCAGATCAATCCAGTTATTCTCGAACCAATCGCTGATTTCGATCATAGTTTGCCTTTGAGAGGTCATGCTAAGCCTAGCGCCGACCGTTTCGCCGCGAAACTGGCAGCACGGCCAATTTAAGGCCAGCCGCCGTTTCCGGCCCTGCCTGACCGCTCGAACGGTGCAGCCGTTAAAGCCAGGTCCGCGCCCAGCAAGCCAAAACCGGGACTCGGAAATTTGCCGGCGTCCGCAACCGTATTACTATGGTGGGGACTCGTTCGATGCCACCTACGCAAACCCTGATACAGGCAGAGCACGTTTCGCGCGATTACCGTTTGGGCGAAACGGTCATCCGCGCGGTGAACGACCTTTCCCTGGATATTTGCAGCGGCGAATTCCTAGCCTTGCTAGGCAGCTCGGGCTCGGGCAAGTCCACCTTGCTGAATCTGATGGCTGGACTGGACCGGCCGACTTCCGGCGCAATTAATGTTCGCGGACAAAACCTTGCGGCTCTCGATTCCCAGGGCCTGGCGCGCTATCGCCGCGAAACGGTGGGTATGGTGTTTCAATCCTTCAACCTGCTTCCGCGCATGACCTTGGAAGAAAATGTCGAGCTCCCCCTGCGGCTGGCGGAAATGGATCGCGCGGAGCGCAGCCGGCGCGTTGTGCAGGCGCTTGAGCGTGTGCGCCTTGGCGAACGGCGCAAGCATCGCCCCAGCGAGCTTTCCGGCGGCGAGCAACAGCGCGGGGCACTGGCTCGCGCGCTGGTGAATCAGCCGCGAATTCTTTTCGCCGATGAGCCCACGGGAAATCTGGACAGCACAACGGGCGAGCAAATCCTCCTGCTGCTGCGGGAAATTCAGGACACGCTGGGCATGACCATCATCATGGTCACCCACGAGCGCCCGCTCGCGGAACGCTTCGCCAACCGCATCGCGATCCTATCCGACGGTAAGCTAGTCGATCATTTTGCCGTGCAAACGGGAGTACGCGCATGAAGCTACGCGACCTCAGCGAGCTAGCCGCGCGCAATCTCCGCGAAGCGATCCTGCGCAATTCCCTGACTACGCTCGGCGTAGCGGTCGGAGTCGCCTCGCTCGTCGCCATGCTTTCCCTGGGCGTCGGCCTGCAAACGCTAGCCTCCGATCGACTCACCAAGTCCGGCCTCTTCGACGCCGTCTTCGTCACCTCGCGTCGCGATTTCCGCGGCCCCGGTGGCGACGGCCCTCCAAGGAAATCCTCTACGCCACCAGAAAAATTTAAGCCGCTGGACGAAGAAGCCCGCCAACATTTCGCCGCGTTGCCCAACGTCGTCGACGTTTACCCGCAAATCCGCTTCCTCACCGACGTCCGCTACGCGGGCAACAGTTACTCCACCAACGTTCTCGGCGTCCCCGAATCTTCCCGCGCCACCAGCGCCTTCGACTCCATCACCGGCAAGTACTTTTCTTCTCCGACCGCCGAAGAAGCCATCCTCCAGCAGGACTTCGCCAAGGAACTTTCTCCCCAGCCCTCCACTCTCGTCGGCCAAGAAATCACTCTGCGTTACGCCGAGCGCCGCGCCGTCTCCTCCGACGAAATCTCCAAGGAACCGGACATCGATAAGCAGCTCGACGAAATGATGTCCGGCGGCATCTCCATCGTTTCGCGCGAGAAAAAACTTCGCATCGCCGGGGTCATCGAGTCCGACCCCTCCGCTGGCATCGGCGGCTTCGGCGGCGGCCGCGTTTTCCTTCCCATTCGCGTCGCCGAGCAGCTTCACGCCGCGCAAGCCAACGACGTGCAAGACTTCGTCCGCGGCGGTGGCTCCGCCAAGCCTACCTACGCCGCGCTCACCATTCGCGTGAAAAATCCCAAAAACGTCCTGCAAGTCGAAGACGCCATAAAGAAACTAGGCTTCAACGCCTTTTCCTTGCTGGACGCCGCACGCAGTTTGCGCCTTGTCTTCACCGTCTTCGATCTCTTCCTCGGACTCTTCGGCAGCCTAGCGCTAACCGTCGCCTCCCTCGGCATCATCAACACGCTCGTCATGGCCATCCTCGAGCGCCGCCGCGAAATCGGCGTCCTCAAAGCCCTCGGTGCCACCGACGGCGACGTCAAAAACCTCTTCTTCGCCGAAGCCGGCGCCATGGGCCTCCTCGGCGGCCTACTCGGCGTAACTTTCGGTTGGCTAATCGGCCGCGCCCTAACCTTTGGCACCACCATATATCTCCGCAGCCAGGATCTCCCCGCCGTAAAAATCTCCTACGTCCCCTGGTGGCTAGCCGCCAGCGCCATCCTCTTCGCCATCGTAGTAAGCCTAGCCGCAGGCCTATACCCGGCAGCCCGCGCCGCCAAACTAAACCCAGTAGAAGCCCTCCGCTACGAATAAACGCGCCTGCTCGGCTCGTTTTCGATCCAGACTTACTTAACTTATTGGAATCAGGTTGATCTCCCGTTGTTGATTCGTGGCGGAACAGAGCCGATCATTAAAGCATCGCTCCTTGAAGCATCGATTCTCCGTTGAAAGGCAGGCTATGAAACGCTACCTATCGGTGGTCTTGTTGGGGCTCGTGTCCGCTTGGGTAACTCCGGCGCAGGCCAACTTGGTCAAAGTTCGAGTGCGGGTAATCTTGGTGGACCAAGAACTCAGTCAGAAGCCGGTGCCATTCTTCGTGGTATCGCTCAAAAGCGGGGCAAAGGCCGCGGCAAAGGCTGCCGAGGTGAAGACCAGCCTGGAGGGAATCGCGGAAGCACATCTTCCGCCCGGGCGGTACACGGTTTCGTCGCCCAAGCCCGCCGAACTGGGGGGTAGGCGCTTTTCTTGGAATATTCAAGTGTCGCTTTCGGGCGCCGAGCAAAGCCTCGACTTGACCAATGACAACGCCAAGGTGGAGGAGACTGCTGCTCCGGCATCGTCGGCAAGACCCGCCGCCAATGACCTTACCGAGCAGTTCAAGCGACTGAAGAACACCGTGGTGACCGTGAGGAGCGAATCGGGGCACGGCACCGGATTCTTCGTGGACGGCAAGGGGCTCATCCTCACAAATCAACACGTCGTGGGTAATTCGGAGTATTTGGCTGTGCAGTTTGATCGGACGCACAAAATCACGGCCAAGCTGATTGCCGCCGATCCTCAGAAGGACGTCGCATTGCTGTCCGTGAACATCGCTGCCCTCCCGAACGCTTCACCCGCACCGCTATATCGGGCCGGGGCGGGCAGGACCCCAGTCCAGGAAGGCGAGCGGGTGTTCACCATCGGCAGCCCCCTCAGCCTCGATAAGATCATCACCACCGGCATTATCAGCAAGGTCGAGCCGCACACCATCATGTCGGACATCAACATTAACCCGGGAAATTCAGGCGGCCCGCTGTTCAACGGAGCAGGCCAGGTCATCGGCTTGACTACCTTCGGCACGCGCGGAGAAGCCGGGCCAGGTGTGTCGGGTACCGTGCGTATTGAGGAGGCGCTCGCGCTGCTCGAGCAGAATCGCGCGAAAGCCACGGGCACTCCGCCGCCGGGTGCGCTCCTTCCGGTCGAGCCTCTGACGCCTTATCCGATCGAAGGGCTCAAAGAAGCGTTGCGGGCGGAAAAATACGATTCGCGCCCGTATTATTTCGCCGCCGGAGATTTCAATATCGCTCTTTCCACACCTCCGCTGGATTACCGGGAGCAGGAGGAGAGGCGGCTACAGGCTGAGCGCGAGCATAAGAAGCGCAACAAGAAACAACAAAGCGCAGACGAGAGCACGGGCGGTTCTGATGAGCCGAAGGAGTGGGAAGAGGAAGCCGGCGCGCATCCGGCCGTATTCGCAATATACGTGATGCCGAAGGCCAAGGAAGGGTTCGGATCAACGTTCGGCCGCTCGCTCAACCCAAACTTGGCTGCAAAACTCAAGTTCAAGACCGATTTCCGGACGATGAAGCTGTTTTGTGGCGACAAGGAAGTGCGGCCGATCCATCCCGGCAGGGTTCCCGTGACGGTGTCAGTCCAAAACCGAGTAGTAAAAATGGAAGATTCTACTTACAAAGGGGTGTACCTGTATTCGCCGGACGCCGTGAATCCGGATTGCGGTCAGGTAAAGCTGGAAATCTATTCCGCGAAGGGTGGGGATCCTACGGTCAAAACTTTCGATGAGAAGTCCGTGCAGCATGTCTGGGCGGATTTCGGCGCCTTCCGCAGGGCTCAGGCGACGAGCACGCAGGCGGCGTCGGCCGCAAAGCCCTAGACTAGAATTTATGGACTAGCCCTCGGCCCTCGCCCGCCTTTTGCGAGCAGTGCGAGGCTTCTGCTTCGTCTCCGTTCTGGCATTGTCATCCCGAGCGCAGCCGAGGGACCTGCTTTTCCCCGTTACGTAGCGGCGCGCTTCAGTTTACCCTGAGCCTCGAAGGGCTTGGCGCTCCTCGTCAGGGCACGGCTTCAGCCGTGCCGCAAGAGCAAAGACGAAGATCGGCCTTAGCCGCTGAGGGTTTCGCTCTTCTATTTAGGAGTGGGGGCTTCTCGACGTGGAGATATCCTTTCTCAATCACATCGGACTGGAAAGACACGCCTTCATTATATTCCAGGTACCTAATCGCCAACTCGAAAGTCCTTGCCGTCAAATGTCGAGATTGTAGATTATCACTAGGAGGCAGTCATGGCGGTGATGGCAATTCATCCGGGCGACCACCTGGCCGAGGAACTGAAGGTCGTGGAAATGAGTGCGGCGGAATTGGCGCGAAAGATTTCCGTTCCCACCAACCGGGTGACCCAAATCCTGAATGGCACACGCAGCGTTACCGGTGACACGGCCCTGCGGCTGGGCCACTCCTTTGGGACAAGCCCACAGTTCTGGTTGAACCTACAGACCCTATACGATATGCGAATTGCAGAACAGAGAGGAGGAAAAGCGATTCGCAGCTAGCCTGCCCTTCCCTCTCAGCCTAATCGCCAATACTTACTTCGACATACAGTCACTCAGAAGATCTTTCTGCGCGACTCCCTCTTCCTATAATTCTAATGCAGCCAAACCAACACTTGGAGAACAGGAATGCGCATCCACGTCGCTCTAGCCGTACTGCTCGTTATTCCCGTTTCCGCGCGATCCCAGCAGCAGCCGGCCGCTAATCCGGCCGCAACGCCTGCCGCTGTCGAAGCCAAGCTCGCAGTCGACCCCTCGAAGGACGGCAAGGATTCCACCATCGTCTTCTTCCGCGAAGGCCATTTCGCTGGCTCCGCGCTCAAGCCCTCCATCTTCTTGGATGGCAAAGAACTCGACCGCATGGCCAACGGCCGATGGTTCTCCGTTCACACCGCACCCGGCAAACACGATCTCCAGTCCAGCGCCAAGAATGAACCCGCCACCGTCATCGAAACGGTCGCCGGTCAAACCACCTACGTCCAGATGATCGTCGTGACCGGAACCTGGCGCGGCGCCGGCAGGCTGTTACAAGTTGCGCCCGCGGACGCCCAAAAAGTCGTCGCCAAGCTGAAACCACTTCACGACAACTGAACCTGATTGAGGATTGGCCAGGCGCCCAGGCCCCGCGTTCGCGTGGCTTGGGCGCCTTTGCCCAATCAGCTTGCCTCTAGCAATTCGGGTCACCCCCATGGCCCCGAACGGGACCAGCATTTTCCCGTCGCGCAGTCCCAAAACGGGACAAAAATCCTCTTGACAAGAGCTAACCAAATGGTATAATATCCCATGAAATACTCAGCCAGCCGCCTAACTCCTTTCCCTCCCACATTTCCGAAAAAAATCGTCGGCAAGAGAATCGCAACTGCGAGAAATCGCGCGAGAGCGCCCGCAATCCCGCTATCCACCTTTAAAATCAACACTTGCAAAAGTGTGTCAAAACAAAGGACTTTAAGTCCCTCTAGAATGAACACTTATGCAAAAACCGGGGGAGGGGGGTCTGATTGTTAACTGCCAGCGTGGAAAGGCGGCTTACGCTAAGATAACTTCGATCAGCACCGAGCCATGACTGACGCCTACATCTGCAACGCGATTCGCACTCCAATCGGCCGCTACGGCGGGGCGCTCGCTGGCGTGCGCGCCGACGACCTCGCCGCCATCCCCATCGCCGCGCTCGTCTCGCGCAACGCCAAAGTAGACTGGGGCGCGCTCGATGATGTGATCTTTGGCTGCACGAACCAGGCCGGCGAAGACAATCGCAACGTCGCGCGCATGGCCCTGCTGCTCGCGGGCTTGCCGAAAGAGGTGCCGGGCTCGACGGTGAACCGGCTTTGCGGCTCGAGCATGGACGCGGTGGCCAGCGCGGCGCGCGCGATCAAGAGCGGCGAGGCGGACTTGGTCATTGCCGGCGGCGTGGAGAGCATGTCGCGAGCGCCCTTTGTGGTGGGCAAGGCGGACGCTGCCTTTTCTCGCTCGATGAAATTGGAGGATACGACGATTGGATGGCGTTTCGTCAATCCGCTGATGAAAGCCAAGTACGGCACCGATTCCATGCCGGAAACAGGAGAGATCGTCGCGGAGGAATTTCACATTTCGCGGGAAGATCAGGACGCCTTCGCGCTGCGCAGCCAGCAGCGCGCCGCGGATGCGATGCGGAGCTGCCGCCTGGGAGAGGAAATCGTCGCCGTGCCGGTGGCGGGGAAAAAGGGAGACACAATTTTATTTTCCGTGGACGAACATCCGAGGCCGGATACCACGCTAGAAGCGCTATCGAAATTGAAAGGCATCGTAAAGCCCGGCGGAACGGTCACGGCGGGCAACGCGTCCGGCGTGAACGACGGCGCTTGCGCGCTGCTGCTCGCGTCGGAAGCGGCGGTGCGCCAGCACGGGCTCACGCCGAAGGCCCGCGTAATCGCGGCGGCGGCGGCGGGCGTTGCGCCGCGCGTGATGGGCATCGGGCCTGTTCCCGCGACGCGCAAAGTGCTGGCGAAGGCGAAGGTCGCGCTGGAGAAAATGAACGTCATCGAGTTGAACGAAGCGTTCGCATCGCAGGCTCTGGCCGTGTTGCGCGATTTGGGCATTCCCGACGATGCGGCGCACGTGAATCCAAACGGCGGCGCCATTGCGCTCGGCCATCCGCTCGGCGCAAGCGGCGCGCGGCTGGTGACCACCGCCATGTATCAACTGCTGCGCACCAAGACACAATATGCACTCTGCACAATGTGCATTGGGGTCGGCCAGGGCATCGCCGTGATTCTGGAGCGCGTTTAACAATATGCCAATCGCACACGTCAACGGCGGTCACCTTCATTATCAATTCGAGGGGCGAGCCAACGCTCCCGCACTGGTCCTCTCGAATTCGCTGGGCACCAATTTCTCGATGTGGGACGCGCAGATGCCCGAATTGCACAAACATTTCCGCGTGCTACGTTACGACACGCGCGGCCACGGCCAAAGCGAAGTGACGCCCGGACCATACTCGTTCGAGCAATTGGGACGCGACGTGTTGGCGCTCGCTGACGAAGCGGATATCGGGAACTTTTCGTTCTGCGGATTGTCGATGGGCGGCGTGACGGGCATGTGGCTCGGCATCCATGCCGGCAAACGACTGCACAAGCTCGTGCTGTGCAGCACGGGCGCGAAGATCGGCAACGCCGACACGTGGAATGCGCGGATTGAAACGGTCCGCAAGGGCGGCACGAAATCGATCGCATCAGCAACGATGGAGCGCTGGTTTACCGCGGGATTCCGCGAACGCGAGCCGCAAACCGTGGAGCGCATCCGGCATATCGTCGAAAACACGAGCTCCGAAGGCTTCATCGCGTGCTGCGAAGCTTTACGCCAGGCGGACTTCCGCGAAGGCATCAGCGCAATCCGCACGCCGACGTTGGTTATCTCCGGGACTCACGATACGGGCACGCCGCCCGCGGATGGCAAATTCCTGGCCAAGCAAATCAATGGAGCCCGTTACGTCGAACTCGACGCAGCGCACCTGCTGAACATCGAGCAACAAGACCGTTTCACCAAGGAGGTCTCCGACTTTTTGCAAGAGCCGCGAGTCACTTCGGCGTCGTGAGCAAAGACCTGTAGCTCAGGTTCGTATTTTGAACCTGAGGCTTGTGAAGTTTTTTCGGCGTGTGATTTTATTTGCCAGCGGGAGTCTTCGTCGGACTCAGCGGCGCGGGCTCTTTAACCAAGATCGGCGAGCGCGGAAACGCGAAATTCCCCGCAACATCGTCCACGACGTTGACCTGGCACACGTAGAAGCCGGGCTTAAGCGACTGCAGCGGCAGATCGATTTGGAAAATCACCGCTTTGCGGTCCGGTGCGGTAACTTCATTCGCCACGACGGGCTTTGATTCGTACACCTTCGCGCTTCCCTGCAAAAATTCGATGCTGGTAAAAACGCGCACGCTGTCTTTCGGCGCCTTCGCCTGCGGCGCATTCTTGGCAGCCTCGGCCGTTGCAGCATTTGCACCGGAGTTCGCCGCAGCGGCATTTGCCGCGCCGTTCGAGACCGACGCAGGCGCAGGGTTCTTCCCGCGCGCGGCGTCATACACTTCGTACTGCAGATAGAGGTGCTGATCCTGCGTGAAAACGTGTGTGATATTCGGCACCAGTTCAGTTTGATCCTGCACCAGAGGATGCGGCCCGCTGGTCTTCTTCGCGCCGGCCGGAACGCGTTGGCTGCTGAGCACTACGGAGCTCATACGCAGCGGCGTCTTGCGCAGATCGGGAATTTGCACATCCGTCTCGAACGAACCCATCCGGCCGGTTTGATTTTCGCGCACGACAAACTTCAGGTGATAGCTTCCCGGCGCAAGGAGAAAGCCGGTGTTGTACTGCACGTTTTTGCGGCGCACCTGCTGCGCGCTATCCAGCGCCAGCTTCACGGTGTCGCGCAGGTGGCCGACGGCAAACTTTCCGTCCGCGCGCACCTCGCCGATCACATCGATGGTGGCGTTGTCTTTGTCTTTCGCTTGCACGAACGGAATTTGCGACCCGGGAATCACGAGCGAAACCGAAAGATAGTAGTGCGAATCGTCCTGTCGGAAATACGCGGCGCCCGCGTAAACGGCGACGTCGGTCTGCGACAACTCCGAAGCCATCTCGTCCTGAATCTGCTGCTCGCGGTCCGCGCGGTTCAGATGTTCGAAGTCGCGGCCGGCGTAATAACCGGAGCGATAGTCGAGCTTCAGGTCCTGCCGAATGAGCTGCACTTTCAGATGCCGGAACCTGCCGTCCTTCAGCGCGTTGCTGCTGGTGAACCCGAGGACGTAGTAGGCGGAGCTGTCCTTTTGCACTTGCGAAAAAACGGCGCTGAAATCGTTAGAGTCAAAGAAGGCCTTGCCGCCGGTGTCGGAGGCCAGCGTGGACAGCGTTTCCTGCGTGGACGCATTACTGTTGAGATCGTTGAGCACCGCGGCGCCGTTGTAGGCGGACTGGCCGTGCAGGCTGGCAATCTGCGCTTCGCCGCCGGGAGGAAACGCCTGCAAGCCGCGAATATCGACGGGATAGATGGATACGTTGGCCTTCACAGCCGAGGCCGTGGCTGCGCGCAATGCCGATTGGTTGTCGACGCCGTTCTGGCTGATGCCGTTGCTAAAATAAATGATGGCTTTCTTCTGCGAGATTTTTCCGAGCGTCTGCATGATGGACTGCAGCGCAAGCAGCTTGCGGTCAGCGTTGAAAGTGTTGTAGTCCGTGTCATCGGCGGTGAATGCGCCGCTTGTTTCCGCCGCACCTTCGGAGCTGCCGGTCGCGCCATTATCGAAGCCCTGGCCCTGGCCGGAAGTGTACGAGGTCAGCGCGCTCAGCACTTTCGCTTTGTCGTCGGTGAAATCGAGATCGATGCGCATATTCGTGGCCAGCGAGACCAGCGCGATCAAATCCGCCGGCTGCATGCGCGTTTGCACGAATTTCTTGGCGGCGTCGACGGAACGGTCAATCTGCTCGGGGTCCATTCCGGAAAAATCGAAGAACAGCAGCATCAAGCGGCGATCGCGGGCATTCAGCGCGGACGGCTTGTCCGCAGCCGAACGCAGCAGGGCGGTGTCCGGCGCGGCCCCGGAAACGGTGGCTTCCGCGGCGCCGGCGGTGGCCAACTCATCCACATTTTCGAAGTCAAACGTGGAAATGTTCTGGCGCTTGCCGTCTTCGAGAAGGGTAAAGTCGTCCTTCTTCAGATCGCGCACAAGATTGCCTTTCTTGTCGCGCACGACGACGTTGACGAGGACTAGTTCCGAGGTGACATGCACGCGATACTGCGGTTGTTGCGGCTGCTGCGATTGCGGCGG
>Ga0209240_1000668_pt1 | contig 14137 bp, 13 predicted proteins | sample GraSoi_2013_80cm_FD_185828 | JGI IMG/M metagenome (GOLD analysis project Ga0209240, IMG submission 185828) | Grasslands soil microbial communities from the Angelo Coastal Reserve, California, USA - Sample 9_17_2013_80cm (SPAdes) (version 2) | ecosystem: Environmental > Terrestrial > Soil >...
CGTGATGATTGATGCCAGGTAAGTCGCGAAAAACATCGCGAAGCCTTCTTGGACCAAAGCAAGTTTGTCAAGCGTGCCTGCCCTGAGCCTGCCGAATGGGCCTGCCGAATGGACCTGCCCTGAGCCCGCCGAATGGGTGGCGCCCGGGCCGACAAATGCTCGCGCAATCATCAGTGATACAGGATATGATATTAGAAATGACTTTTTCCGCGGCCGATTTCCTCGATCTTTCAAAAACCGAACACGCCTCCCTGTTTCAAGATTCGGCGCCGGTTTGGGAAGTATTGAAGCAAATCGGCAACTATCTAGAACGTTCCCTGCAGCCGAAAATGAATGGTTCAATCGTAGGCGCTCCTTTTATCGGTGAGCGGGTCGCCATCGGTTCGGGAACGGTCATCGAGAACGGAGCCACGGTGCTTGGACCGGCCTGGATAGGAAACAATTGCCGGATTCGTTCCGGCTGTTACATCCGCGAAAACGTGATCGTTGGCAACGGAGTGGTCCTCGGCAATTCTTCCGAATTCAAAAACTGTGTTGTTTTCGATGACGCCCAGATTCCGCATTTCAGTTATGTCGGCGATTCTATCCTAGGTTATAAAGCGCACCTGGCGGCAGGAGTTATCCTTTCCAATGTACGCCTGGATCGACAGGAAATTTCAGTCCGGTATCACGAAACCAAGATTGCGACCGGACTAAGAAAATTCGGCGCCATTGTCGGCGACAAAGTCGAGATCGGTTGCAACGCGGTCATCAGCCCCGGCTCGATCATTGGCCGCAGTTCACTGATCTACCCTCTCACTCATTTCAGCGGCGTGTTGGAAGAAAACACGATTCTGCAAAACCACCAAAATCTGCGGACGATCCCGCGACAAGCTATCGGGTAGACCGGGGCACTTCTTAGTCGTGCTCGTCCTCGTCCTCGTGCTCGAAGGAGTTCCGTCAGGGCTGATAACACGAATGGGACCTATGGGACTTATGGGTCGGTCACATGAGTCCCATGTGTCCCATAAGTCCCATTTGTGTCTCCGCCCCTGAGCCATTTCTTTCGAGCACAGCCTGCCGCGCCGAAGGCCTGGCGTAGGCGGGAGGACGATGAGAAGAGCCCCCTAAGAGACCCCTTTCCCCCTCAATAACCCTTCATACATTTCTTCGATCCACCGCATCTGTCGTTGCGGAGAAAACTCCTCTTCCAGCAGCCGTTCACCGGCAGCCGACATCTCCTCAATTCGATCTGGCGAATTCAACAGAGAATGGATTGCTTCCGCCCACTGGGCTTCATCCGCTTCCGGCGTTAACAGCAAGGCTTCGGTATTGAGCCGGCTGCGTTCGGCGTTGTTGCTCACCATGGCAGTCGGTACCCGATGAGAAAACGCTTCGAGAACCACCATCGGTAGATCTTCCCAATCGGAAGTGACGACTAACAGTGCGATCTCCGAATAAAAACCTTCCAGATTAGGAATGACACCTGGCCAGAGGATTCGCTCGCCTAGACCCAACTGTTGGGCTTCCAACTTTAACTCAGCCGCCAATGGACCATCTCCCGCCAGGATGAACCGGTAAGCGGAATCCAGTTTAATCAAGTGAGCCGCCAACCTCAGAAATCTGGAGAAGTTTTTCCAACCTACCAAGCGGCCGGCCGCACCGATCAGTTTTGGTCTTGGCCGGCGGATGATCTTGGGCGGCTGAGCGACCGCGTTTTTCAATACGTAGATCTTCTCCGCGGGAATCTTCTCTCGCCGAACAAGGTTATCTTTGATGTAACTTGAGATCACGAAAATGGCATCCGCGCATCGGTTGGATAAGCCGTCCCACCAGCGCACCGGAGCCCAAGCAAAGCGAAACCGGTCGTAAGAATGATCGTGAGAGATGATCACCGGCACCCGGAAAAGCTTCGCCAGAATTTTGCCCGTCCAATTGGAAACAAACAGATGACAATGAACCACATCGAATCGCCGGGAAGCGATCAACCAAGGCAAGGTCAGGCAATATAGCGGTAACCATCTAAATGGAGATAGACAGATGACCTCGCAACCCAACCTGCGTACCCGAGGCAGAAATACACTCCGGGCATTGCCATGACAAGCCGCCAAAACCACATCCACCTTGCTAGGGTCCCTCTGTTCCAGGAACTGGCAGATAGCCGTTTGGGCTCCGCCCAGGTCGAAGCTGTCAATCAGATGAAGGGCGCGAATTTTACGCTCCATGCTCCGCGCGAACGAGGCGATAGTAGGTGCGGATGCGGCGACCGATCGCGAGCAGCCCAAGGCGAAACAGAGTGAGCGGCAAAAGCCCGTCTTGTCGAAACACTGGCCGAAAAATTCTCGCTGCCTGGCTAAAGTTCCGATTCATGACTTGGATCATGACATCCGTGGAGACACATTCTCGGCGCCATTGCTGCAAGATTCTCCGTTGTTCAGCGGTGACGGCCGGCTTCGCTAATAAACTGGCGATCAACGTTAACCCCTCGTGCTGTGCTTTGGACAACGTCGCGTTACCAGCATTCATGGTTAATGAACCTTCATGCCAACGATAGCGATACAGGATGTTCGCGACCGGCGCATCCGGTATATTCGCCAGAGCACCCCGCATCAATAGCTCGCGATCAGAGGCAATCGCATAGGCGAGATCGAATCGACCGAGTTTGTCAAAAACCGATCGCCGAAATATCCTGGCATTGATGTTTGGATAACCCAACGTCAGGTTCCGAAAGTTAAGTTGGTTCTGCCTAGGATCATCGTAGCAGTGCATTTTGATTTCTTTACCGGCATCGGTCCGGCGGAAAATCTCGCAACCGCCTGAAATAATCTGCGTACCTATAGCGTTTTGGAAGATCTGTTGAGCCAACGCCAACGTTCCCGGGGTCAACAGATCGTCACTGTTAAGAAAGATCAGCGCGTCGCCGGTAGCCCGATCGATTCCTTTGTTAAACGCATCGTAAACCCCGCGATCCGGTTCAGATAGCACGCGGAGATGAGAATAACTGCGAACGATATCGAGCGTCTTATCCGTGGAACCACCGTCGATTATCCAGTGTTCAACATCATCGTATTGCTGGGCGACCACACTCTCGATCGCTTCGGCAATGAAGTTCTCCCGATTTAAACAAGGGGTAATGATGGTGAATCGCATTCAAGCTTTAGGACCAGCTTTACAACTAAGACCATCGTGGAGCGAATTCTCTGCCGCCCCTTCAGGGCGGATCCCCAATGTGGATTTACCCGGGGTTAAAACCCCGGGCTGAGCCCTGTCATCCCTTCGGGATAAAACGTCCGACTGTCCGCCTTTCTCTAACCGCCCACTGATTACTGATTTACTGATTACCGATTACTTCCCGCCACCCCGAACGAGCCAGAATTCTCCCCCCTACGCCTTACTCCCAATCATCCCCGTCTGCCGGGCGTAATTGAAGATCCCACCGGCGTCGATCACCGGACGAACATCTCCCATCGACTTCAAGGAGATAGTTTTGTCGTTCACCGTGAACGTGTCGTTATCAAAATCGAGCGTCGCTATATCACCGGTCCGGCAAAGATCGATCAGCCGTTCGCGCGATTCATACGGATAGAGTTCACCGGTGGCGACACTGTTTCGGAAAAAGATCCGCGCATAGGATTCAGCTACGACCGCCTCAACTCCGGCGGCGCCGAGCGCAATCGGAGCGTGTTCCCGCGAACTACCACAACCGAAGTTTTTCCCGGCAATGACGATCTTGAAATCTGATTCCGTTCTTCCTTCCGCTATAAACCGGTCCGGATACAGTTCGTCCGGAAGGCCAACCATGGCATAGGAACCGAGCTTTTTATACTCTTCCGAAATGGTTGGAACTAAGGTGAGATACTGGGCAGGAATAATTTGGTCGGTATCGATGTTATCTCCGACTACGTAGACTGGGCTGGTCACTACTTTGGCCATAATTTAACTAGGAAACGAATTTCACCGGTGAATTTATCTGCGTTCTTTGACTGATCTCAGCTCAAAAATTCACGCGGGTCCGTAACGTGCCCGGTTAAAGCTGACGCCGCGACCGTGTAGGGACTCGCCAAATAGACTTTGGCTTCCTTGCTTCCCATGCGTCCCGGGAAATTCCGGTTAGTGGCGCTGATACAGGTCATCGGAGCATTCAAGCGGGCAAAAGTATCAGTCGGCCCGCCCAGACAGGCTGCGCAAGACGCATTTTCTGTCATCATCACTCCGGCATCGACTAACACATCCCAAACCGATTGGGCTTCCCAACGCGTCTCTTTCAACTCCTGCACGACATCAGAGGTCGCCGGGACTCCATACGTATCGATCTTCACATGACGCCCTTTGACGACCTTGGCGAAAGCTAAAAAGTCGCTGGCTTTACCTCCGGTGCATGACCCAATGTAGGCTCGGTCTAACTTGACCTTCTCCAGCTCCTTGGCCAACGCCCGGTTCCCCGGGTTCGGATGCATCGCTACCGTCGGTTCCAGTTTGGAAAGGTCATAAACTTTATCAAAAATCAATTTCTGATCTTTATCGAGCTCGACGGGGTTATAATCGGCCTTTGTTCCGTTAAGACTCGTCCGTTCGCTGACGTAGGCGTGGGTCGCTTTGTCCGCCGGGAAAATGCCGTTCTTAGCACCAGCTTCGATCGCCATGTTCGCAATGGTCATGCGATCGTCCATATTTAATGAGCTGACACCGGGCCCTTCCCACTGCATCGCTCGATAGGTAGCCCCATCAAAACCGATATCGCCAATCACCCAAAGGATAACGTCCTTAGCCATAACTCCGGGAGGCATCGCGCCTTCTAAATAGAACCGCATCGTCTCCGGCACTTTCACCAGGAGTTTGCCAGTCCCTAATATGAACCCGGCATCCGTGTTTCCGATACCGGTGGCAAATTCACCGAACGCTCCCGCCATACAGGTATGGGAATCTGTACCGAACAAAACTTCCCCGGGACGTGCATGCCCTAATCGTGGCAGAGCGGTATGACAGACACCTTGGTAGCGCGATCCGTACTGTCGCTTTAATTGACCGACCTCAGTGTCGAACTTCCACGAACCGTTGAGGTCATCAATGACATCATAGAAGTAAGGCAGTCCCTGCTCTTTGGAGAAATCGCGGAGAATATCAACGTTTCGATTGGAGAGCCGGTCTGAAGTAAAAATGTAGTGATCCGGGATGATCACGATTTTCCGAGCATCCCAGACTTTAGCGTCTTGTCCGAACTCACGTTTGAACACGCCGATGCTCCCTGGCCCGCATACGTCGTGCGTGAGCAAAATGTCGGTCTCGACCCAAACATTATCACCAGGCTCCACCCGGGAACGTCCGCTTGCCCGTGCCAAAATTTTCTCGGTTAACGTCATAAAAGGAGAAGTCAAGCTTTGCTCGACCACTCTTCGAGATCAAGTGGAAAACCACAACTAAATTGTGGAAATACTACCGGGGCGCAGCGTGTGACTGCTGGGAGGTGGCACAAAAGTAATCAGTAATCAGTGTGTCAGTAATCAGTACTGATTTTTCCGCGATCGGCTTCTGGACTGATTACTGAGTTACTGATTACTGATTACTTTTGTGCCACTTCTCGCTGCTCCATTCGCGCGCCCCGGTACCATCACAGCCAGCGCCTTTGGCCGTACTCCAAATCGCACCGGTGTGGTCCCGATCGCGTGTCCGTCGACATGCACCGGCAACCCAGTCCGCGAGAAGACTTGGAGCCACTGGCTCTCAAACGTCTCCATCTTTGGATGAAGCCGATAGGTGCCACGACTAATCGACCAGAGATGCAGCGCTAACTCGCGTTTACTGAAATCTCGATACACGGCGATCGTCAACAGACCGTCATCCATCTTCGCGCCGGGGCATACCGCTAGATTGGTCCCGTAGAAAGGGCCATTAGCGACCGCTACAAAAGAACATCGTAACCGAATTCGATGTTTAGATTTTCGAAAACGCCGCCTTCGCCGGTGGAGAGGAACATTACCGCGAAAAGAGGCTTGGTAAGCTTGGCTCACCGGCCGATCGAATCTCAACTCCACCGCAGTTTGTTTATGGACGAGCACTGTCCATAAAGCCTGGAAAATGGCTAAGAACCGGCCCCGCTTGATCTCTTCTCCAATCGGAAACATCTCAGCGTCGACCCCGACGCCGCCAGCTTCAAAAAAAAGATTGTTCTCGTCCGCAACGCCAACATCAATCCGAGTTACCGCGCCATTATCGACGACCGCACACGCTGCGACTGGGTCCGTTGGGAGCCCTAAACTCAGCGCCAGGTTGTTGAACGTGCCCACCGGGATGATGGCCAAAGGGATATCGCGACCGACCAGCTCCGACGCGACTAGCCGAATCGTCCCATCTCCGCCGGCTACCACCACTAGGTCCGGCCGCTTCTCCAGAGCTTGGCGAACCTTTTCCGGCGTTAGCTCTTCCGTTCCGACACCATGCTCCTCAACTGCAGTAACCGAGGCAGAAAGCCGTTCTCGAATCGAAGCGAGAACCTGCTCGGTGGCTTTCCCGCTCAACCGGTTATGAAACCACACGACCCGGCTGTGGCGGTGGCGGACGGCCGCGTGGGTCGTTCATGGGGGTGGCTCAAAAGTAATCAGTAACCAGTAAGTCAGTAATCAGTGCAGATGTTCCCTCGCCCTGCGGCTTTAAGTCTGATTACTGTTTCACTGATTACTGATTACTGATTACTGGCTGCCACCTCTCACGTCTTACCGATCACGCCTTACTCCCGCCGCTCCTGCGACTGGATCGCATAAGAATTATCCATGACGTTGATAATTTTTATGCCCGGAATGATCTTGTCGGTCGCATAGTCCAGGTTGCCATCCGGCCCGATCACCGCAATTCCAAAGTCTCCCACCCGGTAAGCGTCAGCGGCCGCCAACGGATCCGGCAGCACCACAAATGGAACATCCGATCCCGTGATGACCCCAGTCTCCTTAGTAAATGCGACGAAAAATAGGGCTTTGCGCTCAACCAGACCCTTGTAAAAACGGGTAATATTCTTGACCTGTTTTTTGAATTCCTTCTGCTGCGGATCAGTCGCAAAGATCAGCACCACCGGCTGCCCTTCTACGTCTTTGAGGCGTTTTACTTTGCCGCTCACACTGGCCCACAGAAATTCAGGGGCCGGCCGAGGAACGTTCGACCGGGGAACGTTAGTAACGCCCGTGTCTTTATGCTTCGCCTTTGCCGATAGGGGAGCTTGCCCCGGTGCCGGCGTATTCTGTGCGCGCACCAGACCCGCCGCCAGGCAAATCACTAAAACCGTGACTCGCCCGACCTTCATACCTTCATTATATCCATTTCTTTTGTTTCTAGATGTTGGTCGACGTCCTTGACATATTTATCCGTTAGTTTTTGTATTTCCGCTTCCAGACCGCGACGGTCGTCCTCCGTGATCTCCCCTTCTTTCTCGATTTTCTTTACCAAATCGATACCGTTTCGCCGCGCACCTCGTACCCGCACCCGCGCTTCCTCCGCCATATGCCGAGCTGCCTTTACCAGGTCCCTTCGGCGCTCCTCTGAGAGCTCTGGAATCGGCAGCCGGATAATTTTGCCGTCCACCGCGGGATTAATTCCCAGCTTCGACTCGATCAACGCCTTCTCAATGTCTCGCATGACACTGGCATCAAAGGGTTGAATTACGAGCAAGCGCGGCTCCGGTGTGGAAATCAGAGCCAGTTGTTTCAGTTTCATTGAAGCCCCGTAGGCGTTGACGTCGATATTGTCCACCAGGGCCGGGGACGCCTTCCCCGTCCGCAGAGAGGCGAATTCGTGATTCATGTACTCGACGCTCTTCTCCATTGCCTCTTCGGTTTCCAATAGAATATCGTCTGATGTCATAAGAACGGATTAGCAGCCAGGTTTCTAAGTTCGGCCAGTGGGCCGGCCCTCATCCCATCCGCAGCCTCATTCGGCCGTTACCAACGTACCTACCTTTTCGCCCCGTACCACCTTGTTGATGTTCTCTGGCTTCGCCATATCGAACACGATGATCGGGACGCGGTTGTCCATGCAAAGACTGAAAGCAGTCGAATCCATCACTTTCAGCCGCTTCGTGAGCGCTTCGGTAAAGGTCACGGTTTCATAACGTTGAGCGCTTGGATTCTGTTTCGGGTCACTATCGTAGATGCCGTCTACCTTTGTCGCTTTCAGGATAATTTCTGCTTTGATCTCACTCGCTCTCAGAGCAGCCGTCGTGTCAGTAGAAAAAAATGGGTTCCCGGTTCCGGCCCCAAAAATGACGACGCGTCCCAATTCCAAGTGTCGGATAGCCCGGCGAAGTATGAAAGGTTCCGCTACATTCGCCATCTCGATCGCGGTTTGCAGCCGGGTAGGCACTCCCAACTGCTCCAGCGAACTCTGCAAAGCCATTCCGTTGATCATTGTGGCCAACATCCCCATATAATCGGCAGTGGTACGATCCATACCCCGATGGCTGGCGGTCAATCCTCGCCAGATGTTGCCCCCCCCAATCACTACAGCGACTTCGACCCCTAGGTCGCGCACTTGTTGGAGCTGTTTAGCGATACCGGCGACAATGTCAGGAGAAATAGTCTCCGTACTGCCTGGCTCCCTAAGCGCCTCGCCGCTTAATTTGAGAACGATCCTTCGATATTTCGGCTGCCCAGAGCCGGTCTGAGAATTGGACATTTAAAAATTGCATAGGCCTTAGAGGAGTCTCTTCACGAAGTCAAGAAATCGTCCTCTTGAACCGCCCAAAGGCCCTTCGTTCTCGTCCTCGTCGCCCTCGTCCTCGTCCTCGTCGTCGTCCTCGAACGGCTATTACCCCTGATGTGGAGTCGAAAACGTGGACAGGTATACGGTTTGTTGTCCCGTAGCCCCATCGTTCTCGTCCTCGTCCTCGAACGGCTATTGCCCCTGATGTGGAGTCGAAAAACGTTGACAGGTATACGGTTTGTTGTCCCGTAGGGACGTAACGATCGTAGCCAGGCATTTATTGCCTGGAACACCGTAAACCATGCCGCCCGTCCCGTAGGGACGGTATGATTGGGTCCGATACGCGTGCCACGATCGGGACGACTGATCAACCGCGAGTAAGGATCAGACCATTCCCTACGGGACGGATTCTCGATGGAACGGTGTTCCAGGCAATAAATTGCCTGGCTACGTTCATTACGTCCCTACGGGACAAAACACCTGTCCCGCATTCGCTGCCCTTACCTCGCCGCTGCCACCCCCACCTTCACCTGTCTGATGGCCTCATCGACCAACTGAATCGCTTTCGCCCGATGGCCGCCCTTGTCCAGTCGCGGCAGTCTCTAGACTAGCGCGAGCCATTTGAAGAGCCCGTAAAGCGCCCTGCATGTACGGCTGATCCGCCATTGCCGGCGTCGACAACAAAGTTACAAACATGCTTCCCGCTAAAATGAACGACGATAATCTTTTCATAAGGGGTTCTACCTAGCGGTTCAGCGAATGACCCTCGCCAACCGAGCCTCGATTTGAATCACGTTTCCTCCGCGAAAACTAGGAAATTTCTGGATGAGCGCCTGCTCATCCTTAAAGGAGCCAAGAGCGGCAGGGCGCGCTTTTCAATCGTCCTCGTCCTCGTCGTCGTCCTCGTCCTCGAAAGGTGGGGCGGGTGCTGTTTGATCAAGCCGCCTCTCGACGTTCGCAGGTACGTATCGGAACCCAAACGACACGCTCAATCGAGGACGACGACGAGGACGAGGACGATTACGAAGCCCTCCTAGCTCCTCCCAATCAGCCCCCGGAATTCCTGTTCATTCACAACTCGAACATTCAGCGAACGCGCTTTCTCCAGTTTGCTGCCGGCGTCATCACCCGCTAACAAAAAGTCAGTTTTGCCGCTCACACTGGAGGTTAAACGTCCGCCGTGACTCCTGATCAGGTCCGCGAGCACTTCCCGCGACTCACTCAAAGTACCGGTAATCACCCACGTTGTTCCTTCCAAACGATCGTCGACTTTCGAAGCTTCTTCCCGTCCACCGAAGTTCAGTCCATGGCGTCTTAACGCCTCGATCAGTTCTTGATTGTCTTTGTTATCGAACCAGTCTCGGATGCTTCGAGCCACTACCTCACCGGTGTTAGGCGCCTTTTGTAATTCTTCCACCGAAGCTTTCCGCAGCGTATCCAGCGTACCAAAAAAATCCGCCAATTCTCGAGCAGCCGTTGCCCCGACATGCAGAATGCCCAGTCCAAAAATTAATCTCCATACCGGCTGTTTCTTGCTGGCTTCGATCGCATCTAAAAGATTGCGGATACTTTTCTTTCCCGTGCGTTCCAAGCCGGCCAACACATCCTCATCCAGATCGTAAATATGGTCGATACGCTTCACCAACCCGCGCTCAACCAATTGAGCGACCATCGCTTCTCCCAAACCTTCAATATCCATTGCCCCGCGATGCGCGAAATGTTCCAGGCGTCGTTTTACCTGCTCTGGACATTCGACATTGACACAGCGCACATCGATCTGGCCTGGGAACTGGACCACCGGATGTCCGCAGCTGGGACATTTGGTAGGCATTTCAAAACGCTTTTCGTTCCCGGTACGCCGCTCCAAAACCACCTCTAAAACCGCGGGAATAATCTCACCGGATTTCTCAATGAGAACATAGTCACCTACCCGGATATCTTTGCGCTTGATCTCTTCTCCATTGTGCAGAGTTGCGCGTGCCACCGTCGTTCCACTTAGCTGAACCGGACGTAGATTTGCCACCGGCGTTAGCTTACCGGAACGGCCAACCTGCACCTCGATAGATAGAAGCTGAGTCTCTGCTCGCTCCGCCTGGTACTTATAAGCAATCGCCCAACGCGGTGCTTTCGAAGTAAATCCCAGGGCTTCGCGTTGTCGATAATCATCAACCTTGATGACCGCACCATCGGTTTCATACGGGAGGTCATGCCGGATTTCATCCAGCGCTTTGATCGCCTCGATTACCGCCTCGGGACTGTCAGCAGTCCAAATCTTCGCCGGCGATGGCAGCCCCCAATCAGCCAGCCTTTTAAGGTTCTCCTGGTGTGAAACCAATTCGGACCCGCTATAATAGCCGAATCCATAAAAAATGACCCCTAAACCGCGAGAAGCCGCGATCCGCGCATCGAGTTGCTTCAGGGCCCCCGCTGCCGCGTTACGAGGATTAGCAAATAGGCTTTCTCCGGCTTGTTCTCGTTCTTCGTTCAGTTTCCGAAAAGTCTTTTTCGGCAAATAGACCTCGCCACGAATCTCAACCTCATCCGGTACCGCTCCATCCAACGAATAAGGCACTGAGCGAATGGTCCGAACATTCTGCGTTACGTCGTCACCAACCGTTCCGTTTCCCCGGGTCGCGGCATATTGCAGGCGGCCATGCCGATAGAACACCGAGATCGCCACCCCATCGACTTTGGGCTCGATCACGGTGCGGATAGTTTCCCCAGGCAACAGCCGTATCATTCGCCGAAAAAACTCCACCACCTCAGCCTCGGAGTAGGTGTTATCCAAGCTCAACATCGGCGTACGATGGGTAATTTGAGCAAACTCTTGCAAAGGTGCGCCGCTGACCCGTTGGGTCGGCGAGTCGGGGGTAACAAGCTGCGGATACTCTTCCTCTAAGTCTTTGAGCTCCCGATAAAGACGATCGTATTCCTGATCGCTAATTTGAGGCGCTGCTTCCAACCAGTAATGCCGGTCGTTCTCCCTGATCAGCGCGCGGAGCTCCTCGATTTTTCTCCTGGCAGCTTCAAGATTTTTCATGGGATTACCCAAGTTAATGCGTGCAGGCGAAAACAGCGTCAAATTCGCATCATTAAAATAGTATCGTTAAAGTGTCATAATCGTCCTCGTCCTCGTCGTCGTCGTCCTCGAAGAGTGATGCGGCGCCGAAGAAGTGCACGGATGTGGGACGGTTTGTTTGTCCCGAAGGGACTACAGGACTCAGCCTGGGGTTTTAACCCCAGGTGACAATAAAACAAACGCCCCGCCCCGAAGGGGCGGTAGATCGGCGTTGCCTAACCGGACATTAGACCAACGGAATTTCGAACCATGATCTGTCGCCCCTTCAGGGCGAGTCCATACTATGGATGCATCCCGGGGTTAAAACCCCGGGCTGAGTCCTGTGATCCCTTCGGGATCGAGTACCCCCCCGAACGAAATCTCGAATTAACATCTCCTCCGTTCTAAAACCCGGGCCCACAAGCTCTAATTTCTCCAAACAACCCCAACCCCCATTCATCGAACTCATCAAAACACCATCCGATCTGGCCATTTTTAGCCAACGCGATCCCAACAACCTCCACTACCAAGCGATTTCCGGGTTCCGCAAGAAGCTCACCCGACACTAACCACTACCATTGAACGGCCAATCGCTGCCAAAACCATTACGGATAGAGCATGGCACAGACATTGCTTAACTGATTCTCGAACGAGCGATCATTAAAGGGGCAGCGGCTCGGTTGGAGGGTTTAGATTGTCCGGAGTCTGGGGGGAAGACGGGCAAGCTTAGGAGGGGAAAACCAACCGAGCCGTTCCTTTTTCTCAGCCTCAGGTTTCTCGGCAGTTTGCACGACTGAAAACCTGGTGGAAATTAGGGATCGCTTCACCGCGCCCAGCCCGCGTGATCACCCCCAACAATATGGATTCCATTGACTTCGAAATTCTTTCGCTAATTCAGAATGATGCCCGAGCTGCTCACGCGACAGTCGGCGAACGCCTTGGCCTCACCGCTCCAGCCGTCCACGCCCGAATAAAGCGCCTCGAACGGGACGGCATCATCCGGGGCTATCTAACAGCGATCGATCCAATTGCTGTAAACCAGACCCTCCTGGTTTTTGTTCGAGTGACCACCAACTCAAAACGCGGCGACGAAGACAAATTCGAAAACTTCGTTCGCCAGCAAGCCAACATCTTGGAGTGTCACGATATTTCCGGCGAAGATAGTTATCTGTTGAAGATCAGGGTGGAATCTCCGTCTTCATTGCGACAGCTGCTTTACCGGATCCGAGACTTTCCCGGCGTAGAACGAACAGTAACTTCGATCTCCTTGTGCACGATAAAAGAGTTGGGAGGACCGCCGCTAACCACACCAGTATCGGAATCAGCATCGTCGGTTTAGAGTGCCCAGACATGATGTTACCGCTAGGCCGAAGGTCGAATGGGACTGATGCGACCTATGAGCATCCCCACCCGCTAGGAGGGTGCAATTCGGACTTGGCGCAGTACTCCAACACTCCCGCCCGCAACGCTTCGCGTAGCGATGCGGGCGGGCCATCACTCCATCACTCCGCGTGGCCGGATTCGAGGACGAGGACGACGACGAGGACAGCGACTCGACTGAGCTCGCCGAAGTCCTGCCCGACGAAGCTTGTGGTTTGTAGGCTTCAAACTCCGATGGCTAGCGAAGTCGGGAGAACGAAGCCCCTTATGTGACGCGTGTCCCGATCACTCCAGCTTATGCGCAATTTACCCGGCCTACTTTTTTCTATTCTTCTAGCGCTGTTGCTCACTCAATCAGGCCTAGCCACCAGTCCCACCCCCTCGCCCACGAGCGAGGATGTGGATGATCTATTGGATTATTTGGCCGGTTCTTATCGTCTCATCGGCAAAGAGCTCGATAGCGACAAACCTTTTCTCGGCGGGGTGGTTATCAACCGGAAAGGGAAACAGCTCCAGGTTCTGCGGACCGTAAACGGAATCACAACTGAAGGCGTCGGCCGGATTGAAGTCGCACCCCTCGCGTCCAGTCGGATCTTGCGAATCCGCTTCAGCAGCGGAAACAACAAATTTGAAGGGACCTATCTCTTCCACTCCGATCTCGATAACTACCCCCGCATTACCGGTTACCTATACAAGATCGACCCAAAAACTGGCGTCCCCATCGACACCAAAAACCCCGGCCTGGAAACGCTATTTCCCGAAGCGCCGTTGAAGCCGTCGGAATGACAAACTTGTTGTCTTCAACCGCAGGACGAAGTCCTAGGGCTTCATCCGGCAGCGGCCGGACTATCTTAAGTCGCAGCATCGCTGCTTAAGAAAAGCGCACAAACCTCAGACCCAGAGCGCGTGGTGCAGGTTCAGGACATCGGTAACACTGTAGGTTCAAGACATAGGTAACACTCAAGGGCAATGCCCTGGAAGAGAAGTGAACCTATGGAACAGAGAACGGAGTTTGCGCTAAAAGCGCTAAAGAGT
>Ga0209240_1000679_pt1 | contig 14036 bp, 9 predicted proteins | sample GraSoi_2013_80cm_FD_185828 | JGI IMG/M metagenome (GOLD analysis project Ga0209240, IMG submission 185828) | Grasslands soil microbial communities from the Angelo Coastal Reserve, California, USA - Sample 9_17_2013_80cm (SPAdes) (version 2) | ecosystem: Environmental > Terrestrial > Soil >...
GGTGAGCGGCGATAGCGCGGTGTTCTGCTCGATGGCGCCCTGGGCGTCCCCGGTGACTGTGCATTTCAGGACCGGCCCCTCACCAGGATGACCCAACCGGACCAGGCATTCCCCGCTGATCTCGATCCGGTCAACCCGTCGGCCTTCGTGATAGGTGCCATTGCTGCTGCCGTTGTCCTTCAGCACCCAACGGCCGTCCTCCAGCCGGAGCAGCGCATGCTGCCACGACACCCGGGCATCGTTGAGGACGAGGTCGCACTCAAGGTCGCGGCCGACGGTGTACGAAGGGCCCGCAGGCAGGCTTCGGTCAGATCCCGGAAAGCGCACCAGGAGCGGTGGTGTCGGGTTTCCCGGAGACGGTGTTCGCCCCATCCGCGCACCGGCAGCCGAGCGACTCATGCGGAATCACCCATGAGCGTGATCGTGCCCGAGTGCGGCGCCCCCGGCATTAGGGTCAACACCCCACTGTTATGGATGCGCAGCGCCAGGCTGCGGGAGTTCATCAGTGGCCCCTCCAATGACATGATCTGTACGTGAGCGATTCGGTCTTTCTCCTCGAGCGGGCGTCAGAGTTGGCTCAGCTCGACGAGGCAGTGACGGCAACCGCCACCGGCATGCCGCGCGTGGTGTTGCTGGAGGGACCGGCCGGGATCGGCAAGACCGAATTGCTGCGGGCGGTGCGCCGCCACGCTGAGGATGCAGGCTTAAGAGTGCTGGCGGCGCGTGGCGGTGAGCTTGAGCGCGAGCTGAGCCTGGGCATCGCGCGCCAGTTGTTCGAGCCGCTGCTGATCCGCGCGAACGAGGCGGAGCGCGCCGAGTTGCTGGAGCGACCCTCGGCCAGGTTGAGCAGGCTTTTCGGCCTGGATTCCAGCGAGCCTGATCCCAGCGCCGACGAATACGCGAGCCAGAACGCCCTCTACTGGCTCTGTGCGCGGCTCGCCGAACGAGGGCCAATGATGATCGCAGTCGACGATCTCCACTGGTCAGATGCGACATCGCTGCGATGGCTGGCATACCTGGTCCGGCGGCTGGAGGACCTGCCGATTCTGCTTGCACTTGCCCGGCGGATCGACGAACCAGGTACTCATGAAGACCTGCTGGCAGGCGTCGCCGCCGAGTCTATGGTCCAGACGATCCGGCCCGGGCCGTTCACCCTCAGCGCTGTATATGAGCTGGTGCGCGACAAGTTCGCCGCCGGGCCAAATGAGGCCTTCGTCCGCGCATGTCACGAGGCCGCAGGTGGCAACCCTCTGTTCACGGTGCAGTTGCTCGATGCCGCTCGTGCCGCTGGGCTGCGGCCAGTCGACATCGACGCCGATGCGGTGGCTGACCTCGCGCCCGAGCGCGTGTCGCAGCTTGTGCTCGACCGCCTACGCCGATTGTCGCCGGAAACCATCAGGGTGGCCGAGCAGGTGGCGGTACTTGGGACTCACGCTGAGGTGCGCCATGTGCGGGCACTGTCGATGCTTGCCGAGCATCAGGTGCTTGTCGCGACCGATGAGCTCGCGGCGGCAGGCCTACTGCGGCCGGGCCAGCCCCTTGAATTCGTCCACCCGGTGGTTCGCTCTAGTGTCTACGAGTCAGTAGCGGCGGGTCGGCGGGCAGGCGATCATGGGCGCGCAGCGCGATTGCTGGGCGAGGAGAGGGCTGCCCCGGCCAGGGTGGCGATGCATCTGCTCAAGGCCCCGGCTGCCGGCGATCCCTGGGCCGTAGAGATGCTCCGCGAAGCCGCTTCAGCGGAGATCCGCCCGGAAACCAGGGCGACTTATCTGCGCCGGGCCGTCGTCGAACCGGCACCGGCTAGCGTCCAAGCAGAACTGCTTATTGAGCTCGGGCGGGCCGAATCTCTGACGTTCGACCCACGCGCCCTCGATCATCTGAAGGAGGCTTTGCGGCTCAGCGAGGATACGGACTCACGGGCGACGGCCGCCGGGCTACTCGTCCACAGCTACTTTGACCATGATCGTCCCTCCGAGGCCGAGCCCGTGCTGCGCGCGGCCATCGCTCAGCTATCCGGCACCGAACCGACTGCGGCCGGACCTAAGCGCGAGCCCCTGGTTACCCTGCACGTTCTCTCGTTGGAACTCGATCACCGCGCTTCGCGTATGAGCCCCCAGCGGCTGAGCGAGGCGATCGCGATGGCAGGCGACGGACGCTCGCCCGCCGAGCTTGACCTGCTGGGTTTCGCCGCCTATGCAGCACCGGCCGCGGGAGCGACGTCGGCCGACGTCGTCGCGCTCGCGGACCGGACGCTGCTGGCCGCTGACCTGACGACCGTCGACGGGTTCAGGCTCATCCACTGCCCGGTGTGGGCGCTCGAGTTCGCCGACCGCCTCGACGAAGCTGACCGCTGGCTCCTGCGCATTCTTGACGGCGCGCAGCGCTGGGACGGGCCAGGCCAGTTCCTGCTCGCTGCCAGCGCGCGGGCCCAGGTCTCCTGCCGCCGCGGTGCGCTTGCGGACGCCGAGCAGGACGCGCGGGCAGTCCTGGAGCTCGCCGATGCGCACGGTGGCGATTACAGCGTGATCTCGGCCGCCGCCCTGGTGATGGCGCTCACCGAGCAAGGCCGGCTGGCCGAGGCCGACGCGGTGCTGACCGGCATCAGTGCGGACCAAGGAGCGAAAATTGATCTCGCCATGTACGCCCACAGCCGCGGGTGGCTGCGGCTGAGGCAGGGCAAAGCGGCGGAGGCCTTGGAGGACTTCCACGCGGCGGGCGCCCTGATGCGAGAGACGGGTCACGATTTCCCCGGCTTCTGGCCATGGCGGGTCGGTGCCGCGACCGCCCAGCTGGCGCTCGGCCGGAAAGCGGATGCGGTCGCGCTCGCCAGCGAGCAACTGGAGATTGTGCGGCCCTTTGCCGCCGCAGGCCCGACAGGAATCGCCCTTCGCACGCTCGGCCTGACCAAGGCGGGGGTAGCCGGGCTTCACCTTCTCGCCGGAGCCAGCGCGGAGCTTGACCGTTCCCCCGCGCTGCTGGAGCGCGCTAAGGCTCATCTGGAGTTCGGAGCTGCCCTGCGTCGAGCTGGCAAGCGCACAGAGTCGTGCGAGCCGCTGCGGAAGGCGCTGGACCTGGCTGACCGCTGCGGGGCGATCCCAGTGGCAGAACGCTCGCGCGAGGAGCTCGTGGCCGCCGGAGGGAGGCCACGGCGCACCCGCATGACCGGAGTCGAGGCACTCACGGCGAGCGAACTGCGGGTCGCGCGCCGGGCGGCTCGGGGCAACACCAACCGTGAGATCGGTCACGAGTTGTTCGTGACCACGAAGGCAGTCGAGAAGCACCTCGCGAGCGCGTACCGGAAACTCGACATCGAGGGGCGGGGCGAACTCTCGGGGGCTCTCGGCGCAACCGAGGTCTAAGAAGACGACGTCGGGCGCGGGCTGCGCACGGGACCCAGTAAGTGCCGCAGCGCCGCCATAACAGTGGGGTGCTCACCCTAATGCGGCATGCGGCGGACTCGGGCACGATCGCGTCAGCCGCATCGGCCGACACACCGGAGACTCCATAGCGGGAGATCACCGCCCGGGATCCAGGTGCTGCAGGCGGCTGGCTTCGTCCTCGGCAGCGTCAGCACCATCATCGACAACAGCTGCAACAACATCGGAACGGTGATCAGCCAGAATCCGGGCGTCGGCGCCACGGCTCGGATCGGATCAGCAGTCTCGGTCACCATCGGACGGCGACCCCCGCAGCCCTGTCCGTGATGTGGCGAACTAGTCCGGCAGCCGGTCCACGACGCCGCGGGCTTATGGGATGGCCACCTTGGCCGTGAAGAGATCGAGCTGGTGCAGCGTGCCGTCTGGGTTCTGGCCGGTGCTGTTGGAGTTGTCGGACCAGGCGGGATAGAACATGTGCGACTGGAAGGCGGCGTGGGTGTAGTCGCCGAAGTCGAAGCCGCTCTGCGCATCAGGCGCGCTGAAGGTGCCGGCGCTGACACGGAAGTTTGGCGCGAACGTGACGCCTCCGTTGGTTGAATACGTGGCCCAGATCTGGGCGTCATCGTTGGGGATTCCGTCCGTGTCGCCCGGGCCGCCCGTGCCGAGATCGTTCCGGCAGTCGTACCAGGAAACGGCCACGTCTCCGGTGCTCTGGTCGACTGCGATGGCCGGCATGAACTGGCTGTTAGCCGTATGGTCGTCGTTTAGCCGGGTAGGCGAGCTCCAGGTGGTCCCGTTGTCGTCGGAGTACTGGAACATGATGTCGGTGTTGTTGCTCTCGTTCGGCGACTCCTGCGTCCAGATGGCGTAGACGCGGCCGTTGTGCGGGCCTCCGCTGCGGTCCCACGCGAGGTTGGCCTCGGCATCGATCGAACGATCCGGCTGTGCGGGAATGAAATCGAAGCCGCCGACCGCGCTGTGAGCCAGGAGCCGCGGGTCGGAGAACCCGCCCGGCTGCAGCCCGTTGGCGTCGAGCGCCGTGTAGATGTGCGAGCCGCCCTGGCCGTTGGTCTGGTCCTGATAAGTGACCATGACCTGCCCGTTGGGTCCGACTGCGGTGTCACCGAAATCCCCCCGGCCGGCGGAGGTGGGGACGCTCTCCGGCGCGCTGAACGATCCGAACGCGCCAAGACCGGTGACGCTTGCGCCAAAGGCCTGCACCACGGTTGACGGGAAGCTGGTGTAGCTCACCCACACGCTGTTCGGTCCCGCCGAGATAGATGGTTGATCGCCCGAGATATGGGGGTTGTTCGCCGGGCGCCTCAGTCTCTTGGGTGTGGCGCCGGAGGGAGCCCTGCTCCCGGTCGGGGTCGTCGGCACGATCTCCGCGACCTTGCTGAACGTCAGGCCGCCGTCCGTCGACACAGCGACGAAGACGTTCCCGTTTGTGTTGACGAGATAAGTCATCCACAGGTTGCCGAACCGGTCCCACGCCAACTGCTCATCGCAGCAGATCTCGCCCAGCGGAGCGCCGGTACCGATGACCCGACGGGTCCATGTCTTCCCGCCGTCGAACGACACTCCCTCGAACAGGCCGCTCACCACGTCAGGCAAAGTGGCCATGGTAACGATATTCGACGGGTCGACGGGATTGATGGCAATGGCATCCTCGGCCTCATTGCCATGCATCACGCTGGCGTCGAAGTTGGCCGGAACCGCTCGGACGGCCGCCCCGGCCGCCCCGGTTGCCGCGGCCCCCGATGCGAGCACCGCGACGGCAGCAAACGCCGACGTGGAAACGGTCAAGAGCCGCAGCATTCGTCGGTCCATATTGGCCTCCCGGCGCAGGACACCAAACCGCAATAGGGAAGCCACGTTACGGCGAAATCCAGGTGATCGGCAGTAGAAATAGGGATTTCGTTCCACCGGGCAAGAGCTCATCCCGAACGGCCACACCGCATACGCGCGCGGCACGCTCACTAGGGCGCAGGTGGCAGTGCCTATGGGCCGGTTGTGGCCTGGAGCGGGAAGCGGACGCCGGTGAGCTCTTCGGAGACCTCCCAGAGACGGCGTGCCACATCGGCGTCCTGGGCCGCGGCGGAGCGGCCGACGAGCTTGGGTGCGCCGCGCTGCTGCAGGAACCCGCCCGGGCCCGCAAAGCTATTGCCGGGTATGTCGGCAACGGCGGCGTAGAGGGTCGGGAGCGCGCCGGCGTTCTCATCCTGCGCGAACAGCCGGTTTCCGGCTTCGCTGATCAGGTCGAGTGACCGGCGCTGGCTGTGGAACTGGAGGTTCGTCGCGGCGTAGCCGGGATGCGCGGCGGTCGCCAGCACGCTCGCCCCGGCGGCGGTCAGCCGCCGCTGCAGCTCGGAGGTGAACAGCAGGTTCGCGAGCTTGGACTGACCGTAGGCGCGCCACGCCCGGTAGGGCTTGCGCTGCCAGTTGAGATCGCTGAAATCGATCCGCCCGGCCCGGTGACCGGTCGAGGACACCGTCACGACCCGGCCGGTGACGAGCGGAAGGAGAAGATTGGTCAGCGCGAAGTGTCCGAGATGGTTGGTGCCGAACTGCAGCTCGAACCCGTCGGCCGTGCGGGTTAGCGGCGGCACCATCACGCCCGCGTTGTTGATCAGCAGGCTGATCTCGCCCTGCCAGCCGGAGGCGAAGGCGCGCACGGAGTCCAGGCTCGCCAGGTCAAGCTCGCGGACCTCGGTCACGTCCGGCATGGCCGCGGCGGCTGCCCGGCCCTTGCCGGGGTCGCGCACGGCGAGCACGACGTGCGCGCCGGCGGCGGCGAGCGCGCGCGTCGCCGCCCGGCCGATGCCGCTATTGGCGCCGGTCACGATCACCGTCCGGCCCGTCATGTCTGGGATGTTCGCGGCGCTGAAAGTAGCCATGGGCAAATACCATCACGGCAACCGCCGCGCCGCGCTGCTGGCCCGGGATCACCCTCGCGGCCGTCAGGCGGCCGGCAGTTCCGGCGGTCCCTGATTGACGATCACGTAGCCCTACGGTTCGATTTCAGTCGGGAGCGCGCGCTGGCCCATCTGCCTCCAGAATCGCTTCAGCTCGCCGGGAACTGTGTGCTGCCAGGTCGCTGCCCGGCGGCTAAGAGAAGCCCCGCTGACAAGTGTCTGCTGCCTGCGGCAGAATGCCTCGCTCAGCTCGATGCGATAGCTCACCTCGCCCTTGGGTGGGTAGGGGCAAAGCTCGAAATGGCAGCCGTGCTTGCAGTTGGATCCTGGCTCGGAGGTCCGCGCCATCCCGACGGTACGGGTCGGGTCGAGAGGCTTCCTGTCCGCGGCCAGACAAGGCGGAAGGTCGTTGCTGTCCGTGCGATGAAGACGCCTGCTGCGGTCACTCGGATGGGCTCCGCGTTCGGCCAGATTAAGCAGCAGGAGGACGTCGGCTAGCAGCTGCTGGGCTCGCGGATGAAGCGCGGTCCATCCGGTAGATGGCGGAATCCACAGGTTGTGCTTCCGCGGCGCATCCGGGTTCGCCGGACGAGATCCGATCTTGGCGGCCACGCCGCTTTCGTCGATCCAGATGAATCGCTCAGGTTTTCCGGTCTGCAGGGCCAGCACGGCAAGCTTGCCTGCCTCAGCGACGAAGGCGTGTTGGGGCCCGCCGCGACCGAATCCGAGCCAGTGCCGCACGAGCGCCTGATGGTCGATGTCGCGCCTGTCGCGGGATTGCGGCCCGGGACCGTCAGGCAGCGACCACAGGCACAGCGCATGCAGCAGGGTCAGCCGGGAGAACCAGAAGTGTGAGTCCTTCAGCATCTCCTTGGCGCGCTCGGCCAGGTACGCCCGGGCTTCAGGGTGCGCGTGCGGATGTCGGCGCCGGCGGTTGGCCGCGTACTTGAACCCCTGAGCGAGCGCAACCTCCAGCGACAGGCGCATGTCCGATTCAGCCCGCGAGGCAGTCTCCGCGCGGACGAATTGAAGCCACCGCTCGAGGTTTCTCCGCGCTGCGCGTGAACGCTCCTCGCTCACCGACCCGACCAGCAATGGCGCGAGCCATGCCCGGGCGACTCCCTCCGTCCATCTGCGCTCCTCGCGAACCTGATCGTCAGCGTCATCCGGCCCGGCAGCCGCTCGCCTGCGCCGGGGCACCGGCGGGTGGTGACGCGTGCCCGTCGAGCGGATCCGCCTCCGGGCCGAGAATGCGCTCCAGGGTTGCGAATGCCTCGTCTTCTCCTGCGCCGATCTCCAGTACGCATTCAAGGCGAACGGGATATGACTGTTCCAGGCAGCAGATGCGATAAAGGTTCAGATATCCAGGTTCGGTCGGTTGGCCGGATGGATTCGTTCCGCGCTCAGAAATTGTTCTCGCCGATTCTCCGAACCGGTGTATCAGGTTGCGCTTGGCTTCTTCGAGAGTGCGCTGATCCCGTGCCCATATGTCCGGCCAGTGGTCCGCTAGCTCCTCAGCAATGGCGCTGTGCCTGGGCTCGTCCTCGACGCAGTCAATCGACAGCGCCGCTGCGAACAGGTCGAGAGCCTTAACATCACGGCGGCCATTGGCCTCGTCGCGCAGGAGGCTGACGATGTCCGGTACCGCGGCGCTCCGCGTTGCAGCGCCCGTACGTCTCGTGACCTGGTCCCGCGGGCGGTTGACCTGCATCTTAGCCCGGGAGTTCAGGATCAACGCGATGAGGAGTTCCCGACCTGATCCAGCGAGGGCATGACGTCGGTATGTCTCGTCATCCATGGCGGCGTCAATGAGCCTCGATGCGAGATAGGCCTGCATGATGGTATGCGGGAAGCGCAGCCCGTTCCCGCGTGCCTCGGCAAGTCCGAGTTGGGTGCCCCAGGTCGCCGCGAGCCGGAGATCGAACCGGCGTTTCAGCTGACCAAGCGCACGGTCAACTTCCTCGATGACGGGTGGTCGCGGCTCGGCGAGCATGGCTTCGGCATCATCGAACCTGACCTGGAGCCGGTCCCAGCGCAAGCCGATGCATGCCAGCAGCGACAGCTGCTCCACGGTGGCGAGGCGATCTTCACGGCTGAGCGCTAGTCCGGCCGGGAAGTGCCCGTCGACGAGTGCGTGCACCCAGGAATCCAGCAACCGGAGCCGCAGCTCAGCCCGGTCGACACTTCTGGTATCTAGCCGCCTATCCGCCCGCCTCGGCCTGATGTACGCCATGAGGCCAGCGCGGTAGAGCTGGCGGGTGACCTGGAGATAAAACGGCGTCTCGGCAACGTCGGCGGTCTCCACGACCCAATCCAGCCGACGATCATCCTCGCGGCCCCCGTGTTCCTGGACGTACTCAAGCGCTGCCTCTTCGCTCAGCGGCTCGAGCTCCACGATCGCGGCTTCCATGTCGCGGAGGGGGTCATGTGGCCGGGAGGTGATGATAAGAGGCAGCTTCTGCTCGTTGGCTCGACGGATGGCGAGCCGCAGGAGGTTGTCACGCTCCTTACGGGCGTTCCCCTCGATAAGCGCCTCTTCGAGACCATCGGCCAGCACAACGACCTGGTCGTTCTTGCACAGCTCTCGCCATACCTTCTCGCCTTCCGCATCCGACAGCAGGGCCATGTGGGTGTCCGCGATGAACCGCCTGCGGGCGAGTTCACGAAAGTCAAGGTTTTCCTGCGCGTCACGCAACCTGACCGGCACGGGCACCGCGCCGCGCTCGGCCAGGAGGGCAGTCAGGCGGACCAGGAGCGCGGTCTTTCCGGCTCCCACTCCGCCGATGACCACATGCGGGCGACGATTGCCAGGATCCCGGATGTCTTCGATGAGCACGTGACACAGCTCGTCCCGGCCAACCACCTGGCCAATCATGCTGCCGGCGGTCTGCACGACCCGATGGGGCTGCTCCCGTGCCCTTCGCATGTACGGCCGGCTGACCAGCCACAGCCGGACCAGCAGGAAGATCGCGGAGGCGAGGGCCAATGACAGGATCGGTCCGAGAATTCCGGACAGCATGTTGCAGGAGAAGCTCGCACTGCCGCAAACCTTGTCCGCGTAGGCCAGAACGCCTGACGGGCTGCCGTCCACGACCGCGTATACCGATGCGCCGACCAGTGCGAGAAGTAGTGCTCCGCCAGCAACCGAACCGATCTTGACGATCCTGACCAGGGGACGGCTGCGCCTCCATATCCGCCGTTCATCGACGGCTCGACGCGTCCGATGAATCCGCCGCGAGGTAAGGATGCCGCTGAAAGTCCGGCGAATGCGTTTGCTGCGTCGCTCCAGCCGGAGGCGGAAGCGGCCGGGCGGGCGCCGTGGTCTGACTGCCCCGGCACCCGCGCGAACCCGAGACGAATTCACCGACCACCACAACCTTCGCCGTCATGGCATTCAGCTGGCAATGCCCCTCCCTTTCCCAGTGGTAATGCCCAGATTGGACTGAAGTTATCACCTTTGAACGCAGGCCGCCTGAGAGCCAATGGAAGGACAAAGGGCCGATAGCATGGCCCGCCACTGTCATGGCTGGCCGGATCCCGGCCCTACGTGTCCGTGCTTATGCTCATGCCGTGGTGCTTGACCTCCGGGCGGCGTGCTCCGCGATGCGCATGATTCAGTCGGCGCTGTAGAAGAGCATGTGTCCGCGACGGGTGATGAACAAGATGTCCGAATGTAGCGCCGGATTCCCGGCGGGGCCGTAGACAATCACCCAGGTGGCGAGGGCGACGCGGCTGCCACACCCGGCGACGATGGCGTGCTTGATCGCCGCTGGCACGCCTGGGCTCGATTGCAGTGGGCCCGAGTATCGAACTGATGTCCGCTGCGGCCAGGTGAAGAGCCGGATTCCGCCATGCTGCCAGCTACTGGCGAGCAACGGCCAGACGGACCTGTCGCTGACTCGCAGGTCCTTCCTGAACCCCGTGCCTAGCTGATGCAATACCCTCCTCGCGGCCGCGGGGGTGGCGGGGCCAGGCGCTTCAAGCCCGGCCGGGTCCGGGCAGAGCGACAAAGCACCAGTTGCGAAGCGAGGCTTAACGGCCGGCGGATAGATCCGCGCCGGGAAGTCAGCTGACCCGACAGGCGGGACCGCTGGCGGCCGGGACGGCGAGGAGCGCGCAGACGGCTGCGCGGTCTTGTGCTTAGGGCCGATGGCCGCTGGCGGGGAAGCCGTGCCATTCAGCGCGACAGGTATCACGGCTGCCGCAGCGATGACGAGGGCTCCGGCGGCGACGGTACTGGCAGCGATCAGCCGCTGGCGCCTGGCCGCACGCCGGACCCGAGCCTGCGCGTCCGGCCAAGCAGGCAGCGACCAGCCAGGGTCGTGCATCAACTCCCTTAGCCGGTCCTCGCCGGTCATCCGCCCCCCCTTGAAACAGTCTCGGACTCCAGAAGAGGCCGAATGGCCGCCAGCCCGCGTGCCGCCTGGCTGCGCACTGTGCCGGGCCGGCAATCCATCAGCTCGGCTATCGTCGCGTCGGACAGATCCACGTAGTAGCGAAGGACGAGCACTGTCCGCTGCCGCGCAGGCAATCGCGCAAGCGCGCGGCGCAGCCGGTCCCAGTCTTCGCTGCGGCGCAGCTCGGGGTCATCGCCACTGCTGTCCGGGAGTTCGCCAAGGCGCACCCGCGATTCCCACCGCCGCCAACGGGTGATGTGGGTGTTGACCATGACCCGTCGGACATAGGGGACAGCATCGCCGTTTCGGACTGAATGCCAGCGGCGCAGTGACCGGGCGAGCGCTTCCTGCACCAGGTCCTCGGCTTCTCGCGGGTCTCCGGTGAGCACATGACCGAAGCGGAGCAGGCCTGGCAGAGCCGCGGCGACGAAATCGCCGAAGCTATCGGTAACCCGGCCCGAGTCGACCATTCGTCCTCCGTTACTACCCTGACTCGCGGCAGGCGGCGGCTGTTGCACGGCAGCCGAGAATTCTTTGCGTAGTTCGACGAATCGCGCAACAGCCGCTGGCCTGGCGGAGTATCAGGGGTAACGATCCGGCACGAAATCACGAATGCACGGAGGCCCGGCAGTGGCGATGACACAGGCTGCGAGCGCGCCAGTCGACCGCAAAGTATCGGCGATGACCGACGCGCAGCGCATGCAATTCGAGCGTGACGGGTACGTGCTGGTGCGCGGCGCGCTGGGCGAATCGGAAGTGGCGGCCTACGCCGCCGCGCTCGACCGGGTATACGCCGCGCAGCAAGCTGAGGGCCGGATCAAGCGCGGAGGGCCAATGCACCTGCTCAGCGCAGCGACGAACTGCCGTGAGGCGATTGCGCTAACTGACCATCCGGCGACGTTCCCGCTAGTCTGGTCCGTCCTCGGCTGGAACGTGCACATCTACCATTCGCACCTTGATGTGAACCCGCCGATCCTGGTGCATGCCTCGTATCGGTTCGAGTGGCACCAAGATGGTGGCCGGCAGAATCGCGAGCTGGATGGCGAGCCTCGCCCCAGGATGTCGGTGAAGCTTGGCTACTGGCTCTCCGACCTGTCCGAACCCGGACGCGGAAACCTCAAGATCGTTCCCGGCAGTCACAGGTGGAATTGGATCGATGGTCCGCCACGGCGTGACATCGAATGGCCGGAACCTGAAGACGCCGTCGAGCTGTGCGCGCAGCCCGGCGACGCGGTGTTCTTTGACCGGCGCCTATGGCATGCCCGAAGCAACAACTACTCCGATATTACCAGGAAAGCAATCTTCATCGCCTACGCGCCGCGCTGGATGGTGATTCGTGACGCCATCGAGGATCTGCACGCCTATACGGCGTTCGAGTTCCTGTCGCCGGTGCGAAAGCAACTGCTCGGCGCGGTCGGCAGGGGCATTCCCGGGCAGGCCGAGGGCGACCACCGCTGGGGCCACTACCCGCAGACCACGCCACTGTACAAGTTCCTTGAAGATCGGGGCCATTTGACCGACGACTACCCGCCGCTACGGCCGTAGCGGTCACCCGCTACGGCCGGACCCGCCCGCTGACTGGCCGATGTTCTCCAGGTCAGAAGGCGAAGCACTCCATGAGGTTGCCGATCTCGGCGATGCCGTCCCGTGGCGGGGCTGGCGGGCCGGTTGGGTTACCGTGAGCCGCCTGGTTGTTCGGGCCGCCCGGCGTTGAGGCGTCGAACTGGTGATTGACGGACGCCAGGGTCGGGAGACCAAAGACGGTCTCCAGGAACTTGAGCGTCGAGGTGTGCTCATACACCGTGGCCTCCACGTGGCCTTTCCTGGCGAACGGAGAGATGACCCAGGTCGGGACTCTGATACCTGCGCCGTATGCGTCGAACTGCGGCGGTGCCACGTGGTCGAAGTAGCCGCCGTGCTCGTCATAGGTCAGGATGTACGCCGAACATTGCCAGGCCGACGACGCCTGCAGGGCTGTGATGAGCCCTTGCTGTATCCCCATGCCCACCGAGACGTCGGCGGGCGGATGCTCGTCCCAGCCTCGGGCGAAGCTGGGCACGATGAACGACACCTGTGGCAGCCTGCCGAGCCTCAGGTCGTTCAGGTAGTCGCCCTTGCTGCCGCGGGTGCGCTGGTCGTGCGCCCATCGCTGCCAGAAGACGACGACGTTGTCGCTGTTCCCGAAGGGGACGCTGTCCCAGCCGATGTTGTAGACCTTCCAGGTCACGCCGGCAGCCTCGAGGAGGTCCAGGATGATCGGGTAGTCGAAGACGCCGTATCCCCAGACGCCGTTGGTCGTGATGCCGCCGGACGTTCCCGCAGCGAGGTAGAACCGGTTGGGCCAGGTGGGACCGAGGACGGAGCAGAAGTAGTAGTTGCCGCACAGCGTGAAGTCGTCGAACAGGCTGTAATAGTAAGGAAGCTGGGCTGCCGTGTAGTACCCCATGCAGTTAATGCCGTCCGTGGTGTAGAACCCGTCCATCTTTCCGCTGTTCCATTCTGAATGCACCGCATTCCAGGAATGGCCGATGTCCGGCGTTCCGAGACTGGTGAACTGGAATGGCGCGACCTTCCCGCCGGCGCCGTCGGGCTGGGAGTATCCGGTAGGCACCCCGGCGGAGCCTGCGAAGGGGGCGAAGCCGTAGTAGTGGTCGAACGAGCGGTTCTCCTGGCAGTCGATGATGACGTGCTTCAGTGGCGTCGAGGGCGCGGGCCGAACAGAACGTGCCCTGGCGCTCGCGAGCGCGGCAGTGCTGGACAGGACGGGCGCAGCGACACCGGCCGCGGCAGCCGCGCCGGCCGCCTTCGAGAAGGTTCGCCGACCGAAATTCGGCGACACCGTACGATCATCTGAACCCGCTCGGCCGTCATCAACCATCACGCGTACCTCCCGCAGGACCCGATAGCTGGAAACAGATCAATCGGGCTGAAGCTACTGACCGATAGTGAACTTCGCGCGACTATCGTCGGATGGAGCGTGGAACCCGCGATGAAACCGTCAGGAAGACCGGGGGGATCAGCGGGCGTCGGCGGCGAGCCGCTCCCGCAGGAGAGCGATCCCGTCGCCAGCGAGCAACGGCAGCGCGGCCTGACGGCCGGTCAGCAAGAACAACAGAGCGCCACTGGTGCCGCGGATCTCCGGCCCTGTTCCACACCCTGGCCATTCCGCCGATCTCGGCGACGATCTGAGCGGCGGACAGCTTGGCGGCGTGCCTGCGCGCCGACTCGCGAATGGTTCTGTTCATTCCGCCCGGTGCGGTGACCATCATCCTGGCCGCGTCAAGCGGCCCGACCTGTTGAAGGGTCAGGTGCGCAGCCACGTCGCGGACGGTCCAGTGGGCGCAGAG
>Ga0209240_1000683_pt1 | contig 14020 bp, 15 predicted proteins | sample GraSoi_2013_80cm_FD_185828 | JGI IMG/M metagenome (GOLD analysis project Ga0209240, IMG submission 185828) | Grasslands soil microbial communities from the Angelo Coastal Reserve, California, USA - Sample 9_17_2013_80cm (SPAdes) (version 2) | ecosystem: Environmental > Terrestrial > Soil >...
CCATTGCGCGGATTGACCTCTCTCGGTCACCTCAGCATCGCCCTCTCAAGCTCTTCTTACGGGAGGCCACAACCGCCTCTGGTGAGCGGATCGGCCTGCCGCCAAATGGGACAGCTCTGGAGTTGCCTTGTGAGAAACGGGATGTCCGGCTCCGGTTTGCGACTGATGACTACGATGGGCCTGATGAAGTCCGGTATCGGACAAGACTTGAAGGGCTGAATGCCAATTGGACGTCTTTCATGGAAGAACCAACCTGGCAATCGGGCTCCCTGAGTGAGGGGAGATATTATCTGCGTGTACAGGCCCGCAACAGCGAAGGCGTTGACAGCAACGAGTTTACCCTTGCCATCACGATCTTCCCTCCGTGGTATCGCACCCCTTGGATGTACGCTGTTTATCTTGGCGGGGGCATTTTGTTAGTATTTGGTCTCATTCGTTGGCGCTTATGGCAAATGCGAGCTCGGGAAAAGGAGTTAGTCGCCGTAGTTGATGAGAGGACTCGAGAGCTCCGCGAGAGCGAGGAGCGTATTCGCCAGCACTATGATGAGCTGCGCCAAAGCAAAAAGCGTCTGCAGGAAGCAAAAAATAATGCAGAAGCGGCCAATCGCGCTAAGACTGCTTTCCTAGCCAACATGAGTCATGAGGTGCGGACCCCTCTGAATAGTATTCTGGGGTATGCCCAGCTGCTTTTGCGCGGCTGTGAAAACGTCAAGGACCCGCGCCCAAAATTACAGTCGATCATCGACAGCGGTACCCATCTTCTCGGAATGATGAATGAGTTGCTCGATCTGGCCCGGGTTGAATCGGGCAAGCTGGCGATCAATCCTGAGCCGCTTAATCTTCCGGCTTTCCTGCACTCGTTAGTTGCTGAGTTTGAAATTCGCGCGCGGCAAAGCGGCTTGCGGTTTGAGTTCACCATGGACCGGTCCCTGCCTCAATGGATCGAGACCGATTCGCTTCGGCTCCGGCAGATCCTCTACAATCTCGTTGGGAACGCATTTAAATTTACCAACGCTGGGTGCGTCTCCCTTGATGTAACGACAGTCGACTTCACCAAGGCGTCGCAACGAACATCCGACTCAGCTGGAGAGACGTGGCGACCAGGTTCCGACACCTCCGAGCCTACGCGACCAGAGGTTGACTTGAAGTTAGCTCTAGTAGTTTCTGATACGGGGAGGGGAATTGCGGAGTCGGACCTGCCGCATCTATTCAAGCCTTTCTACCAAGCGGTAAATCATGAGCAATGCACCGAAGGAATCGGTCTAGGGCTCTATATTACCCACAAGCTTGTCCACCTGCTGGGCGGCCAGATCAATGTGACCAGCGTGCTCGGACAAGGAAGTAAATTTTCAGTTGAGTTGCCACTCAACCTGATTACAAAGGCGCCCGCGGCGTGTGCTGGCTTAAAAGTGGTCGGATACGAAGGCGAGGTTCGGGAGCTCTTGCTAGTCGATGATGATCCCTTGAACCGGGATGTTCTCAAACAATTTCTTACCGAAGTCGGGTTTTCCGTCCAGGAGGCGGATTCGGGCGACGCTGCGCTCCGAATTATGCGTTCTCACCGTTTCGATGGCGTCATCAGTGATATTCGAATGAACGGCAAAGACGGGAATGCGTTTTGCCGAGAGGTCCGATCCGACAAATCGCTGGCCGCGATCGTAATGGTCGCGTCTTCAGCCAGTGTTTATGAGGGCGACCGTCAGGCGGCCGAGTCCGCCGGCTTCGACGATTTTCTACCAAAACCAGTAAAGGAACAGCAGCTTTTTGAAATCCTGGGGCAGCACTTCGGGATCAACTGGATTGTCAGGCCGGACGTAGGTGATGACGGCTCCGCCGCAAACCGTGCCGTCCAGCCGGATATCGGCAATATGCTGATGACCGGGCGTGATATACCGGTCGAAGAGTTACAGCTGTTGCTGAAACTTGCCGGTGAGGGCGATGTAGTGGCTCTCCGCCAATCGCTACAGGATCTCGTTGAGACAGATCCAGCCCATGCGCAATTCGCGGAGCAATTGGCGATGTTGGTGTCTGCTTACCGTATCGATGAGGTCGAAACCTTGCTTCAACAGGTCCTCTGCGAAGCCACGGAAACGGTAGCTGGGTCCACTTTTGGGAAGCGAGAGAAGCGAGAGAGGCGAGAGGAGTTCAGGAGTTGCAGGAGTTCAGTAGAAGCCTATGGCATTCACAGAAACTGAAACAAGGCTGCTGAGCTGCTGATCCGATCTCAGTGCTCGCAGTCTTTTATCGTTCTATCTAGTATTTCTCCTGCAACTCCTGTAACTCCTCTCCCCCATGAGCACCGTTCTAGTCGTCGATGATGTTCCCGCTAACGCAGACGTGGTGTTGAACCATCTGACGGCGGCCGGTTTTCGAGTTCTATACGCAGGTAGTGGGGTCCGCGCTCTCAAACAGTTGGAGCACTCCGTTCCTGACCTCATCCTTCTGGATATAAAGATGCCTGGACTGGATGGTATCGAAACCTGCCGGCTGATCAAGCAGCGGTCAGAATGGAGAAATGTTCCGATCATTTTCATTACGGGCGCCGATGAGCTTTCGCAAAAGCTGGCTGCCTTCGAAGCGGGTGGCGTCGACTTTGTCACCAAGCCGATTCTTCCCGAAGAAGTGGAAGCACGGGTTCGAACCCATCTGCGCATCCGAGAATTGCAGACCGAGTTGGAACAAAAAAATCAGGCTCTGAGTGAAGAAATCGAGCTGAGGTTAGACGCGGAAAAACAACTGGAAGCAAAGCTTGATCAGGCGTTCGTGATTGCCAGTTACGAAGGTGGAATCCATTTTTCCACTCGCCAGGCCGGCATCCTGCTGCAGGCGTTTTTCCCGAGCACGTCGATGTCGGTATTACCGGAGGCCGTTCTTTGTTGGTTGGCATCGAACGACCGGCAAAGACCGCTCCTGATCCAGAACTCTCAGAAAGGCGAGCTGCAGATTGATCACTTGGCGTCATCTGATCCTAGACGGCTGGCTTTATTGAGGCTGGAACAGCGGAACAGTTCTTGGGGACCTAAGGCGCTCCAGACTCTGGGACTCACCCCGCGCGAAGCCGAGGTGCTCTATTGGATAACAGAAGGGAAAACCAACCCGGAGATTTCTATGATCCTGGATACGACGTTGCACACGATCAAAAAGCATAACAACAAACTCTTTGCTAAACTCGGCGTCGAGACACGTATGGCCGCCGCTCGTTTAGCGATGAGTGTGCTGACCGGACCTGAGGAACGACCTGAATAGCAAATAGCAGATCGCAAATAGCAAATAAGCGCACAGCCATGACGGCAATTGAAAACAGGTCACTAGTTCAGCGGATTATGGAAGCCCGTTCGCGTCGCGATCATGCGCCGTTTATTGCGGCGATGGCCGACGATTTTGTTTGGCGGATTAGCGGCAGCAGCGCTTGGTCGGGCGAATATGTCGGTAAAGCCGACGTTTGTGAACGCCTGCTAAAGCCGTTGTATACCCAATTCGTCGCTCCCTCCAGTATTACGCCAACCCGCATCTTGGCGGATGGAGATCACGTCGTGGTGCAATGTCACGGGGACGCGACCACAGTTTCCGGTGAACGGTACGCGAACACTTATTGCTTCGTCATTCGTATGCAGGATGGGCAATTGCACGAGATGACGGAGTATATGGATACCGCGCTGGTCGAACGGGTGCTGCAACCACCGCCATGGCGAACCGGCGAGGCCTGATCCGTGAGAGCGTCTACCGGTTATACCATTTCTCTTCCTGCGGCACCTGATATTCCTGCAGTCGATCTAGTAATTCCTCAGGATCGGAACCCGAAATGACTAGCGAGCGATGAATCTCAGAAACGAATCCGTCTTTCACGGCTCTGTCTGCCTGGGCCAGAAACGCATCATAAAAGCCCGCCACATTTAGCAGAGCACAAGCCTTTCGATGCAATCCAAGCTGAGACCAGGTTATGGCTTCACAGAATTCTTCCCAGGTCCCAAACCCGCCCGGCAATGCTAGGAAGGCATCCGATTGATCCCCCATTAACTTCTTGCGTTCATGCATCGAATCCACCACCCGGAGCTCCGTCAGACTCTGGTGGGCGATCTCTTTCGCTGCCAAAGATTTTGGAATGATGCCGAGAACGCGGCCGCCGGCGGAGAGGCAAGAATCCGCTAACGCTCCCATCATCCCGACTTTGCCGCCTCCGTAGACGAGGGTTATTCCCCGGGCCGCCAACAAAGAGCCAACCTTGATCGCCGACGCTCGGTAAGCCGGATCAGCGCCGAAATTTGATCCGCAAAAGACACAAAGTGTTTTCATCCGTGGAAGATTTCCGGATACGTCGTCGAGCGGTTTTGTCAATATTCTGTCCCGTAGGGACTGAATGATCGTAGCCAGGCAATTCATTGCCTGGGTTGTGCGCAGGAAAGGATCCGTCCGGTAGGGACGGTATGAGGGATGATCACCCCCGGACTTACAATGTTGCGACGACGTTTGTAACAAGCCCAAGAAACGTGTTGCACAAAAGGCGAACAAAGGTCTTGCCAAACTCGGGCGTGGCAACGGTGAGCGGGAACAATATCTGGAGCCGATTCGAGAGCAGGTGCGGCATAAGGCGGTCCGGTAGGGATGAGCTCCCGCTCATCCGGTGGTTCCGGGATGAAGAACGGGTTTGGATGGCCAGGAACGCACTTTCGCTCGGGAGCTCGTCCCTACCGATTTCCAAAAGCTTCCCAGCCAAACTTGAGAAGGGGGAGACCCTCGGTTGCAAAGCGAGCGAGCTCGTCAGGGAGCTTCGCAGAACATAAATCCGCTTCCTTGAGTTCCCGGGAAACAATGAATGATTTGTATTTCAAATATTCGGCGCATTCAGCATCCGCGAACGATTCAAACCCACGCGGGACACGTTTGAGCGCGTCGGTGTCCCGCAAGACGAGTCCTTTGCCGCCGAGATGATTGATCACTGATTTGAACTCTTTCCAGCGGTCGACAATCGCTTCTCGGATCCGAGTTAACCCGGGTTGCTCAGGCTGATAGAATCCGAGCGCTGTGAAAGACGCTTTGGGTTCGATGTGAACATACAACACACCGGAACCCGGCTTTGACCCAGTCCTGAATACCGCTCCGAGGTTGGTCTTGTACGGGCTCTTGTCCGCGCTGAACCGCGTGTCCCGGTAGATGCGGAAGATCGCCTTTTTCGGTTCTGTCGAGAGCGGGACTTTCTTCTTAGCCAGCGCGGCGGACGTGGACAAGACTAACCGGCGCAATTCCTCTTCTACGGTCCCTTTGTAAAAATCCTTACGCTCGTTAAACCATTCGCGACGGTTATTCTTCTCGAGGTCGACCAGGAAACGTAAGGTTTCCTTTGACAAACCGGTGAATTTCGGGGGGCTGGTACTCATGAACCTTCTCGTGAATAAGAACAGGGACAGCCGCGGGTGAGCAACCGAAAAATCGATTTACCAGACAATTGGAAGAAGCCGGTATCGGACGCGTCGAGTGTACTCCGGATAACCGTCCAGCTCCCGCCTCAGCGTCTTTTCTTCCATTATGATCCGCACGACGAGGCACAAGCCGAGAATGATTGAACCAAGCACACCGTACCAAGAACCGAGTAATAGGGCGGTCCCCACCATCAACAACAAAGCGCCCGCATAGAGGGGATGGCGTACAATAGCGTAGGGTCCGGTCGAGATCACTTTGTGCCCTCGTTCCCTTTGGATCCGGACTACCGGCGCCGAAAAAGTGTTTTCTTTAAAGGTCCAATCAAAGATCCAAAAGGCGAACGGGACAGCGGCGCCGCCTAACCATTGGAGCCAAACGGGCACTTTGGACCAATGGAAACGACCTCCGTCTAGGGCTGTCAGGACTAACCACGCAAACCATAGGATAAGGATGGTCCTGAGCAGGATCCTGTCCCAGAGAGGTTGACCCGGCTGCGGCCTCATCTTCATCCTCTCCTCGAGCAAAGCAGGATCGCTTCGGGCCAGCCGGAGGACGAGCAGCCAGGCACAGCAGAAGAACAGAACCAAGAACGCCCAGCCGGCGGTCCAGTTGAGTGTTCCGGCCGAGCCGAATAGCAGGATGGCGAACACGAAGGTTTCGATCGTCAATGCAATCCATACTTTCCTAGGCATACAGATGGTCCTTTCGCGAAAACGATTCGCCTAAAGTACACCAGGCGCCGAATCGATGCTGACGGTTGGACTAGTGGTTCTCAGCTTGTGAGATCGAGCAGGTGCAGCCAAGCCGTCTTCTGTCTTATAGTGCAATATTTAAATTCACGGATGGATACGTCGCTATTCCAGAAGGACCGGGGCTGGGGATCGAGATCAATGAAGACGCGGTGCGTTTAGCGGCCGCGAAAGGTCACGATTGGAGAAACCCAGTTTGGCGCAATGAGGATGGGTCGGTCGCAGAGTGGTAGAAGGATAAGCATGATGCAAGACTTGATGGATCGGTTTGTAGCCTGGGCGTCGGAACAACCGAACCTTCGGGGTGGCGCCGTCTTAGGATCGCATGCGCGCACCCAAACGCCGGCGGATACCCTATCCGATCTTGATCTTGTGGTCGCTGTCCAAGACCCCAGTGTTTACTTATCAGAAGTGGCATGGCTACGCACTTTTGGTGAACCCATGTTAACCTTTTTGGAGCCGACGGCGGTGGGAGGTTTTCGGGAACGAAGAGTCCTATTCAAGGACGGTCGAGCCATCGACTTTTCGTTTGTACCCGTAACTGCGATTCAGCAAATGCTGAATCAGCAAATCCCGATCGCAATCGCGAATGTTTTTCGTCGAGGATTCATCATTCTGATCGACAAGGATCGCCTCATGGAGAGGTGGACTGATAGCACTGGATGGCCTAAAAAAACCGACGAGCAACCGTCGGAGTCGTACTGGCGGGAAACAACTGACGATTTCTTGTTTCATGTGGTTTTAGCTGCCAGGAAAGCCAGGCGAGGCGAGTTGTGGGTCGCGACCTCATCTTGCAATGGGTATTTGCAGAACCTTCTGCTGCGACTGATCGAGTGGCATTCTAAGCTAAACGGTGAGCGCGACACCTGGCATAGGGGCCGATTTATGGAACGCTGGGCCGGCCCAGCGGTATTGGCTGATCTACCCAACACCTTGTCTAGATACACGTTAGCAGATGTTAAGAGAGCGTTATTAGCGAATCTTCAATTCTACGAAAAATTTGGCCGGCAAGTTGCAGTAGGTTTCGGATATGGCTTTCCAGACGATGCTTATCACTTTGCGACTAAGCAGGTGCAGCGAGTATTTGAAACCTAACCGCCGCGCTATTCCGGATCGGGAGTGGCAGCGTAATACCTTAAGGCCCGATTGTACCGTTGGATATTAACGTCGGTGCTGGTATCTGCTACCAGCTTGAGAAGAATCGAGATGGCTTCTCTAAAACGTCCCGCAGAGTACAAGGAAGGATGCTGTTTATACCGCGGACGGTACTCTTCGCGGACCGATCCTTCGCCGGTTTTGGGAGCACTTCCGCTAAAGCGGGTCGAAGGAGCAGGAGTAGTTTTAGGCGAACCCTCGCCTGCTCCGAGCCGAATGGAATTTCGCAGCATAAAAGGCAGCTATCAAGAAATGTGATAGCCAATCATAACGTTTAGTTACCAATGCTGGAAGAGATTCCAAGTCGGGTTCGCGGCCTGCTCGAAGGGTTCATTCGCGAGCGATTGACCGGTGAAACATTCTCTAATTACTGGGGCAGAACGCACGTCAACGGAACCAAGGCGACGCCCGAACAATTTCACATCGAAGCGCAGCGTCCGGGTGAGTTGGTAACGGCGGGAAAATAGCGTGCCGTTGGCCCAGAGCAACGCGTTTGTTTTCGTGCCAAGTATAATCTCCCGTTAGACCAATATGTTCCCAGCCCAGGGGCGAGAGGTGGGCGAGTAATTCTGGCTGAATCTCGGCCTTCTGTTCGGCGAGACTGGCCGCGGCGCGCTCGAGATAGACAGTGCTCCAGGCAATAATGGCTGCGACAGCAGCCTGTCCCAGGGCTGCGGCCATTCAGTTAGCGAGGGCTTTTCTGCCCCTTGACGGACGAAGGCTTGTGCGGTCGAGGGGTAAACCGGCTGCTTTCCATTCTGGTACTCCAAAAGGCAGTCGTTGGGCCGGAATACCCAATTTCCTCAGCGAAGTAACCCCTTTTAGAGCTGTGATACAGTAGGGACCGCGACAATACGCGAGAATGGGTCGATCTCCCGCGAGTTCATCAACTCGCCTTTTCAAATCCTTCAACTCGATGTGCTTGGCATGCGGCAGGTGTCCTGCGCGATATTCGTCCTGATCCCGTAGATCGAGGAGAATCACCCTGTTGTTGCGCACTTCCTCCATGATCTCCGTCATTGTCAGGGCCGAAAGCGTCTCGGGATGTTCGAAGTAATCGCGGACAATTTCGCGAACTTCCGGTAGCAATTCTTCGCCAAGATTCCGTAAAGCGAGCCACACCCGGGTGACACTGTCCCCCGCCAAGCTGCACCACACATGTCGGCCTTCTTTATGGCCCTCCACCAAACCGGAAGCCCGGAGAAGCTTGAGATGCGCGCTTGTCGCCGCCGTCGACTGATCGGTCAGATCGGCGAGCTGCTCGACACTTTTCGGTCCCTCGCTGAGCAGACTGATGATTTTGAGCCGCTTCGGACTCGACATCGCCTCGCCGAATCGGGCGAGCATGCAGAAAATGGCCTGTTGCTTATCGGCGATATCGGAACGCATGCATCAATGTTTGATTGAACGTCGCGGTCAGTCAAATAGTCATTTGAGTATTATATGTTTATGGTTTTGGCTTTTACCCAGCCCTTTTGACTAGTACGGGTTCGGCTTCCGGTTCGCCCCGCGGATTGGTGGCCTGTCTCGTCGATTCCATGCCGCCGCAGGAAGCTCGCGCGCTTCTCTCCAATTAGGCTCACCCTTAGCGTATAAGCAGATAATATATTATTCAAACGAGTATTTGACTATCAAACGGAGTGAATCAAATATTGTTGTAGAGCAGCCATCAATTGAACTGGTGAAGACTTCCCAACGCCTCCCCAATGATTGGCAAACCCATGAATACAACGCTGACTCCTAAGAGCTCGATTTTCTCGATTCCTCCAAACTCATCTCGTGGGAGCGTCAGGTTCGGATTACGGCCGGTGCGATATTCGTGGTGGGCGCTCTTCCCGCGCAACTCGTGCATCCTTAGGCCCACTCAGCCTCAACTTTTCGAGAACTAACTTAGAAACCAACCAACACTGTCATGCTTTTACGCCAAATTTACGACGCCGATCTTTCGCAATACGCCTACATCATTGGTTGCGAGAAGACTCGCGAGGCCATTGTTATTGATCCCGAGCGCGATGTGGATCGCTACCACGCAATCGCAACCAGCGAAGACCTGAAACTGACCGCGGGCGCCGAGACCCATATTCACGCGGACTTCGTGAGCGGGGCGCGTGAACTAGTAGCGCGCGACCCTGCGATGCGCGTGTTCCTTTCCGCAGAGGGCGGGCCGGATTGGCAATCGGAATGGGCGCGGAACCTTCCGAATGTCACATTGTTGCGTGACGGCGACACTTTCAAAGTCGGCAACATCAGATTCCAGGCTTTGCATACGCCGGGACACACCCCGGAGCATCTCAGCTATCTCGTAACCGATGAGGGGGGCGGAGCCAATGAGCCGATCGCTTTACTGAGCGGTGATGCCCTCTTTGTCGGCGATGCGGGACGACCTGATTTGCTGGAAACCGCGGCGGGGATTCCCGCTACTGCGGAAAAAGGGGCTCACCAGCTCTATGGCAGCCTGCGCCGGATCGCCAATCTGCCCTGCCATGTGCAAATTCTGCCTGCTCACGGGTCAGGGAGCGCGTGTGGCAAATCGCTCGGCGCGGTGCCCAGCTCGACGGCCGGTTACGAGATCAAATTCAATCCAACATTGAAGCTCGCCATTGAAGGGCCAGCGAAGGCGTTTGTGGACTTCATCCTCCGGGATCAGCCGGAACCACCTTTCTATTTCGCCCGAATGAAGAACGTGAACCGGGTTGGTCCTGCCGTGCTAGGCAAGCTGCCCGAGCCGCGCCAACTCATTATCGATGAAGTGACTGGGCAACTCGACGATCCAAACCTGGTCGTGCTCGACACGCGTGCTGACCGTGCCGGCTTCATGAAAGCGCACCTGCGTGGCAGTCTCTACGCCCCTGCAAAAGGCAGCTTCAGCGATTTTGCGGGCAGCTTCCTTGGACCAGACGACCGCATCGTTCTAGTCATCGATTCCGCCGATCAGGTAGAAGAACAGGTGCGCCGGCTGATCCGAATCGGCTTTGACAAGATAGTCGGCTGGTTATGCGTTGCCGATCTTGCTTCGGCCAACGGTACACTTGCCAGCATCCCGTCGGTTAAATTTCGCGAAATGCCGGCGCTAACCGGCGAAGATCCGGATACTCTCGTGCTGGATGTCCGTCGTGCCGCCGAGTATGAGGACCATCATATCAAGGGTGCGCTGAACGTTGCGAACACCCGGCTCCGAGCACGGATCGCAGAAGTCCCGGCGGATCGAACGGTCATCGTCCATTGCCAAAGTGGTAATCGAGCGTCCGCTTCCGCCGCCTATCTCGAACGCAACGGTCGGCGGACTATCTACGTGAACGACGCTTTCGGCAATGTTCCTGCGGAACTCCTCGAATAGTCCTTATGATGGACTCCGGGCTCAACTTTGAACTACTCGACGTCGCCTTCGGCATGATCGTTGGAATGTCGCTTGGTCTGACCGGCGGCGGCGGCTCGATCTTCGCTGTACCGCTACTCACTTACGGCCTAGGTGTGCCGGTTGGCCCGGCGCTGGGTTTGAGTCTTGCCTCAGTTGGAGCTACCGCCGGATTCGGCGCGGCCCTTCGATTGCGCACCCGAGAGATTGAGCTACAAGCGGGCGTCATCTTCTCCATCGTAGGAATGGTCATGGCTCCGATCGGCGCCATGATTGGACAACGGATAGCACCGGCCATCTTGCTTTCCGCATTTGCTGTGATGATGGGCTATGTCGGAATCCGAATGTGGCGCAAGAGAACGGAGGCAGCCGTCAGGCCCGGACCTTGCGCCACCCAGGGCCACGGAAAACTCACCGCAGGTTGCTATGCCATGCTCTCAATTGCCGGCGCAGCTTCCGGGCTACTTTCAGGACTCTTCGGCGTCGGCGGCGGGTTCGTTATCGTCCCTTCACTCCTTTACGCCGGCATCACCATTCACCGAGCGGTCGCGACATCGCTCATGGCGATCTTTCTGATCTCGGTTTCGGGCGTTATCGCCAATATCGTTCAAGGCCAGCACGTTCCAGTTCGCGTCACTAGTCTGTTTGTTGGCGGCTGCCTCGCTGGAATGCTTGCCGGCAGCGCCCTTCGCTCGCGGCTGTCCGGCTCGACGTTGCAAAAGACATTTGCGGTCGCGATGTGGCTCGTCGCCCTTTTCATGCTGGCAAAAAACCTCTCGCCCTTCGTGCCCCATTGAAAAACGCAACCCTGTTAACGCTATGAATAAAACGCACTATTCCATATTGATTATCGGCGGCGGCACCGCCGGCATCGACGTCGCCGCCCGGCTTCGCGCTAAAGCGCCAAAGCTCGACATTGCCGTCATCGACCCGTCGGAAAAGCATTACTACCAGCCACTCTGGACCCTGGTTGGCGGTGGAGTTACAAAGAAGGAAGTAACCGAGAAACGCGAAGCCGATCTTATCCCGCGCGGTGTGACGTGGATCCGCGATGCCGTGATTGCCTTCGAGCCGGATGAAAACCGCGTCCGCCCGCGAGGCGGTCCATCTCTGGGCTATGACTACCTGGTGGTTTGTCCAGGCATTCAGGTGAACTGGGAGGACATCAAAGGCCTGAAGGACACCATGGGACGCAATGGGGTCTGCTCAAACTACGATTTCAACACCGTCGATTTTACCTGGGAGGCTATCCGGAGCATCCGGCAAGGAACCGCCATCTTCACGATGCCCGCGACGCCAATAAAATGCGCCGGTGCGCCACAAAAGATTATGTACCTGGCTGAAGATCACTTTCGCCGGGCGGGCGTACGTGATGCGATCCGCGTGGTTTACGCCAGCGCCTCTCCCGCGATTTTCGGAGTCGCAAAGTACCGGAAAGCACTGGAAAAAGTCGTCGCGGACCGCGGCATGCAAACCTGCTTTCGCCACAACCTCATCGAAGTGCGCGGCGACACTCGGCAAGCCATCTTCACCCAACTCGATACCAAGGAAGAAGTCGTGATGAAGTTCGACCTGCTCCACGTCACCCCGCCGATGAGCGCTCCCGATTTCATCCGGGAAAGTCCGCTCGCCGACAAGGATGGCTGGGTCGAAGTAGACAAATATAATCTCCAACATCCGCGCTTTGCTAACATCTTCGCTCTCGGCGACGCCAGCAGCTTGCCCACCAGCCGTACCGGTGCGGCGATCCGCAAAGAAGCTCCAGTCCAGGTCGAGAATCTACTGGCCGACCGGGCCGGCCAACCGCTCAAAGCCAAATATAACGGCTATTCTTCATGCCCGCTCGTGACCGGCTATGGCAAACTGATCCTGGCTGAATTCGATTATGATGGAAACCCTGCCGAAACGTTTCCATTCGACCAGAGCAAGGAGCGCTACTCCATGTGGTTGCTCAAGCGGTGGGCTTTGCCCGTCCTGTATTGGCAAGGCATGCTAAAAGGGCGCGCCTGAACTAGGCTTTCATGGGGCACAGCTTCGCTGCTCCTGCGGAAATGCCGTGACTGCTGCGTTCAATCCACAGCTGAAAGTCCCGCACGTGATGTTCAATCAGCTGATGGCATTTGTCTGATTCTTGTTCACGGACTGCTAGGGTTTCCTTCGCTATACTCTGCAGCGAATCGAGGTCGTACAAATAAACACCGTCCAACTTGCAAACGGCCGGTTCGATGTCACGCGGCATCGCCAAATCGATCAGGAAGAGCGGCCGGTGCGGGCGAGTTCGCAAGAACGGAGCTAACTTATCCAAGGTGATAATCGCGTGCGGAGCTGCTGTCGAACTGACCAGTATATCCAGGTCGCGGAATTCTTGCTCCCAATCCTCAAAATGAATTGCTCGTCCGCCGGTCATTGTCGCTAAAGCCTGCGCTCGCTCGAAAGAGCGATTGGAGACAAAAATTTGTTCCGCTCCGCGAGACCGAAAAGCTTTGGCAGTCTTTTCGCTCGTTTCACCGGCTCCGAGGATCATGATCTTGCATCCGTCTAGATCTCCAAAGATCTGTTCTGCCAAATCCACTGCCACGGAACCGACCGAAACGCTACCACGCGTGATCGCAGTAGAAGATCGTATCTCTTTACCCACTTGAAACGATTTTTGAAAAAGTCGATTCAGGAACTTCCCAGTCGTCTTGGCCCCAGTCGCAAAAGCGTAAGCACGCTTGACCTGGCCAAAAATTTCCGTTTCGCCAACGACCATCGATTCTAGACCAGAAGCGACTCGAAATAGGTGACGAACACAGTGGTTACCCCATAAGCGGAACACATGCGTTTCGTCGCCGGCCCGGAAATCTCGATAGAAGCTCTCGAAAAACCCCTGGCTGTCCCGGAACTCTCCGGTAACATAAAATTCCGTTCGATTGCAAGTTGACAGAATGAGGCCCTCAGCGAGCCCTGGCATCGTCTTTAGCCGGGCCAACGCTTCGGATATAGCTGATGCCGGAATCGCGAATCTCTCGCGCACGTCGACTGCCGCAGTCTGATGGCTAACACCAAAGCAAAATATGCTCATCTCACAGGTGGGTTGTCCAAGACAAATCTGATCCTCGAAAAGCCAATCGAGAGCAGATCAAATCTTCGCTTTCAAGTGATCCAAGAACGGACCGTTAAAACCCTGTTTGCTGGACCCCCTTTTAGTTCTTGGGTCGAACCAGTAGCGCGGCGGGAACGTAACGCACCCTCCTACTACCGCAGATAATATGGCTCTGTTTCGTCGAGGTCGGGTAGTAAATGCTTTTGGTTTTGGAGCAGATTATCATAACAAAGGCGATTGATTAGTTAATTACTTCTG
>Ga0209240_1000684_pt1 | contig 14020 bp, 11 predicted proteins | sample GraSoi_2013_80cm_FD_185828 | JGI IMG/M metagenome (GOLD analysis project Ga0209240, IMG submission 185828) | Grasslands soil microbial communities from the Angelo Coastal Reserve, California, USA - Sample 9_17_2013_80cm (SPAdes) (version 2) | ecosystem: Environmental > Terrestrial > Soil >...
AGCGTCAATATCGCCATTCTTGGGCTAAGTTTTCACAGACACTTCGTGCCAGACTACCGGATTTTACTGATTACTGATTCACTGATTACTGATTACTTCAGCCGCCACCCCTCGCCGCTAACCACCCCTCCGTAATGTCCTCGAACTCCGCCACTGCTCTTCATTTGCCCGAAGATCCGCTGAAGGATCTGATTAACGAGAATTTCATCCAGTACGCTTCTTACGTCATCCGGGATCGGGCTATCCCGCAGCTGGAAGATGGGTTGAAGCCGGTACAACGCCGGATCCTGCACGCGTTGTACGAGAAAGATGACGGGCGATTTAACAAAGTGGCCAACATCGTCGGGCACTGCATGCAGTATCATCCTCATGGTGATGCTTCGATTGCAGACGCCCTGGTTAATCTCGTTAACCGTAGTTACCTGATCGAAGGACAAGGTAACTTCGGAAATATTCTTACCGGTGATCCTGCTGCCGCTTCCCGGTACATCGAATGCCGGCTGACAGACCTGGCCAGAAACGAGCTATTTAACCCTAAGCTGACCGAGTATGTCCCCAGCTACGATGGCCGGAACCAGGAACCGGTTATTTTGCCGAGCAAATTGCCCCTGATTCTAATGCTCGGCTCGGAAGGTATCGCGGTCGGGTTGTCCACCCGTATCCTGCCACACAACTTCGTCGAATTAATCAAAGCTCAGATTGCCATCCTCCAAAACAAGAAGTTCCGGGTGCTGCCGGACTTTCCTCAGGGCGGGCTGATGGATGCCAGCGAGTACGATAGAGGAAATGGACGAGTCAAAGTCCGCGCTAAGATTGAAAAACGAGATCAAAACCGGCTCGTTATCCGGGAGATTCCGTTCAGTACGACGACCGAGTCCGTTATTAACTCGATCGAAGATGCGGCTAAAAAGAAGAAGCTAAAGATCAGGTCGATCAGCGATTTCACGGCTGCCGCGGTCGAAATTGTGGTTCAACTATCGCCCGGTGAAGATCCGGACAAGGCGATCGCAGCGCTCTATCATTTTTCGCAGTGTGAGGTAGTGCTACACTCGAATCTCGTCGCGATTCAGGGCGATCGCCCGGTACAACTGGACGTCGAACAGGTGCTCCGGACGAACACCGAGCAGTTAGTCAGCCTCTTAAAGCGCGAGCTCGAGATTCGTCTGGACGAACTGACGGAAGAGCTCCATCGAAAGACTCTGATACAGCTCTTTATCGAGCACCGGATCTACAAGCGAATTGAAGATTGCGAGACTTATGAGGATGTCCAGCAAACGGTCTTGCGCGGACTAAAGGCGCTGCGAGTCGAGTTGACCCGCGAAATCACTATCGACGATGTCGAGATGCTGCTCGGACTTCAGATCAAGCGAATCTCGAAATTCGATCTCCAGAAGAACGAAGATGAGAAGCTCAAGATCGTCGATGAACTGAAGGAGGTTCGTAAGAACCTGCGACAGTTGACCTCCTACGTCATCGGCTACCTCGAAGGTCTGCTCGAGCGGTACGGCAAGCTTTACAAGCGGCGAACCCAACTGACGACGACGGAAGAGATCGATGTCCGCGAGTTAACCGCCAATGAGCTCGCGATTGTTTATGATCGTGAGCGCGGTTTTCTCGGATCGGAAGTGAAAGGTGACGCGGCTTTTCGATGTTCACCGCTCGATCGGTTATTGGTCGTTTGGGAGAACAGCCGATATCAGATGATCCCGCCGCCCGACAAATTGTTCGTAGATAAAGACGTGAATTACTTCAACGTCTATGATCGGGAGAAAGTATTTACGATCGTGTATAGCACGCCCAAAGCGAGCTTCATCAAACGGTTTGCCTTCGGTGGCGCCATCATGAATCGGGATTATTTCTGTGTCCCGGAAGGCGCCAAGGTCAAATTGATCACCGACCGGCCAGTGACCGAGGTCCGACTAAAATACCGGCACGTGAAAGGCGCCCGGATCGACGAACAGACGTTTCCGCTTGAAGAGATTCAAGTCCGCGGCCCGAAAGCCAGAGGGATCCAAGTCACGAAACGGACCGTCACCAGCGCGACCGCGATCCGGTAAAATCGGTATGTGTGAGTAGTCCCCAAGGGGGGGCGGACTTTGTCCCGAAGGGACTAAATGATCGTAGCCAGGCAATTTATTGCCTGGAACAGGTTCAATCGAGAATCCGTCCCGTAGGGCACGGTCTGATCCTTACCCACGGCTGATTCGTCGTCCTGATCGTGGCACGCCTATCGGACCCAATCATACCGTTCCCTACGGGACGGCTCCCGTTTTCGCGCGGATACCAGGCAATAAATTGCCTGGCTACGATCATTTAGTCCCTCCGGGACAAAGACCCATAGGTCTCATAGAGCCTTTCGCGCCATAGTCCCTCGGCCGCGGGAGAAGGCGGATCCATTCGTCCAAACTAACCCATTATCACGTCACACCCACCGCCCGATCAGCCTGACCCGGATACATCTTGCCGAGTTCCTCAGCCACGATGGCGATCTTTTCAGGTACCCCAGGCCGGAGAACCGGCGCTTCATGGGTAATAGCCAAGAACACATCTTTCGCCCCGGACAAGGTCAGGAATTCATCGCCAATTTGGTAGGTACTAAGGCGAGTGGCCAGATGCGGATAATCGCGAACCTTGTTTGGCAGCCGGTCGTACAGAAGAGAGTAGTCGCGGCGCGGGACTTGAAATAGTGAATGCAACCGTTGAGGGAAACGGTCAGCCAGCAGGGGCCCGAATTGCTGGACAATCAAGGAATGCTCGATCCCCGGAAGAGTGGTGACTAACTCAGCCACCTTGGCCGCATCTAAAGTGTCTTCGGTGAAAAACTCGCTCTCCAAGACATATGAATCCCAAGATGTGGCGACCGCCGGCACCGGATGCGATAGGAATAGGGGCAACTCGGGCTCAGCCGGTGCGGCGTGAGTCGGGGGTTCCACCTTGTGCTCGGCCGGCTTCTGTTCTTCTTTTGCGACCGGCGGTTCTGGTTCTTTAGCGGCTACGCTGGGCACGGGCTCTACCAGCGGGCTAATCGTTTCTTCCCGCGGCCGCTCGGTAACAGCCAGCGTCTGTTTGGCTTGCTCTACCTTTTGTAAGAGATCGGTATGGTTTTCCCCGGCCTGTTTGATGCTGTCCAGCAGTTCGGTGTGGGTTTGCTGGGCATGATAAATTTTCTCTAGTAGTTCGGCATGGGTAAACCGCAGGCTATTTAACCTCCCCTGAACATCCGAGAGCTCAGCACCGGCGTCGTGTTTTGCGGTCGTCAAACGACTGTGATCCGACCGCATCCGTTCACCCTCCCGGCGAAGCCGAGCGATTTCTTCTCGAGCTTGTTCCAGCTCCTTCTGCAACTGAGCTCGCTCCGTGATTTGCTCCGGCGTCGCATTGGATAGGACGTTCTTTTCATCGGTCAGCGATAGGACATGCTGATGAAGAACCGTCACCTGCTGAATAACTGCCTCGCGAGCTGAGAGCCGCTGTTCCAGTTCGTCACGGATCGGTCGCAGTTGGGCCAGCATCGATTCACGTTCCCCCAGTAGCCGGGTGATTTCTTTCTTCAGCTCCGCCACCTGCGACTTCATCAAGCGGCCGGTCTCTTGGGTCTCGCCCAGCTCAGAAGTCGCGGATTGAATGTTCCGCCGCGATTCATCCAATTCTTGACGCGTTTTGAACCAGGCTTCCTGATGCTCGACGTGTTTGCCTCGTTCGGCCTGCAGCTTTTGCTGAGTCTGGGCCACCTCATCTCGAAGCGATTCATGTTCTTTGATTCGGGTCCCGAGTTCTTCTTCAGCGCTCCGGATCTGGTTCTTGATCGCCAGGTGCTCCTTTTTGGCGTCGTCGATCGCCTGCATGCTTGCCGACATTTGGCGTTGCAGCTTTTCGTTCTCGACCCGGTTACGCATCAAGGCCGAAAGACCGCTTAGAAGTTCTTCTTCCGCCTTCGAGATGACTGCTCTGGTGAGATCCGGCTCCATGTGAAACCAGGGCATTTCAACCCGGGAAGCCTCCTCAGCCGGCTTCAGGGGCACAACGGAGCTAGTCGAATGTGCCTGCACTGAGCTTGCCGAATGTGCCTGCACTGAGCTTGTCGAATGTGGCTCCGCCGAGCCGGTCGAGCTTGTCGAGGTGGGCTCAACTGAACTTCTCGAAGTGCCGAGTTGGAGTTCGCCGGTTGTGTTTATCGGATGCGCATTTTCCGGTTCGGAAGGGCTCACTGGATGCGGATCGGGGGCCTCTGGCATAAAAAATCTAGAGTTCCTGTTGGGTGTTTTCGATTTCTCCGACTGAACACGTGAAACCGTCAAATGCCGGAGATGTCTGTTACTAATATTACAGGCCAGGGCTTCATGCGAGTAACAAAAACGAGGGTAGGGCGAAGAACTCGGCGCGCCCATGACGCCCGTTTTGAGATTGTATGAAATCGCGCCGGTTTTGAGCCGTTCCGTAGGGGGTCTTTCTTTCGGCTCATCGATCAACGCTAAACGCCTCTTGATGTTGCCACACACACGGTGCGGCTCAAATCCGGCGCGGGATGACGTTCGCAGGTGGTTGACCCTCGGCGCGCCGAGATCTTCGCCCTACCGCCCCCAACCGCATCCGCTTGACGCGATGCCCCAGGCGCGCGATAACTTTCATTCCTCAGCCCGCCGGTGTAGCTCAGTGGTAGAGCAGCGCATTCGTAATGCGCGGGTCGTCGGTTCAATCCCGACCACCGGCTCTCCGAACTCCCGCCCGCAACGCTACGCGTAGCGTTGCGGGCGGGCGCCTTCAGCTCGTTCGGAATGATCCGGCAGCTGCCGGAACAGATTACAAATGACAAATTCAGGATGGATGCTCGCGCGGCGACCTAGCGCTCCGATGCCGCAATTTGTCATCTGTCATTTGTCATTTGTCATTTAAGGAGCTGAAAGCGACGCCAGGGATAGGCCGGTTTTTCGGCCCGTCCCTAACCGACCAATTCAGTTACTGCTTGTGAGGGGCCGTGCTGCTGCCGCCATTAAATCCAATGGCTAATAGGACTGGCACCTGTTTCCCTAGCTTAGTCAAATCCTTGCCTGTGCCATTGGCAGTCAGTTTAAACGTGTTGTTGCCCAGTGGCGCAATGGTCACATTGTAGGTGACTTTATTGATAGTCCCAACGAAGCTGAAGGTGCCGTTGGTCATCTGGGTGAAATTGCCAGCCGGAATCGTGACGGCAAACCAGCCAATCCGCAGAATTACCTGTTCAGTGAGAGGGTTTATCCCAGTGCTGTTCTTACCGAGGGTGAAAGAATCACTCAGAGTGAAGGTCGCCGGTGTCCCTGCTTCGGTTTCGAAGTTCGTCGTGGATACCGCGAACGGTACTAGTGGGGAGGCAGCTACTGAAACTGGATAGTTAAACCCTGTAAAGGGCGAGCCTGGGACCGAGGTTAGGGCTCCGGTTGACCCGATGGTGTAGACCGAGATCGAGCTGTCGTAGTTGGCCACGTAGGCGAAGCTACCGGTTGGGTCTACAGTCACTGATAGGGGCGAGTACCCGGGTTGCGAAGGGTGACCCCACGACTGGTATCAGGGCTCCGGTTAACCCGCCGGTGTAGGCCGAAACGGTGTTGTCCTGCTGGTCCGCCACGTAGACGAATCCCGTGGGAGACACGGTCACTGACTTGGGCTCGTTCCCGGTCGCGAAAGGTGACCCTGGGACCGGTGCTAAGGCTCCGTTTGAACCGATGCTATAGCCCGAGACGGTGTTGTCCCAGAAGTTTGCTACGTACGCGAACCGACCTGAGGGATCCACCGTCACTGATTCGGGCAAGCTCCCCGTTGCCACGGGTGACCCCGGGGCCGGTGTCAGCGCCCCGTTATCTGTTCTGAAGGCCGAGAGGGTGTTGTTGCCACTGTTTGCTGCGTAGACGAACGGCGGAAGCAGTGGTGTGATAGCTACTGAGGAGGCCTGAGCATTAACGATACCGTTTACGCTGGCGATGGACGTCAAATTCCCGTCCGAGCCGATGCTGTAGGCCCAGGCGATGCCGTTGCCACGCTGGCCATCGCCCCCTACGTAGGCGAACCTTCCCGAGGGGTCCACTTTCACTGAATGAGGACCCGCACCGGTTGCGACGGGCGACCCCGACAGCGGTGTCAGTGCTCCGTTAGAACCGATGCTGTAGGTCGAGACGGTGTTGTTGTTGTAGTTTGCTACGTAGGCGAATCGACCCGTGGGATCCACGGTTACTGAAACTGGCTCATTCCCCGTTGCGAAGGGCGACCCCGAGATTGGAGTCAGAGCGCCATTAGAACCGATGCTGAATGCCGAGACGTTGTTGTCGACTAAGTTCCCTACGTACGCGAGCTGACCTGAGGGATCCACCGCCACTGACTCGGGCTGATTCCCCGTTGCGAAGGGCGACCCTGGTACTGACGTTAGTGCTCCGTTGGAACCGATGCTATAGGCGTAGACGTTGTTGCCCCCAATGTTTACTACATAGGCGAACTTAGCTTTGGGGTCCACTGTCACTGATCCAGGAGACACACCGGTTGCGAAGGGCGACCCCGGGATCGCTGTCAGTGCTCCGTTAGAACCGATGCGGTAGCCCGAGACGGTGTTGCCGTAGTAGTTTGCTACGTACGCGAATCGACCGGTGGGATCCACGGTCACGGATATGGCCCCGCCCACCGCTTTGAAGGGCGATCCTGATACTGGGGTTAGTGCTCCGTTAGAACCGATGCTATAGGCCGAGACGTTGTTGTCGTACCAGTTTGCTACGTACGCAAACCGACCTGAGGGATCCACCGTCACGGATTGGGGCAAGTTCCCCGTTGCGACGGGTGACCCGGGGACTGGTGTCAGCGCTCCGTTTGAACCGATGCTGTACGCCAAGACGGTGTTGTTGCCATAGGTTGTCACGTAAACGAACTGCGCGCGTAATGGCGCTGCCAACACTATAAAACTGGTAACCAGCGATAGAGCCTTAAACCAGCCGGGGCGCATAACTTCTTGTAAAGAAGATGCGATAGTTGTTCTCAGACCGAATGGTCGAAAAAGATCCAAAAATTCCATTTTTGAAAAAGCTGAATTAAATAAACTGAGATTAGACCACCCCTTTAAGACCACTCTTTTAGGGGCATAACCCGTCACAGACCCAGGTCCGCGACAAAAACTCCATTAGAGTTGAAACAGCGTCGATAGGACGTCGGGCTAACTTTGAGTTGCAGACTAATTATTGGGTTTTGGTAAACACTAACGGGTAGCGGTTGTAGAAGTTCACGAGCCTATGCTTTAGGTTCGAGGTAACTTTTATCCTGTTAGCTCCTATCACTCAGCAGGTTATAAAAACGTGCGCGGTGGTGATCGCATTCAACTGGGTTAGTCTGGCTGACTCATTCTCAAATAGGATGCTCACGGTCAATACGCCGTTTTGCGTACAGGTGGGAGCCGGATATTCCAACACCTCTCGGTCAAGTGGGATACCAATAACTCACGACGGACCGAACTCCCGCCCGCAACGCTTCGCGTAGCGATGCGGGCGCGGCGCCTTAGGCTCATTCGGATGACAAATTACAAATCCCAAATGACAGATTCTGAGCGGGATTTGTCGGACTTATTGTCTCGAAGGGACTAAATGATGGTAGCCAGCGCCGAAAGCTTTCGGGGCTGGTGTGCGACCTAACGATAATCCGTCCCGTAGGGCACAAGCATTCAGTCCCTTCGGGACAGAAGCCCGACAAATCCAGCATGGGACGCCCACGCTACAACCCCACGTTCCGACGTCCCCAATCTGTCATCTGCCATTTGTCATTTGTCATAAAACGAGCTTAAGGCGAGTTTGCCTAATGGAGCCGATTCGGATCCTCACCGCTGTCCCCATCTGTGACGGACACGATAGCGCGATCAATACGATCAATCTGGATCTGATCCGTTATGGGATTGAAGTGATCTACCTAGGGTTTCATCGTTCGGCTCACGACATTGTGCGGGCTGCAATCCAGGAAGATGTCAGGGCGATTGGGATCTCGAGTTACAACGGAGGCCATGTCGAGTTTTTCTCCGAAGTGTTATCCCTGCTACGCGGGCGTGATTGCGGCCATATCCGGGTATTCGGGGGAGGCGGCGCCACCATTACCAAGGCTGACGCAGAGGTAATGTATCAACACGGAGTCGATCAGATCTTCTTTGCCGGGACACCGCTCGAGGAAATGGTGCGCTATGTTCAGACTCGCTTTTCGACGCCGGTCCCGGCTGTCATCAACACTTCGTTCGAAGACCGCCTCATAGCGGTGAAGCTCAGTGAGATCGAGGCTGGCAAAAGTGTCGAGGCCCAGCCGTCCAATCGGGTCGGTCCCAGGCGAGCTACTAAAGTCTACGGAATAAGCGGTCCGGGTGGAGCCGGGAAAACCACTTTGATTGATGAGTTAGCTTTGCGATTTCTCCGTACTTTTCCTGCCGATCATCGGCTCGCTATTTTGTCTCATGATCCCAGCGTTGTCGGTTCCGGGGCCCTTCTAGGGGACCGGGCTACCATGGTTTATTCTCAGGATAATCGCGTGTTCATGCGAAGCATGGCGACCCGCGGATTAGCTGGCGGTTTGGCGGCGGCTTCAGAAAACGCGGTTAAGTTTCTCCGCGAATTGGGAATCTTTGACGCCGTGATTATCGAAACCGTGGGTACGGGACAAGAAGCGTTACCTTTTGGTTTCGATCACTCGCTGACAGATCTCGCGACTCTGGTGATGCCGCCCGACTACGGCGCCCGGCTCCAACTACAAAAGATCGCCATGTTGGACGCGGCGGATATCGTGGTGGTAAATAAGGCTGACCTGCGAGGCGCTCGCACCGCGGTTTCTGAACTCGAAAGCCGGCTCAGGAGTACTCATCGCGAGCACACGTTGCTGCAAACGCAGGCCAATCGGCACCGGGACCCAGGGGTTGACCAGATTTTCCGAACCCTTTTCCCCGCAACTGTATGAGTTATCTCGGTCAACTTATTGAGTCAGTCCGCGGCTACGATCACTTCGTCGAAGCTGAGGTAGCCGGTGTACGGAAAGATCCGGCGAAAGCCAACGAAGTCCTGGGAAGATGGCGTGATATTGTCGCCAAAGTGGGCAAGACCCGGACCCCCACCGGTTTGGAACTCCCGACGTTAGCGCTTCCGCGTTACGATGATCCCGGAGAGATTTGCCGCTTTTTGTTGGAGGGAGGATTACCTGGTCATTTCCCTTACGTTTCGGCGGCCTATAGCGAGCAATATCTATCACGCGAGCAAGAGGAGGGGGCCGCCGGCGAAAAGAAAGGGGAAGAACCCACTCGGCTGTTCGCGGGTCTCGGTATAGCTGAGGACACGAATCAACGGTTTCATTATCTCTCTCGGAACCAGCGAAACAAGCGGCTCAGTACGGCTTTCGACGGCCCAACGTTGTATGGCGTGGGGGCGTTGGTCCCCGGGGTGTTCGGTAAGATAGGAGAGGGCGGGGTAGCCATCGATACGGTCGAGGACGTGGAGAGGCTTTATGCCGGGTTCGACCTCGATCAGCCGAATGTCTCGGTCTCTATGACCATCTCCGGGCCTGCGCCGATTCTGCTAGCTATGTATATCGCGGCGGCTAAGCATCGGTTTGGGCCGGATACGGTGTCAAAGCTTCGTGGCACTATTCAAGCCGACGTTCTAAAGGAAGTTCAGGCCCAGAACGAATTGATTTTTCCCATCGGCCCCTCGCTTCGATTCCTGGCCGATATGGTGGAGTTCTGCTCGGTGAATATGCCTCGCTGGTATCCGATCTCGATCAGTGGGTATCACATTGCCGAAGCCGGAGCGACGCCGGTCCAGCAAGCGGCTTATACTTTGTCGAACGGCTTTGCCTACGTCGATTATTTCAAGAACAAAGGCATGGATATCAACGTGTTCGGACCGCGGTTGTCGTTCTTTCTCGATTGCGGGCTCGACGTTGAGTATGTGGCCCTGGCCCGGGTCTGCCGGAAGATCTGGGCGATCGGTATTCGCGATGTGTTCCATGGCGATGAGCGAGCCCAGAGACTCAAACTGCATACGCAAACCAGTGGAAGATCATTGGTGGCGGCGGACTGGAAAAACAATCTGACTCGAACCGCTATCGAGTTGGTTCTGGCGTGTATGAACGCGACGAACTCCTGTCATAGCAACGCTGCCGATGAACCGTTTACTACTCCGAGCGAAGAGTACGCCCGGTATGCCGCTCATGCCCAAGCGATCTTGTTGGAAGAAAGCGGTATATTCAAACACATGATGAGTACGCTGGCCGGATCGCCCGGTATGCAAGTGGTGGGCGATGCTGTCCAGAAAGCGATCTTGGACGAGTTCGAAGCGATCGAGGGCCAAGGTGGTGTACTAGGAGCTGTGGAGCGGCGTTATCAGCGTAGCCAGATCCAGGCCGCTGCCCATGTTCTGGAAAGCCAAATATCAAATGGGACCCGCCCAATTATTGGCCTTAACCGTTACGCGCTCGAAGATCTGGCTTGGCCGGAACTGGAAACAATCCGTACCCCGGCTAAGAAAAAGAAGATCCACCAGGAACGAGTCGAAGACTTTCACCGGCGCCACGCCGGAGAATCCCAACGAGCGCTAGACCGGCTCGCTGCCGTTGTAGAGCAAGGCGGCAACACCTTCTCCGAACTCATCAATTGCGTCGAACATTGTTCCCTCGGCCAGATCACCACTCGCCTGGCCGAAGTCGTCGGCCGATTCCGCCCGATGGTATAAACGCAACCGCGAATGAACGCGAATGGACGCGAATAAGAAGCCAGACCAACCGCAGATGAACGCAGATGGTTTTGGATCGAACGCCGCAGCCGTTTCTCATCACAATTATCTGCGTAAATCAGCGTTCATCTGCGGTTGAAGTCTTCCCTTATTCGCGTCAATTCGCGTCCATTCGCGGTTGCTTTATTTCCATTCGCGGTTTCAAAGTCTTGCTCGAATGCCGGTAAATAGCTCAACGATTCGGGAAATCGACCGCCGTGCAAAGATCTTGGTCTGGTTTGGTGCCTTAGTGCTCAAACTTCTGATGCGGACGCTCCGTTGCGAGGTCAAGGATGAGGCTGGGTTTCTCAAAGACGATGCGCCTAAATCCGTGGTGGCATTGATCTGGCACAATCGAATGTTGGGATTGACGATTGCGTTCAGACGTTATTATCCCGATCGAAAAGGAGCTTTAGTTTTAACCAGTGCGAGCCGGGACGGAGCATACCTGTCGGAGTTTGTCCGCAATTTTGGCGTTGGCTCCGTGCGGGGGTCGAGCTCTCGTCGGGGCAGTGCCGCCCTGCTCGATTTGGTGCGCAAGCTTAATGAAGGCTACGACATCTGTATCACACCGGACGGACCCCGCGGTCCCCGCTATTCTTTGGGCCCCGGAGCCGTTCTCTTAGCGCAACTTTGCAAGGTCCCCCTGATGCCTCTCTTGATCGAGTACAGCAGCTATTGGCGCCTCAAATCCTGGGATGGTTTCGCCATCCCTAAACCGTTTTCCAAAGTCCAAGTCACCATCATGCCATTCATCGAAGTCTCGCCGACCATCGGCGACGGAAAATTCGAGTCCGAACGACTCCGAGTCCAAGCCATCATGACCGAGCGGCTAAAGATGCATTAAGGGTTCGCCGTTCGCCGTTAGCGGTTTGCAGTTGGCGGTTCCGTATTCGGCGGGTGGCACGCTGGATATTTACGGCTCGCGGGATGATGGAACGGATGGGACTGATGCGACTAATGGGACTTATGGGTCCGCCAACTGCCAACCGCCAACCGCCAACCGCCAACCGCCAACCGCCAACCGCTAACCGCTAACCGCTAACCCCAAAAGCTTGACCGGTCGGCGCGGAGAGAAAACGCGCACCGACCGGTCCCTTTGGCTTCTGGCTGGAAGATTTATGTGGCTGTTATTCTTATTGAGTCCCTAACTCGACAAACTTTCGATCCACACTGGGGTTCGTTATCTCGGTTTTTCGTTAGTCTCAGTGGGTTTCCGGTTTCGTCTCATTCGTTACTCGGGAAACCTCTTAAGCAGCTGTGATGCCACGCCGTTTTTTGTGCTCGAAACCACCCCCTAAATTAGGGTGTTTCTCGAGGAGAAATTCATGATGAAGAATTTTTTGGCACGACAAAATCATGGTTCTCGGATCGCCGTTTCTGGTCCCGAAAGTGGAATCAATGTTTGCCGAAAATGGGACGACTTTTGGCGACTGGGCGAAATGGCGAGCCGGCGAGCCAGCGAAAGGGCGAGTGGGCGAGAGGGCGAAAGGGCGTATCGGCGTCCCGCCATATTGCGGGTTAGTCGTTTGGGCTCAATGCGATGGCGAGCGATGAATGCGTCTGCGCGTGGGGGCCAACAGCCTCATCCCGGAGGGATTGAATGATGGTAGCCAGGCAATTTATTGCCTGGAATGCGTGCAAAAACGGGAACTGTCCCGTAGGGCACGGTATGATTGGGTCCTATAGGCGTGCGACGATCAGGGACGATTAATCAACCCCGGGGTAAGGATCAGACCGTCCCTACGGGACGGATCCCTTTTTGAAACGGATTCCAGGCAATAAATTGCCTGGCTAGTGCGCCGTGGAGGAGCACATCACAGCAGATGAAAGAGCTGCATTGTTAAACCGTGAAAGAACAAGAAGCACAAAGAAAGGGCGTCGCCGGGAGGCGGGGTCTGAAGCAACTGAGTGCGAGATCACCAGTCCGCAACGCAAGTGAACACGATACGGCAAGGCAAGCCGGCGAGCCTGCTAGTCAAGGGCGAAGCCAAGTCCGTTTAGACCGGAAGGGCCGGCACTCACAGAACGCGGTAAAGGGTGGCTGTCCCGAGCTTGTCGGGTGGTTGGTGGCGGAATGGGAGATCAAGGGTGATGGCGATTAACACGGGAGACCTGCCCGAGGGTAAGGAGCGGAGCTCACACTGGAGAGACCAGTCAAAGAGCCGCACTTGGGCAGGAGTCAGAGCGTCCGTAGTAGCGCAAGCAAGCGGGAGGGAGCAAGAAGAGAGCCCGACCGAGCGAAGGCGAGTAACGATCGCTGGAGCGAAGGGACGCAGGAAGATGGATACGAGAAGAACAGAATGAGAGAAGAAAACTTGTCGGCAGTGGGACCCCAAGAGGAACCTAAACAAGACAGAGAAGCCCAAGAGGCAAGATGGCAATGGGTGGAACGCTCAGTCTGGACCGAACGTATGCTGAGGACCCTCGAAAGAGGGATTGAAGGAGGAAAATGGTTCGCGCTGATCGATAAGGTCTATCGGATAGCCAACCTGCAAAGCGCCTTTAACCGAGTGTGGCGCAACGGTGGAAGCGCCGGAATCGACGACCAAAGCATCCAAAAGTTTGAGGCTAAAGAGGAGCAACAACTCCAACAACTGAGCCAAGAACTACAGAAGCGAAGCTATCGCCCGGCAGCCGTTAAGCGAGTCTGGATACCCAAGCCGGGAAGTACTGAGAAGCGACCCCTGGGAATACCGCTGGTCAGAGACCGAGTGGTCCAAACGGCCCTGCGCAATGTAATAGAGCCAATCTTCGAAAGGGACTTTGCCCAGCACAGTTACGGCTTTAGACCTGGAAGAGGAGCAAAAGAAGCATTGCGCCGAGTCGAGGAGCTATTGAATAAGGCACACCACTGGGTAGTAGATGCCGATATCAAAGGCTACTTCGACAGCATCCCACACTCGAAGCTAATGGCCAAGGTGGCCGCAAAGATCAGCGACGGCAGGATACTAGAACTAACCGAGAGCTATCTCAAAGCAGGGGTCATGGAGCAATGCAAAGGATGGGAAGCCACGGAGCAAGGAACCCCGCAGGGCGGAGTAGTCAGTCCGCTGCTAGCCAACATCTACCTTGACGAGCTGGACTGGTTAATAGCCAACGCTGGCATGGAAATGGTGCGCTATGCGGACGACTGTGTGCCACGAGCACAAAGGGTCGAAAGGACCCAACAGTGCGCAACTGCGCAACCGATGAGGGGAGGCCCCTCGGAACCGGCTTACAGGAGCGGGTTCCAAACCGCCTTCGGCGGCTATGAACAAAAGTCATGGTCGTGAGCA
>Ga0209240_1000687_pt1 | contig 13980 bp, 14 predicted proteins | sample GraSoi_2013_80cm_FD_185828 | JGI IMG/M metagenome (GOLD analysis project Ga0209240, IMG submission 185828) | Grasslands soil microbial communities from the Angelo Coastal Reserve, California, USA - Sample 9_17_2013_80cm (SPAdes) (version 2) | ecosystem: Environmental > Terrestrial > Soil >...
TGGCAAGCTGTCCTCGAATCCAGCCGCGCGGAGTAGGGAGTAATGGAGTAATGGAGTATTGGAGTACTGCGCCAAGTCCGAATTGCACCCGCGTAGCGGGAAGGGATGCTGAATGAACGTAGCCAGCCGCGAAAGCTGTCGGGGCTGGAAGGTCTGAAGAAAACGCCCGTCCCTACGGGACAAAGTCCTTGCGTCCCTACGGGACCGCTCTGCGCTCAGACGCATCAGTTCGAATCGCCGGGTGTCGCGGCGGAATTCAAAGGCATGCCCTGAAATCCGGTGTTCCAGCCCGATTCCTCGGCACAACCATCAAGAAAAATTAACGTCCCTAGACCTAGAACCGCGGCGACCAAACGGATAATGCCCTTCATGATTCAATAGTTTGCCGCCGTCTTTTTGATGTCAAACGACTCCACTCCGCAAATGTGGAGATGACAAAATGCGACTCGTTACCGACTGTAACTGCGAACGAAAGGACTATTTATGCCAAATGTGAAGGCGGAAAAAATACCCGCCGGGCTACGCGGGATGGACTTGTTGGATACACCGCTCTTGAATAAAGGGACGGCGTTTAGCGATCAGGAACGCAGCGCTTTTGGGTTGCACGGCTTATTGCCGCCGCAGGTAGAGACGTTAGTTGAGCAGTCCGCGCGTGCGTACGAAGCGTTTACAATAAAGCCTAACGATCTGGAGAAACACATTTATTTGCGACAACTGCAGGATATTAACGAAACTCTGTTTTACCGTCTGATGCTTGATCACGTGGTGGAGATGATGCCGATCGTCTATACGCCGACCGTGGGCCTGGCTTGCCAGCAATTTAGCCACATCTATCGGCGTCCCCGAGGTCTGGCCATTTCGTATCCGTTGCGAGATTCGATCAAGCAGATATTGCGCAACCGGCCTAACCCCGAAGTCGACGTGATCGTTGTCACCGACGGGGAACGGATCTTGGGGCTCGGTGACCAAGGCTTTGGCGGATTGGGTATTCCAATCGGAAAATTGTCACTCTATTCTCTGATTGGCGGTATCCATCCTTCACGCACGTTACCGATCGTTCTCGATGCCGGTACTAACGATAAGGTGCGGCTGAAAGATCCAGAATATCTGGGGTGGCGGCACGAGAGAATAACCGGACCGGAGTATTACGAGTTTATCGATCGATTTGTGGATGCGGTTAAAGCGGAGTTACCCAAGACGTGTCTGCAGTGGGAGGATTTTGCCACGCGTAACGCCCGACCGATTTTGACCCGTTATCAGAATGAATTGCTAACCTTCAACGACGACATCCAAGGCACGGCGGCAGTCACTCTAGGCGCGGTCATTGGCGCTTCAAAGGTCGCGAACATCAAGATCTCGGAGCATCAAGTCGTTTTTGTAGGCGCGGGTTCGGCAGCGATTGGGGTCGCGGATTATTTACGATTTGCGATGTTGTCTGAGGGTTTATCCGAGAAAGAAGCGCGAGCTCGATTTTGGATCATCGATAAAGATGGTTTGTTAAATTCGGACCGTGGCGACCTGACCGAAGAACAGAGAACCTACGCGCGAGATCGAATCGAAGTAGCCGATTGGCCTCGGAATGGACAAGGTCAAATCGGGTTAGCCGAAGTGATTGGTAAAATCAAAGCGACGGTTTTGATTGGGCTTTCGACGGTGCGCGGAGTTTTTTCCGAGGCGATTGTTCGAGAGATGGCCAGAAAGACTGAACGGCCCATCATATTCCCATTATCCAATCCTACTAGTCATTCCGAGGCGGAGCCTGCAGATTTAATTTCGTGGACCGAGGGAAGAGCGCTGATTGCCACGGGCTCGCCGTTCAGTCCCGTTAAGTACGCTGCAAAGACCATCGAGATTGCCCAATGCAACAACGTCTATATTTTTCCCGCAGTTGGTCTTGGCTTGGCGGCGTCCGCAGCGCGCCGAGTAACAGATAAGATGCTCCTGGCGGGAGCGAATGCTTTAGGAGAAAACTCGCCAGCCCTCAAAGACCCAACAGCGGCTTTGCTGCCCGGAGTGCAGAACCTGCCAGACATTGCTCGGGAGATCGCATTTGCGGTAGGGGTAGCCGCGCAACAAGCGGATCTCGCACCTAAGGTCGAGGAGACCGAATTTCGCCGGCGCGTAGCCGAGTCTCAATGGATGCCGCAATACGTCCCGTACGAAGCTTAACCGCGAATCGACGCGAAATTCAACCGCGAATGGACGCGAATAAAACCCAAATTTTTCACCACAGAGGACACGAAGACAAAAGTACAATCCGCAGATTTCACAGATTACGCAGATTTCGTTTTGGAACTTCAGCCCGCCCGTAGGAACTAAAGAAACATTTCACGAAGCCGAACCGCGTATTCCGGCAGTATTTCAACCCCCACCGAGTAATCTGCGTAATCTGTGTAATCTGCGGATTTTTGTGGTTGCTCTTCGTGTCCTCTCTGTCTCTGTGGTGAATTCAGTCTTTATTCGCGTCCATTCGCGGTGACGTTCGCGTTCATTCGCGGTTCAATTTGCTGTTCGCTTAGCGGTTAGAAAAAGCTGAGATGATTAAGGCCGTCCTGGAGTTCTACGTCCACGGCAGCCGATTTATCGCTGCTCAAAAGATAGACGAGTTGCATCGGGCTGGCGCTGGTCGGCACTTCGCGGGGATGATCGTTTTCATTATCGACAATCCATTCGGAGTTATCCGGTAGGTTGTAGACGACGAGGACGTGACTACCGGTCACACCGGTCTCGCGAATATGCCATCGATAAAAGATAAGCCGTCCATGAATCCCGTTGGCCGCCAGCTTTGAAGACAGAGCAACTGCATAATCCATGCACTCCCCATCTTTACCTTTGCCATGAATCGCCGGATCGCTGGCTAGACGATAGTGCAAAGGCTCTTGACTGAACGAGACCGCGCTAACGAGAAGTCCGGTGCCGATAAAAATTAATGCTGCTAATATAGTTCGCTTCATTCTCTCCCCGTGGTTGTGACAGCGCCCGCTCTCCGCCGGCTAAGTCAACCCCCTCCGAAAACAGCAATCTCCTGTTCTGTTAAACAGTTCGAGCAGGCAGGCTGCTCGCTCGGTAAGGTTAGGACCCTGAGAGGAGGATCCTTTCCGATCGAAGGAGTGCTATCCTTCGCCGAGTTTGAAAGGGTTGCTCAAACTTGGAGCTTAGCGCGTTCTAGGCTTCCTGACTGATCCCACCCTTTCCTTAAGCGCATCGTAGAGCGCATGGAATTGTGCGTACTTCATAATACGCTCTTCAAATATAGCATGTTGCGTGCCATCACCGTTCCTCCTGGGGAGACGGTGGGCAGGCTTAGCTTTGGTGCGAAAAATCGTCCACTTTTTGAGCGACCTGTCCCATTTGTGAGAAGGGATCAACAAGAGCGCCCCGGGTGAGATAACCAAGAAAATCTCACGCAAGGACCCGCCCACATCGCTACGCGAAGCGTTGCGGGCGTGGCGCCAAGACGTAAAGAGAAGGCAGATTTAACAGAAGGACACAAAGCGGCATCGCCGCGGCCAAACACAAAGAAATCATTTACACAAGAAGGCCACAAAGGCCGCAAAGAAATTCCTTATCAAGAATTTAAAACCGACTGTTCTGTATCTATTCGTTTTGTCTTTGCGACCTTCGCGGCCTTGTTGTGAATTATTCTGTCTTTGTGACCTTCTGTGAAATCCGTCTTCCCTTTGCGGCTTTGCGGCCTTGCGTGAGGTTCTTCTCTTCGATCTGCACTTGTCAGTGGTCGATCGTATATGGGATTGGTCTAACATCATGAAACTCGCCGATAAAATTGCGGTCGTGACTGGGGGCGCGAGCGGGATCGGAAAAGCGATTGTGAAACGTTTCTTTGATGAAGGCGCGCGAATCGTCGTCGCGGATCGCGATCATGTGGCAGCCGATGCTTTAGCGAAGAGCCTTGGCGCAGGTGCGTTCAGTGTTTCGCTGGACGTAACGAAACAAGAATCCATCGAGCGTTTGGTGACGATTGTTACCGAGCAGGCCGGCGGTATCGACATTCTCGTCAATTGCGCCGCGGTTTATGCCTTAACTCCGTTGACGGAGGTTTCTCGTGAACAATGGTCGACACTGTTTTCGATCAACGTCGACGGTACGTTTTTCACCATGCAAGCCGTGGCGAAACAGATGATAAAGCAGGGGCGCGGCGGCAAGATTATCAATTTAGCGAGTCAAGCCGGCCGGCGTGGGGAGCGGTTAGGCGCAGCCTATTGTGCAACCAAGGCAGCCGTGATCAGCCTCACCCAATCAGCCGGCCTCGCCCTGATTGAACACCAGATCAACGTGAACGCGATCGCCCCGGGGATTATCGATACGCCGATGTGGGACGTCGTTGATCGTGAGTTTGCCGGAATCGAAAACATACCAGTCGGAGAAAAGAAGCGGCAGGTGAGTGAAAAGATTCCGTTTGGGCGCATGGGTCGACCGGAAGAAGTTGCCGGCTGCGCGGTCTTTCTCGCTTCCGAAGATTCCGATTATGTGATTGCTCAAACCTACGGGGTGGACGGAGGAAATTGGATGGCGTAACCAGGGGTGGAGTATATTGCGACAGTGAACACCATCGGGCTCATCTCGGTTGTCGCGATTGGGGTTTTCATTTTATCCTTGCGTTACCTCGAATATTCTATTTGTCGTCGCCAACAAAAAAGGTTGACGGAACTGGCAAGTTTGCCCTGTCCTAGGTGCGGGGCACTATTCGGACTCGAAGCCGCGAACGCTGCGCGTGATGCAGGGGAACAGCGGACAGCAGAATCGATAACCGCTGCCAAAAACAGAGGAATCCGACTTCGTGTCGTGATGTTTTGGCCGGTGACGTGCTGGCGCTGTGGCGCGATTTACATGTTCCGGCCGGATGAAGGCCAGCTAACGCAGGGAACAGAACTCGCTTAGAGCTGACAGTTAGACGTTGGTGCCGCGGAAAAATGGTCCAAGGTTTATGCTGACCGGTCGGGGTTACTCCAGGCTAGCCCTTTCTGCCCGCAATCGGAGCGAGCTAACGGCTACCGCAAGAATGATTAGCATACCAACGACAACGTCTTGGATGTAGGGATTTACCCTCATCATATTTAGCGCGTTCCCGATGACGCCCCAGAGCAGAACACCACAAAAAGTGCCCAGGGCATTTCCTTTACCACCGGACATGGGCGCGCCGCCGATGACCACGGAGCCAATGGCCTGCAATTCGATTCCGGTACCGGTGCTTGGCTGAGCCGCGCCTACTCGAGATAATAGCAGCATCGCGGCGACCCCAACAAAAAGTCCGTTGATAGCAAAGAAGATCATCTTCCTACGGTTGACGTTAATTCCAGCCAAGTAAGTTGCGCGAGGATTGTTCCCAATAGCATAGATGCAGCGTCCCAACTGGGTGTAAGAGAGAATTACATGGACCACAAGATAACCCAATAAAGCAATAACGAAGAGCAGGGGGATCAAGTTGAAAAGCTTCAATCCGCCAAGAGTTTCAAACTGGCCGTAAATGGTCTGAATTGTTCCCTGGGTGACAAACAGGGCAATTCCTTGAAACACTCCGATGGCGGCTAATGAAATAATAAATGAAGGAGCTTGAAATAGGATGGAGGCCGTTCCAATCAGTGACGCGCATAATACCGAGACCAGCAAACCGATGAACGCCGCCAGCGGAGGGAAAACGCCGCTGCGCATCAGCATAGCCATAACGACGGAAGAGAGGCCGATATTGGCGCCTACCGAAATATCAAAATTGCCTGAGATAATGAGGATAGTAGCACCACAGGCCACTAAACTAAGCACCGAGATCTGACCCAGTAAGTTAGTCAAATTTCCTACCCACCAGTAACGGCTGTTGACACTTCCCGCGATGAGTGACAACAGAATCACAACTAGCAGCAGGAAAGACCATTGGTTCGCCAGAAGCCTCTTTCTTATCGTGGTTCCAAGTGCACTCATCCCGCCAATTGCTCCGTTCCTTCAACTCCAACAAAAAGTCCGAGCAGTTGACGCTCGGACATGTCACTTGCATTTACGATGGTGATTAATTTTCCGTTCCTCATTACGGCAATCCGATCACTCATGGCAAGAAGCTCGGTCAGATCTGACGAAACCATCAATATGCTTTTGCCTTGGCTCGTGAGGCCGGCCATGAGCTGGTAGATTTGTTCTTTTGCGCCAATGTCGACGCCTTTGGTCGGTTCATCGAAGATGAATATCTGTGCGTCGATCAATAACCAACGGGCGAGAACTGCTTTTTGTTGATTCCCCCCGCTAAGTGAACCGGCTAACTGTTCCGGGCCGGCGGTTACGATCCCTAAGCGTTCGATCAAGGCCGCAATGGCGCCCTTTTCCCGCCGCCGGTCGATCCAGGGGCTACCCTGTTCGTTCCTGACGATGGCGATATTTTCTAGCAGGGATCGCAGGTCCAGAAGCGCTAGTTGTTTCCTGTCTTCTGGGATCATCACAATTCCTTGCTCAATGGCGTCCCGAGGTGAAGAGAGATTGATGGGGTTATCGTTTAGGATGATGTCACCCTTATCTGCTCGATCGACTCCAAAAAGCACATTCATCAACGCGGTTCGGCCCGCTCCGACGACGCCGCCAAACCCGAGAATCTCACCTCGGCGCAGGTCAAAGTTAATCTCTTGAAAGTGTTTGCGGCGGCTGAGACTACGAACGCACAAAATAGGACCGCCAGGCTTACTCGGTGGCCGGTTAAAAATAGTCTCTCGTCCCAGCATCCGTCGAGTGATGGTGGGCACGTCGACCCTGCGGATGTCGAATGTCTCTACGCTTTGGCCATCCTTCAACACCGTGACCCGGTCGCCGATCTCGAATATTTCTCGTAAGAAATGGGAGATGTAGATGACGCCTATCTTTCTGGCCGCGAGTTTACGCACGATATCGAGGAGAGCTTTGGTCTCTTCCAGGCCAAGGGATGAAGTCGGCTCATCCATGATCATAATGCGCGCTTTGAAATGCAAAGCCTTTACGATTTGCAGTATTTGCTGTTCAGCCGGCGAGAGTGACTCTACTAGAGTCGTTGCCGGGATATCGATTCCCATCGAACGCATCAATTCGGTGGCTTGCCGGTTCTGCGCCGTGTAGTCGATCAAACGGAATTTCCCCATGATTTCGTGCCCTAGGAAAATGTTATCCGCGACCGTGATCGAAGTGACCAATTCCATGTCCTGGTAGATGGTGGCAATCCCCATCTCCAATGATTGGCCGGGCGTGAAGTAACGGTGCCCTTTACCAAACGCGATGATTTTTCCGGCATCAGGTTTCTCAGCGCCGGAAAGAATCTTGATTAGGGTCGATTTGCCAGCCCCATTCTGTCCGACTAAGCAGTGCACTTCGCCAGCGTAGAGGCTGAAATGGACGCCATTGAGAGCAACCGTGTCTCCGAAGGTCTTTCTCAGTCCGTGGATAGCCAACAATTCAACGCGTTCATGCTGCTCCATTTGGTCATTCAGGCTAAAATCTCACCACCTGGGGCCTTCGACCCAGATGCGACGGGCCGCCTGAGTGCATCGCCTTAGGACTGGTATACTCTAGGGCGCCTTGGCCGGGAGATAACCACCTAGCGAAGGAAAGTATTGTTTGGTGAGGGCTAGCCACACCGGATCGTACTCCCAAGGGACGACCTGGTTCTTATCAAGAACGGTGCCTTTCGTGATCGGGATCACCGGCAACATGATCTGTTGATTGTTGGTCTTAGAATCGCCGGACACATACTGATACAAACTGAGCAAGGAGACCATTCCTTCCCAGCCCGGAGAGCGCTACTAATGGTGTAGTTCAGCTCGCCGTTCTGGACTAACGGTATGCCAACCGGTGAACCGTTCTGAGCGATCACGATGTATTGATCAAGAACGCCCTGGTTCTTCAAATAGCGGATCACAGCAGCAGCCATGTCCTCGTTCATGATCCAGAGAATATCGAATTTGACGCCGGATTGTACGAGATCCTGGGCCTGATTGACCGCAACCGGCGGGTTATACTTTCCGTCGCGGATGGCGACAATTTCGTTCTTGCCCAGTTCTTGCATTCGCTGCTTCATCGCTCCCGTGATCATTTGCACAGGAAGATGTTCCAGGAGGCCAGTTATCAGAGCGACTTTCTTACCTGGATATTCTTTGGCGATGTAGTCGGCGTAATTCTTGCCCATGGCCGTCCAGTCAAAATCGATCGCCGCAACAATGTCATTCCCGGATTTCAGTGCCTGCCCGCAATTGTCGACCGTTACGAGAGGAATGCCCGCCTCTTTACATTTTTTGGCGGCAGTGATGGCGCCCTGCTGGTTAAAAGAGAAAATCGCCATTCCGTCGACACCTTGGGTTATCAGCGACTCGATATTCGAGACCTCTTTCTGGACATCGTAGTCTGAATTGAGAACCACGGTCTTTATCGACAACATTTGGGCGGCCAAAACAAATCCATCGACGTCTCTCTTGTACCAAGTATCAGGACCAGGAGTGATATAGCCAAAGGTTAACTCCTTTTTGGCTGCGTGACCGGGCGATGGGGTGACGGCAAAAAGGGCAAGGAGGGGAATCAGAAGAATTCTTTTCAACGCAGAAGCCTCGAGGTTGGTGTGAACCCTCCTTTGCTGGGCACAGGAACCTGCTTCCCGGTGGCGTACCGAGCCCAAAGAAGTGACCGCAAAAGGCCCGATCATTCCTAAGAAACCAGGAGGCCTCCTGTCAACCCCCAAATGGGGGTTACAAGTTATAAGGTTTAGGTTAGGCGTTTTAAGCTCAGCTCTTGTGGTTACCGAAACCGTGGATTATCGACGCGCTTTTCCAAGGTTAGCGGCGCGAGGCACCACCTAAAGCCTAAAACCTGGAACTTAAAACTTGTAACCGTTCTAATGAGATACCGCCGCGAATCTTTCGTCGATCGAGCGCAGCCGGCGTGATAGGTCGCGGGCGATGTTTAAGATGACGATCGCGTATTGATCCGGTTGGTGGCGGTAGAGCCGGTACAAATCAGTGCCTTTCAGCGCGAAAAGGGAAGTCAATTCCGCGGCGCGAAGCGAGGCCGAGCGTTTCACACATTCGATCATCGACATTTCTCCGAGAAAATCGCGTGATCCGAACATGGCAAGGATGGTTTCCTTTGGTTCGCCCAGGTATTTCACAACTTCTACCTGGCCCGAATAGATAATAAACATCCGGTTGCCGGCCTCGCCTTCTCTGACAATCACTTCGTTACTCTCAGCCGAGACTTCTTCGGCCACGGTAACGAGCTCCGATAAAGCGGCCTCATTAAGGCCCGCAAAAATGGGAATTGTACGCAGAAATTCCTGTCGTTCGCTCGCAGGGATCATAGAGTTGTAGGCTATAAGTTATAAGTTTTAGGTTCTAAGTTGAGCATTCAATGCTCCGAAACCGTGGCTTTCTGACGCACCACCAGGTGGAGGCGCAGCCCACAACTCAAAACTTAAAACCTAAAACTTAAAACCTAGAACCTGTTCGCTACCTCCCGGCGGCGGCGACCCTTTTAACAAGGTCCGGCAATGTTCGGGTGCTGATCGGTTTAACGAGGTACGCGTCGCAACCTGCAGCTATCGCTTGTTCTCTGCTGTAGCGCTCAGGGTAAAAGGTGACGGCTAATACCGGAATTTTTGTGGCGCGAGGGTCGGATCGCAATTTGCGCACAAGCGTCAACCCGTCGGTATCCGGAAGCGAGAGATCGACGATGATCATCTCTGGTTTTTCGCGATTGATTGATTCCATCGCTTGGCTCGCTGCTCTTGCTCCACTGACATGATGTCCCGCGGCGCTTAGCACCACGTGGACCAGCTTCAGATGCAACGGATTATCTTCTACGGCCAGAATGTTAATAGTCGTCCTCCAGTCACTGTTTAGTTTTTGCCTATTCCCCGGCGTTGTAGCAACTGCGCGACCTGCCCCGGCAGCCCCCTGGTGTCGATCGGCTTGGTCACGTACGCGTCGCATCCGGCTGCCATCGCTCTCTGACGGTCAGCTTTCATGGCGAAAGCTGTCAGAGCCACAATAATAATATCGCCAGTTCGCACGTCGCTTTTCAGTCTCTTGGTCAAGGTCAGACCATCGATTCCGGGAAGATCGACGTCCAACAGAATTAGGTCGGGCGGTTCCGCCTCAACACTCGCCGCAGCTTGTTCGCCGTCCTCTGCCTTCTGAACCCGATAACCTTCAAAAGCGAGCAGATCCGATACGAGTTTCAAATTAATCGGGTTATCATCCACCACGAGAATGGTGGCGGCCGGTTTTGTGATGTGGGCTTTAGTCTCGTTTGGTTTCAAGATTGCAACTCACATTCAAGCGATGGCAAAGCCAGCGGCAGCACAATTGTGAACTTCGTTCCTTTGCCGAATTCGCTCTCGACGTCAATAGTTCCCGATTGCAATTGAACAATTCTTCGGGTTAATGCCAAGCCCAATCCCGTGCCTTGCCCTCGGCGTCGCCCAGGATCGATCTGTTCGAATTCCTTAAACAAGCGTTTCAGATTCTCGGCTTTGATGCCGATGCCCGTGTCCGCTACGACCAATCGGAAGCGGTTTTCGTCGATCTTAGCCGTGACCACCCCAACGGAGCCACCTTCATCCGTGAACTTAACCGCATTCGAGAAAAGGTTGTAAAGCACTTGCTTAAAACGGTTTCGGTCGAGCGTTACCTCGTCAAAATCGGGATCCAGCTGAACGGCGATCTGTAGCTGCTTCTTTTGAGCGACAAGTTCGAGGGCTGCATAGACGTCGTCGATCGCTTTCCGGATCGAGAATGCCTCTGCAGTAAGCTCCATTTTCCCTGCCTCAACCTTAGCGAGATCGAGCACATCGTTGATGACGTGAAGCAAGTGCTTGCCGCTGTGTAAGATGTCTTCCAGGTATTCTTTTTGTTTCGGGCTAACCGGCCCTGGTTTTTCGTCGGCTAAGAACTCGGCAAAGCCGATGATGCCGTTCAACGGTGTCCTCAGTTCGTGAGACATATTTGCGAGGAAAAGGTCTCTACCTTGCACTATCTTCTGGAGCTCAACATTCTTCTCATGGAGCGCCAGTTCGATGTTTCTGCGTTCGGTCCGATCTCTCGTGACTTTGCTGAAACCGAGGAGGCGGCCATCCTTGTCCAATAACCTGCTAACGGTGATACGCGCCCAGAACTTCTGACCATCCTTACGAAGCCGCCAACCTTCGTCGTGAGCCTGACCATTCGCTAAAGCATTGTGCAGTATGGAAGCGGGCTTTCCGGCAGCTCTGTCCCCGGCGAGGTAGAAACAGGAAAAATGTTTTCCGATGATCTCCTCAGCTAGGTACCCCTTAATGCGCTCTGCTCCGGTATTCCAGGTAGCGACCCGACCGGTAGCGTCGAGTAGAAAAATCGCATATTCCTGGAGACTCTCGATAATGAGTCGCATCGAATCTTCGGGCTCTCGCAGGACGGCCTTGTCGCGATTCAAACGGTCAGAGTCATTCATCAGGTGTGCCTAGGTCGCCTCAAGGTATCGTGGACAACTCGATTGCGAAAGGCCAAGCCGTTATGGCGCAGCAAGTACGGTAGGGACGAGCTCCCGACTGCTCCCGCATCCGCGGGACTGTGCCGCGGCGAAGGATCGGCGTATAGAAACGCTTTGCCTAGCGCGCCATAGCGAAGCGGAGGCGGCGTGCTGGTGCTCGTCCGGGGTGTGGTCAACATCAATGCGTTGAACGACCTCGGATGAGCGGAGCCGGCTGCGACGTAGGCTTGGCGTAGTCGAGAGCTCATCCCTACCGTGTCCCTCAGTCCCTAATTTTTATCGACCGTCCGCCTAGCTGGCGTTGGCGAACTGTTTTTGGAACGCTTCGGCCCGCTTTTTCAGCTCGTCCGGGGGTACATCCTCGACGTGGGTCGCAATGCCCCACATGTTGCCGAACGGATCTTTGACCGCCGAAGTGCGGTCACCGTAGAATGCGTTTTCGGGTACTCGCACTGAAGTGGCGCCCGCCTTAAGCGCACGTTGGTAGGTGGCGTCAACATCGTCCACATAGACATACAGTGAATTGGACTTTGCCGGCCATTGTGGCATCACGTCGGACACCATTATGGCTGAATCACCAATATTTAGCTCGGCGTGCATGACCTTTCCGCCTGGTCCATCCATTTTGAAGCGATCTTGGGCGGCAAAGACGTCTTTAAGGAAGTTGATGAATTCTTGGGCGCCATCGACACAGAAACTTGGCGTAATCGAGCGATAGCCTTCGGGGATAGATTTTGTGGCCATAGGATGTAATGGGTGTTGATGAGTGGTTGGTTTCTAGTTGGGCTTTAGAACTAGTTCATTGGATTTGTTTACAGGAGGAGCCTCCCGTGAATGTGTTCGGATGAACATGTGCAGGGGGTTGCTCTTGTCAAGATGGGATTGCGACTTAAGGCAGCCTTTCACGGGGGTTATGCGCAGTCCAGTGAGAAGTGGAGGTTTTGTCGCGAAGGAACTGAATGAAGGTAGCCAGGCACCCGCGGCCGCGGGATTGCCTTGAACGGGCCCAATACAGAATCCGTCCCGTAGGGCACGGTCTGATCCTAATCCTTGTCTAATTCGTCTCCCCTGATCATGGCCTATCGGACCCCAATCACACCGTGCCCTACGGGACGGTTCCCTCTTTCGCACGTATTCCAGGCAATAAATTGCCTGGCTACCTTCATTCAGTCCCTTCGGGACAAAAATCTCCCTGACGCCTGTCCCCAAAACCGACGACGCCTCGCAGAACCCATTCGAGGACGAGGACGAGGACGAAGTTTTGGGCGTGATCAACCGCTAACGGCCAACGGCCAACCGCTAACCGCCAACCGCTAACGGCGAACCGCTAACGGCAAACCGCCAACCGTTAACTTGCCAGAGAGGCTGCTCCAAGGAAAACTGCAGGGCGCAGAATCACATGCTCAACTCGCCTAAGACTTTTCCTGAGAATCCGTCACCTGTTTCGGCAGAGATTGGTCAGGAGACTCCCGGTATCAACGCGATCCTGCAACGGTCGCACAACACGCAATTGGTTCTGCACCTTTTTCAACTGCACCGCCGGCTGACCCGAGCGGAGATTGCAGCTCGGACCGGCCTGACGTTCCAAACGGTGGCGAACATCATGGAAAGATTGCACAAACGTCGCTGGGTCCGAAAGCTGCCGCCGCAGCGGTTGACTGCTCGAGGTGCCGAATCGGTTCCTTTTGAATTGCGGAGTGATGCGGCTTGTAGCGTCGGGCTGCAAATCGATCGCGATCATATTTCCGGTTTGATCTTGAATCTGGCGGGAGAAACCGCTGGCCAGACGATCGATTTCCGTTCTTTCGCCTTCGCCGAATCAGGCGCTAAAAACACTCGGTAAGTTCGTGAGGGATTTTAGGGCCATTCCGGGAGTGGAAGGACATCTGCTGGGGGTGGGAATCGCTTTTTCCGGTCTGTATGATGCAGTTCGCGACCAGATCGATCATCCCCATCTTTTGTTAGCTGAAGGCTGGAGAGGGTTAAGGATCAAAGACGCTTTTCGAAAGCTTTCCCATCCGCCTCCGCCAGCTACGGCGCGACAAGTTCCGCCTTCGCAAAGTACGGGGCGACAGGTTCCACCTTCCGCCTTTGCCCGGCCTACCGCTCGACAGGTTCCGCCTCCGCCGGCTACGGTGCGACAAGTTCTGCCTTCGCAAGCTACGGCGCGACCGGTCTTTCTGATCCAAACGGATTCTCACGCAGCTGCGGTAGGGGAATATTGGGAACGGTTTGGACAAGCACCACGCTGTTTGGCCTACGTTTATTTCGGGATCGGGTTAGGCTGCGGGATCATCCATCGAGGGCGGCATTTCGGAGGAAGTGATGGGTTGGCGGGAGAGATTGCGCATTTGCCGGCCATTCTGGAAACCGAACAGCGTAAAACCGCGCGTCTCTGTGAGTGTGGGCGCAGAGGCTGTCTGGAAACTTATTTTTCCTTTTCAGCCTTTCTGCGGGATTTGGGACCAGAGGATTGGGATAAGAAAGCGCCGGAAGAGCTCG
>Ga0209240_1000689_pt1 | contig 13964 bp, 6 predicted proteins | sample GraSoi_2013_80cm_FD_185828 | JGI IMG/M metagenome (GOLD analysis project Ga0209240, IMG submission 185828) | Grasslands soil microbial communities from the Angelo Coastal Reserve, California, USA - Sample 9_17_2013_80cm (SPAdes) (version 2) | ecosystem: Environmental > Terrestrial > Soil >...
TTGGCATCGAAGGTGTCTCTCGTTATGGAAAGGCCGCGCTCGTGACCATGGCGTTCGATACTCGCTTTGCTGCCGTGCTGGTGGGCTCATCCGGGGAAGGTGGCGTCAAACCGCACAGACGCAATTTCGGAGAAGAGGTGGAGAATCTCACGGGGTCCGGCGGGTATCACTGGATGGCAGGTAATTTTTTGAAGTACGGTGCGGCCCAGGCTTCGTTCGGAAGCAAGAATGCCAGCAACTTGCCAGTGGACTCGAACGAACTGATTGCGCTGTGCGCACCGCGACCGACGTTCATCAGCTATGGGGTTCCCGAAATGGGGGACGCAAAGTGGCTGGACCATCAGGGCAGCTTCATGGCGACAGTGGCCGCGGGTGCTGTCTTCCGGCTATTGGGTGCGAAGGATCTGGGAGTGAATGACGACTATCACAACGCGAGGATGCCGCCAGTGAATACGGGGTTTCTCGATGGCCAACTCGCATGGCGGCAGCATGACGCGGGCCACACGGATGCCCCGAACTGGAAATACTTCATTCCCTGGGCGGACAAGTTCTTCACCCATCACCCGACACCGTGGGAACTTCCGGCCGATCAGCCGGTTTTTCGGACGGACGCAAACTCTCTAGTTGCTCATGCCCAGTTGCTCGCGAAGGCGAAGCAAGCCGGGATCGACGTCTACTTCGAAGGTGACTCGATCACAAGAAGGTGGGGTGCCGTTGACTACCCAGATCTGCTCGCCAATTGGAAACAGAATTTCTTCGGCTGGAACGCGGCTGACTTTGGATGGGGCGGTGATCGAACGCAGAACATCCTCTGGCGTTTAGAGAACGGCGAGTTGGACGGAGTCAATCCCAAAGTCGTCATTCTGCTCGCCGGCACGAACAACCTTGGCGATCTAACGACCCCAGGTGGAGCCCACGCGAAAGCAGACGACTTTACGCGAGGTTTTCAGGCGATTTTGCACGTGATTCAAAAGAAGGCGCCCGCGGCGACAATCGTAGTAATGGGGATCTTCCCGAGGAACGACAATATGGCGTTCATTCCCCTCATCGACGGGATCAACCGCGGTCTGTCGGAGTTCGCTGATGGCCAAAAGATCCGATATCTGAATATCAACGACAAATTGGCCGACGGCGATGGAAGGCTGCTCGACGGGATGATGAACTCGAAAGACAAACTCCATCCAACCGTGAAGGCGTATCAAGTCTGGGCAGATGCACTGAAACCGATCCTTACGGAATTGTTGGGGCCGCCCACTGCTGTGGATCACGCCCCGCCGCCTACGGGTGATCCCGCTGCGGGACACTGAAGTGATGGGACGTGCCGAGTTAAGAGATATAAGACGCCCTCACGGCGAGGGAAGGTCCAGTGAGCCTGCTAGGAATCAAAAATTTCGCTTGACATCAGTAAAAAAGCCGCGCATATAGTTCGTGACACGAATTTAATGCCCATCGTTAGCCTCCTCGTTTTCGAAAGTGTTGTGTTTTAAGGATGAAGAGAGTGGTTAGAGCCAAGTGGTCGTTTGAAAATATAGTTCGAGACTAAAACTAAATGAAACGCATTGACTTTACGAATACGCAGGTTGCCTCAAGCCAAACCGCTAGGGACATTAACAGGGGTGTTGTTCTCAACCTCATCCGCCGACGCCAGCCAATCTCCCGCGCGGATTTGGCCAGGGTTTCCGGGCTTCAAAGGAGCACTGTTTCTCTTATTACCGAACAGTTGATTCGTGAACGGTGGGTAGTCCACGGACTAATTGGGCGGTTGCCACGGGGCCGAAGACCGAGGTTCCTGAGGCTGAATGACCGGAAAGCGATCCTGGTTGCAGACCTTCGGCCAGATCAAACTAGGCTTGGCGTTGCGGACGTTAATGGCAATTTTCTTTCGCAGGAGATGATGCCCACTACGAGCGACCCTCGTGCCACTGCGAAGGGCTTGGCCAAGAGAATGCTTCATTTGATGAACGTTCATTCCGACCTGGTGTTCGAGGGAGTTGGAATCAGTCTGCCTGGCCGCGTCAGTGAGAAGACGCAGCGCGTGATATTCGCTCCGAATCTGAGGTGGCCAGATTTCGATTTAAAAAGCGCAATCCGAAAGGACATTGGTCTGCGGGTAGAACTCGAAAACGCAGCGAACGCCTGTGCGCTTGCGGAGGTTTGGTTCGGCCACACCGAGAGGATACGCGACTTCGTGGTGGTAACCGTCTCGGAAGGTCTCGGCACTGGAGTTTTTGTGAATGGACAGCTTGCCCACGGACGTGACGGAATGGCCGGAGAATTCGGGCACGTGCCGCTGGATCCCAATGGGCCGGCATGCTCTTGTGGCGGCCGGGGATGCTGGGAGGTCTATGCGTCGAATCGAGCGGCGGTGCGCTACTACCACGAATTGAGTGCAACGAAGGATGAATTGAGTTTTCAAGATCTGCTGGCGTTGGCGGAATCAGAAGATGGGTTAGCGCTAAAGGCGTTGGAGAGAATGTTTGAAGCCATCGGGAAAGGGATGCGCATGATCGTCACAGGCTTGGCGCCGCACGAAATTGTGGTTGTCGGGGAGGTGACACGTCAATGGCGTCGCTTCGGTTCACTGATTGAGAAAGAAGTGGGGATGGCTTTTCTTGCAGGCCGGCCGCCTCGTGTCCGTCCGGCCGAAGGGGACATGGCGCGCCTGCGCGGGACTGTGGCGTTGGTGCTTCAAAAACATTTCGGGCCCTCCGCAGGTGGACACGAGGAAGAAGACGAACGTTTCGTGCGCGGTAAAGCCATTGCGTAAGGAAGAGTTTCACAAGCAAAGTGGCGGGGTGCCACGGCGCTTGGATCGACTGAGTCATTTGTGTGGAGGGGGTGTTATGTCCAGAGGAATTGTGAGGTGCAGTCGAGATATTTTCTTCAAGAAATGCAGACTCTTGAAATTTGCCGGTGCAATGCTGCTGCTGGGATTGTGTATTCTCTCTAGTGCCGCGAACGCGCAGGTGCTCTATGGATCCCTTACGGGAAACGTCTGGGACCCATCGAAGGCCCTTGTCCCCTCGGCTCGCGTCGAAGCGCTTAACGTCAAGACGGGAGTTGTCCGCGAGGCGACCTCCGATGCCAGCGGCGTCTATCTCTTCCGTGAGTTGCAACCTGGAATTTACAAGGTAACCACCACGGATCCCAACTTCGGCGCCAAAGCTGTCGAAAACGTGCGCGTGGACGCCAACACCGAGACGCGCGTCGATGTGCAGTTGGAGTTGGCTCAGCAAACTTCAACAGTGACGGTCACCGGGGCCGCCCCGATACTGCAGACCGACCGCGCCGATGTGCATACGGAGCTCGAGTCCACGGATATTCAGAATCTCCCGAACACTTCTTCCGAGGGGCGAAGCTTCCAGGCTCTCTACAAAATCATTCCTGGCTTCACTCCCCCGACCGAGACCAACTCCGCGGCCGGCAATCCGCAAAGATCCATGACCTCCAACGTCAACGGCGGATCCACCCAGGGCAACGCCACTCGAATTGACGGCGCCGCGGACACCTACACTTGGCTGCCCGCCAACGTCGCCTACGTTCCCCCGGCGGATGGCATCGAGAGCGTGAATATCGTCACGAACTCCTACGATGCCGAGCAGGGAGCGGTAGGCGGCGCGGCGGTCAATGTCATAACCAAGTCGGGCACAAACGAATTTCATGGCAGCGCCCACGAATTTCACACGGACCAGGCGCTCGGCGCGGAGAACTACTTCACCCAGGTGGGCCCATTCCGCAAGCCAAAGAATATCTTCAATCAGTACGGCGGGACTTTCGGCGGGCCCATCAAGAAGAACAAGCTCTTCTTTTTTGGTGACTGGGAAACCACGCATCAGCGGCAGTTCGCCACCAGGACTTTCACCGTGGCCAACCCCGCAGCCATATTTGATGCTTCTGGCAACGTGAACTTTAGCGGCACCGGCACGACTATCTACGATCCCAACACCGGCAACGCCAACGGAACTGGCCGCACGGCGTTCCCGGGGAACATAATCCCTGCCAGCCGGATCGATCCCGCAGGGCTGACCATGCTTCAGCGAATCGCTACCAAGGGATTTCTGAACAACTCAGGACTAACCGTTACGAACAACTACGTTGCGAACAACACTGCGCAATTCAACCGCGACGATTTCGATGGTAAGGTCAACTACACGCCCACGCAGAAGCTCATGATCTTCGGCAAGTATAGCCTGTCGAAGAGTTTTATCTTCGATCCGCCGGCGCTGGGGCCCGCGGAAGGTGACGCCACCAACGGCGGGCAGTTGGGCAACGCGTTTTCCAGAATTCAGAGCCTTGGCCTCGGCGGCAGCTATACCATCAGCTCGAACATGTTGCTGGATGCCAATGTGGGGTACACGCGCCAGCGCATCAACGCGGAGAGCACCGACCTATCCCTCGGCGCATTCGGTCTCAATACCCTCCGCATCCCCGGCACCAATGGCCCGCTGTTTCTCGAAGGCGGCATCCCTGCTTTCCAGATCTCCGGCTTCGCCAACATGGGAAATCCCAATACCGGGAACCCATTTCTCTTCCGCGACAATCAGTACGTCCTTAATACCAACCTCGGTTGGACAAAAGGACGCCACGATCTGCGTTTTGGCTTCGAGTACGGTCGCAGCGGCATCAACCACTTTCAGCCGCAGGGCGGAGCCTTCCAGACGGCTCGCGGTTCTTTCCGTTTTACCGGCAACGCCACCGCTCTGAACGCCACAGGAGCTGCCAGCGCCAACCAGTACAATGCCATCGCCCAGTTCCTGCTCGGTTTGCCGAGCGAGGTTGGCACCGCCGTTCAAAACACCAATCCCAACTCACTTCGTTTTCGCAACCTGGACGCCTATGCGCGGGACCGCTGGCAGGTAACATCCAAACTGACAGTGACCTACGGGCTGCGGTGGGAGCGTTATCCCTTTGCCACCAGCGATCACACCGGTGCCCGCGTTTTTGATCCGGCGACAGCCATCGTGCTCATTGGCGGCCTAGGTAGCGTTCCCCGAGACGATGGGGTCAAAGTCGGAGTCGGGCAATTCGATCCGCGATTGGGAATCGCCTATCGTCTTACCAGCAAGACCGTTGTCCGCGCCGGATACGGCATCGGCACGGACCCCAACAATTTCCGGTTCCTGCGAAATGCCTTTCCGGCTGTAACGATCTCCGACTTCAACCCGGGCGGGTTTGCTCCCGCTGCGAGCCTCACCGGTGAGACGCTTACTCCTTATCCAGGGCTCGTAGCTGGTATAACCCCGATTGCGCTGCCAAACATCAGCACGGGAAAGGTTCCGCTTCCGGACGGTACGGGCACGACCACAGTGCCATTGAACTTCCGGCGAGGGTATTTTCAGTCCTACAATCTGACGGTGCAGCATGAGTTTGCGGGTTTAGTGGCGGAAGCAGGCTACGTAGGGACTCGTGGCGTGCGTGTGCTTACAAACGCGAACATAAATGCGGCTCCTGCCGGCAGTCCGGGACCGGGGGGCCGCGACAGCCGTCAGCTGAATGCCGCTTTTGGGCATCTCTCAACGGTTCAAAACCCGGCGAATCCAATTATCTGCACGCCGCCAAGCACAGCCGGTTGCTATGCAGGTTGGAGCGATATCAACCAATTGACTCCAGGTTTTAACAGCTACTACAATTCGCTTCAGGCCAAACTGACGCGCCGGTTTAGCGGCGGCTCTGTTGTCGGCGCCGCTTACACGTTCTCACGGACAGAAGACTACGAAGACAACGAGGAACTTGGCTTCCTGTTGTTTCCCTTTCCTGCTTATTGGCCCCGGAACAAGGCGCTCGCCGGTTTTGATCGCCCGCACAATTTGGAATTTTACGGCGTCTACGAGCTACCCTTCGGGCCGACCAAGCGCTGGGCACAGCACGGCGTTGCCAACGCTATTGCCGGCGGCTGGCAATTTAATTGGCTGCTCTCGTCCCTGAGCGGTACACCGCTTACCATCACAGGTGGAGGTTCCTCGCTGAACGCCCCAGGGAATACCGAAACCGCCAATCTGGTCGGACCGGTTACCATCAATGGTGGCATTGGACCGCGGCCCGGCCAGACCTGCCCGAAAACCACGCCATCGTGCGATTATTTCAGCATTTCCGCGTTCGCTCCGGTTGCCACAGGTCTCGCTCAATTCGGCAACACCGGCCGCAACTTGCCATATCTCCGAGGGCCGGGCATCTTCAATCTGGATGCCAGCCTCTTCCGCACCTTCAAGCTCACCGAGCGGGTGAATTTCCAGTTCCGCACCGAATGGTTCGGCGCAACGAATACGCCGCATTTCGGCAATCCGAACACCACTGTCACATCCAACGCGTTTGGCCAAATCAGTTCCAGCACTGGCCAGCGGCAGATTTGGTTCGCGGGCGTATTGAGCTTCTGACCGGAGGATTGCGGGAAGATCGAAGAGGGCGAAGTTGTGCTTTCCGTCGAAGCCGCGCCGCTCTCCTATCGTTTCTTCTACCAACAAGCATACCATTCAGCGAAAATTCTGGGCGCGGCGACCACTCGGGACCTTTCTTCAGAAACAATCGGCGGTTTTACCGGCGTGTACGTGGGGATGTATGCCACCGGTAACGGACGGAAGAGTACGCGCCCAGCAGATTTTGATTGGTTTGAATACCAAGCGGAAAAACCATGACACTTACTTTCTTTCGCAAGTCTCATTCTCCCAGCCTCGGCCGCAAGCAGCCGTTACCCGCGCCTTCAGTGGGTAGATCCAGCCTGCTAATGCTTTTATGCTTGCTCGGCTCTCCTCTTCTTCACGCTCTGACCATCGGCCAGGATCGCTATGTGGATCCCGCTTACCACCCCGGTGATTTCAGTCTCGTCACTCGAAACGCCGCCGCAACTCTATTTGTTGACTCAGCTGACTTCCCTGGTGTCGTTCGTGCCGCCAACGATTTGCAGGCGGACATCGAACGCGTTACGAACCGCGTTGTAGCAGTCGCGCACGACGAAAAAAGGCTTGGATCAAACGTGATCATCGTTGGCACGGCTGGAAAAAGCAAGATCATCGATCAACTGATCCGCGATCACAAAATCGATGTGACAGCCGTTGCCAGCAAATGGGAATCGTTTCTTATTCAGGTCGTGCCGAAGCCGCTGCCAGGTGTGGCCAGCGCGCTGATTATCGCAGGAAGCGACAAACGAGGAACAATCTACGGTATCTATGATCTCTCCAGCCAAATTGGGGTTTCGCCGTGGTACTGGTGGGCCGACGTTCCCATCCAGCATCATGATGAACTCTTTGTAAAGCCCGGCACCTATGTGCAAGGACCACCCGCAGTTAAGTACCGCGGAATTTTCCTGAACGATGAAGCGCCGTCCCTCACCGGATGGGTGATAGAAAAATACGGCAACTACAATCATGAGTTCTACACCAAGGTTTTTGAGCTCCTGTTGCGATTGAAGGCCAACTATCTCTGGCCGGCAATGTGGAACAACGCCTTCAACGAAGACGATCCGCTGAATCCCCAGCTGGCCGACGAATACGGCATCGTGATGGGCACATCTCATCACGAACCGATGCTGCGCGCACAACAGGAGTGGAAGCGGCATGGGAAAGGTCTGTGGGACTATTCGAAAAATGCCGAAATCCTCAAGGAATTCTGGTATCTAGGGGTCGAGCGCAACAAAAAGTACGAAAGCATCATCACGCTCGGCATGCGCGGAGATGGAGACCTCCCCATGACCGAGAGCGCCAACATCGCCTTGCTGGAAAAGATCGTGGCGGATCAACGCAAAATGATCGCGGACCGCGTAAACGCCGATATATCTAAAGTGCCGCAGGACTGGGCCCTCTATAAGGAAGTGCAGGAATACTACGAGAAGGGCATGCATGTTCCCGACGACGTGACTCTGCTCTGGTGCGATGACAACTGGGGAAATGTCCGCAGGTTGCCAACCCAGGAGGAAAGAAAACGCAGCGGCGGCGCTGGAATCTACTATCACTTCGATTACGTCGGAGACCCGCGTTCCTACAAGTGGCTGAACACAATTCCGATTGCAAAGGTCTGGGAGCAGATGAATCTCGCGTATCACTACGGCGCCGATCGAATCTGGATCGTTAACGTAGGTGACCTGAAACCGATGGAATTGCCCATCGATTTTTTCCTGAACATGGCGTGGAAGCCGGAAAACTGGCACAAAGAAAAAATCTCTGAATTCACCAGGCTCTGGGCGGAGCGGCAATTTGGACCACAGTTCGCGCCAGACATTGCAGACGTCCTTTCGAAGTACACGAAATACAACGGCAGGCGCAAACCCGAGTTGCTGGACCCCAGCACGTTCAGCCTGGTGGACTACCGGGAGGCGGACACCGTGTTCGCTGATTTCCAGGCTGCGGTGGCGAAAGCGGAAGAGATTTACGGCAAGTTGCCGGAGAACCAGCGCGATGCTTTCTTCGAGCTTGTTCTCTACCCCACGAAAGCGTCCGCGATCGTGACGGAGCTGTATATCACTGCAGGCAGAAACCAGCTCTACGCCAGCCAAGGTCGTGCCAGTGCGAACGAATTGGCCGCGGCGGCGCGCGCCTTGTTTCAGGCCGACGCGGATCTCTCCGCCTATTACAACCACATGCTGGCACACGGCAAGTGGGACCATATGATGGATCAAACGCACATCGGTTACACCTTTTGGAACCAACCGCCGGTGAACGCTATGCCCAAGGTCACGGAGATCGAGATTCCTGCCCTGGCGCAGCTCGGCGTGGCCGTTGAAGGTTCAGCGAGTGCTTGGCCCGGCTCTCCGGGAGAACCATCCCTCCCGCCGTTTGACCTCTTCAACCAGCAACGCCGCTACATCGACATTTTCAATCGAGGTCGAGAACCATTCGTGTTTTCCGCCACCACGAGCGTTCCTTGGATCGTGCTGAGCGAATCGCAAGGAACCATTGAGAAGGAACGGCGCGTGTGGGTTAGCGTGGATTGGAAAAAGGCCCCTTTGGGTTTTACGAGCGGCTCCTTGAAAATCGCGAGGGGCAGCACGCAAGAGGTTGTCGTGAACGTGAACACTTTTCGTCCGCAAGACCTGACACGAGAATCGCTGGACGGATTTGTGGAGAGTGATCAGTACGTTTCGATGGAAGCGGTGCACTACAGCAAGAAAGTCGATGGACCGTCGGCACGCTGGGAAAGCATTGACGACCTCGGACGTACTCTGTCGTCCATGTCCGTGTTTCCTGTGACGGCGGAAAGCGTGACGCCGCCGCGGGATTCTCCGCGCCTTGAATACAAATTGTATCTTTTCGACCCGCGTACTGTGGAAGTGGAGGCTATCCTCGCCCCTACGTTGAATTTCGTGCCAGGTCGCGGCCTGCGATACGCCATTTCATTCGATGACGAAGCGCCTCAGGTCATTGATGCCCTCGCACAGAACTCGGTGGAAGACTGGAGAACCTCCGTGAAGGACAGCGTCCGCAAAGTGCAGTCCACACACTTGCTGGCAAAATCGGGCTATCACACGCTGAAGTTCTGGATGGTGGATCCGGGCGTGGTGCTGCAAAAGCTTGTCGTGAATCTGGGCGGTGTGAAACCCAGTTATCTCGGTCCGCCCGAAAGCTATCATCTTGGCGGGCCTGAACCTGCTCAGCACTAGGAACTTCGTGGTTTGGGGAATTGCAAAGAGTGTTGCGGACGGCATGTCGCGGTGAGGTGTAAAACCCGTCGTCATGCGAAACAGGGGCCCATTTGCCGGTTGGGAAGCTAGTGCTAACTCTTAGTTCGAATCCTGCTGAAAGGATGTGCGCATGATAAACCTAGCCTTATTGTCTTTTCTTGCCAGGGGAAATCGCACATTACAGGTCTGGATTGGGAAGTGACCCCGTTTTATTTAACCATTCTTGTCGGCGTAGCATGGAAGCCTGCGGAGGTGCGCATTTTCTTGGCCGAGCACTGCGGGAGCAGGGACACGAGGTGCGACTGATTCCGGCGCAGTATGTGAAGCCGTACGTGAAGACGAACAAGAGCGACTACATCGATGCTGAAGCGATCGCGGAGGCTGTCGCCCGGCCGACCATGCGCTTTGTGCCGATCAAGAGCGATGACCAACTGGACCTGCAGTCCCTGCACCGGGTGCGCGAGCGTTGGGTGATGCGGCGCACAGCGGTCATCAACCAGATTCGTGGATTGCTGCTCGAACGAGGCATCACTCTCCGGAAGGGACGGTGTTATGTCGGTGCAGCCTTGCCCGGGATCCTGGAAGATGCCGACGCGAAGTTATCGGGCGCATTGCGCATGCTGCTGGCGCAACTGAAGCTGGAGCTCGATCACCTGGATCTGCGGATCGACGAAGCCGATGCGCTGATCAACAAGACTGCTCGCGAAAACGAAGCCTGCCAACGGCTGGTGGCCATCCCGGGCATCGGGCCGGTGACGGCGACCGCAGTCATCGCGGCCATCGGGAACGGAGGGGCCTTCCGCAAGGGTCGAGAGTTCGCCGCCTGGATGGGGGTAGTTCCACGCGAACACTCCACCGGCGGCAAGCAAAAGCTGCTCGGTATCAGCAAACGTGGGAACTCCTACTTGCGAAGACTGTTCGTGCAAGGCGCACGCGCGGTCCTGCAACAGCGCACGAAGCAATCTTCCGGTCTAAGTGCGTGGCTGGCCCAACTCATCTCGCGCAGCCACCGCAACGTCGCCGCCGTGGCGTTAGCGAATAAGCTCGCCCGCATGGCCTGGGCCGTGCTCGCCAAGAATGAACCCTATCGGCCTCCCGTGTTGGCCGATGTAGCTACAGCTTAGCGACGACTGCGGAGAACAAGATTTCTTACCAGGTCTGCTGGCGAATGAGGAGATGGCACAACGGTCGAACCCGGCGCTCTCTAAACCCGAAACCGGAAGAAGTCTCTCGAGACTGAATTACTAATGGGGAAAAGAGCGCAGCGCATTCCATCCTGGCCAGGAGTGATTCACTCCAACAAAGGCCGTATACATTTGCGCAGACCAACCTGTGACATCCTCACATTTCGCTTGCGGCGACGCGGCGGACCATACATTCCGGTTTGCCCGTCATTCGCCCAGAATCGCAGTGTTTACTCGGAGCCACTGTGCTGTTCCTCCTTGGTTGTCATTCAGAGCGACATCCAAATCAATCCAGACTCCGTTTATTTGCACCGACGGACCGAATTGAATGACTTGATACCCACGGTGCGGGATATCCGGCACTTGGCTCTGAGAACGCCAATAATGCTGAAACGACAGATCGTAAAGTTGTCTGCCGTTCAAGAGTCCTTCGGCGCCGACATACAGCCCCGGTATGTACCCCGCCGCGCTCACTGCTTCGTACCAGGCCTCGCAGTAGTCAATCACGTCTTGTGCCTGCGCAGAGCTGTTCACTCCTTCGAGGTCGCACCAAAGACTAACTCTATCGGGAAAACCGACAGTCTCCGCATTCGCAGATGCTTCCTGTCCGTCCTTTTGTCCTAAAGTCTGATTAGGGGACCATCCATGTTTACGGGCATGTTGAACGGGCATCAGTGCAAGCCCGGAATTCAGAATGTCCGTGGCCTCTTGCTCGGTTAAGTCTTGAGAAGACACCTGCCCTGTCGAAAGATACCTGAAACAGAATTTATATCCCTGCCTAAAAAACTGGTGCGCAAGATCCGCGGACAGAGTAGTGTCGCAATCAAATCCTGGAACCGACGAAATGGCGCCTTGGACTCCTCCCCGTAAGCTCATACCACCCCTCCTTTTCGTTCGGCTCCCTAACCTGACGCCAGGCTAACTCTTCGCAAACGCCGCCTGTAAGGTTTCTCGGGCTACCTAGTTCTTTCCCCGCTTCGTGATGACACGTCAAGCCACATTAAGGCCGAGACTCGCTTGGATCAGCGTGGCCTGCCCGAAGTGAATCCTTTCCGCTCGCTTGTCGCATAGTTCCGAGAAGCGCTCATCAACCTCGGCTTGTATGTTGAGAGTACTTGTTCCTGTATATTGAGAGTACTTGCCAATTGGTACCTCGGGTTCATTTCCGTTTCGGGCAAAAGCGTTAACTTAACAAGACTTACGAGCCTGCTATGCATACGCAAACTCCAGGTGAATTAAGTCATTCGTCATGGTCCGAGACGGATCCTGGAAGCCTTCTTGCGGCCAGCATTACTGGAGGCAACCTATTCATTTCACATGGGTAAGCCGCGTTTTGAAGGCCCTCCTTAGGGGCCAGACCAACCTACGATTGCGGACCAAGCTATTGTTGTGGCTAGTGCTGTTTACGGCTGTGCTCACTTGCGCCACTCTGCTTGTAGTGCGCACCTCGGCTCAGGCCCAGGTCCAGAGGCAAATCGAGCAGGACGCTCGCAACGCCATCCTGACGATCCAGGCCGTTCAGCACCAGCGTGAGATGATGCTGACCCGTAAGGCCGACCTGCTCGCCACGTCGGCATACCTGAGAGACGGAGACGCGACGACGATCCAGGATGCCAGCGAAGACCCGTGGCAGTCCGGCGATTGCGACCTGTTTGCGCTGGCGGACCGAAAGGGCAAGATCATCGGCCTGCACACGACCGGTTCGAGGCTTTCCGTTGCTGACGCGGAAAAACTGTTTCGACGCTCGGCTACGGAGGACAGTGGGGCAGGATGGTGGTTTGGCGGCGGACATCTTTTTCAGGTAGTGCTGCAACCGTATTATCAGGATGAGCCGCGAAAGAGCCGCCTCTTGGGCACCGTGGTTGTCGGGCGCGAGCTTGACACCAAGGGAGCCAGCGACCTGGGACGCATTTCATCGAGTCACCTGATCTTCCGCTCCGGCGACGATATCGTAATGAGCACGCTTTCGCTGGCCGAAGAGCAGAAGCTAGTGCCGCAGCTTCGGTATCGCCCTGTGCGAGGGGAGATCCAAATTGGCAACGAGCGGTTCTTTACAAGTTCCCTTGCACTAGCCTCCGGTACCGAGCCAGCTCTAAGCCTCACCGTTCTGAAGTCTTATGACGAGGCAATGGCATCCCTGAAGAGATTGAACCGCCTACTGCTCGGGCTGGGTTTAGCCGCCGTGCTAGGGGGAGGTGTATTGGTGTTTGTGATTTCGGACAGGTCCACGCGTCCGCTGGCGTACCTCGCGGAGGGAGTGCGCGCCCTCGAACACGGTGATTTCATCTATCCATTGAAATCGCATGGTGGTGATGAGGTAGCACAGGTCACCCGGGCTTTCGAGGACATGCGCAACACATTGCAGAGGAACGAAGAACAACGACAACAGCATGAAGTACAAAGGCAACAACTCGAAATGCAGAGGCAAGGGCTTGAAGTACAACTCCGCCAAGCCCAGAAGATGGATGCAATGGGTCGCCTGGCGGGCGGCGTGGCTCATGACTTCAACAATCTCCTGACGGTCATCAAGGGGAACAGCGCTTTATTGGTTGAGTGCCTGCAATCCGACGATCGCCTCCTTGGACGCACCCAGCAAATAGAGAACGCGGCGGACCGCGCTGCTTCGCTGACTCGCCAGTTGCTGGCCTTCTGTCGTATGCAGGTATTGCAGCCGAAAATCCTGGACCTGAATATGCTGGTCTCGGAAATGTGCAAACTCCTTCGACGGCTGATTCGCGAAGATATCGCGTTCAATTTCCACGCGGGCGAATCTCTTGGGCGAGTGAAGGCTGATCCAGGACAGATCGAGCAAGTCATCATGAATCTTGCGGTGAATGCCGGTGACGCCATGCCAGCGGGCGGCAGTCTAACCATCGAAACGAGCAATGTGATAGTGGATAAGCAATGCGCCCTGGCCCGGCCTCCGATTCTGCCCGGCGAGTATGTTCTGCTCGCGGTTACGGACACCGGTCATGGCATGGATGCTGAAACGAAGGCGCGCATTTTCGAGCCGTTCTTCACCACCAAGGAGCAAGGCAAGGGAACTGGATTGGGGCTTGCCACCGTTTACGGCATCGTTAAGCAGAGCGGCGGCTGCGTTTGGGTGGAGTCGGAGCCGGACAAAGGCGCGCGGTTCGAGGTCTACCTCCCACTCGTCGACGAGGCCGCCG
>Ga0209240_1000692_pt1 | contig 13910 bp, 11 predicted proteins | sample GraSoi_2013_80cm_FD_185828 | JGI IMG/M metagenome (GOLD analysis project Ga0209240, IMG submission 185828) | Grasslands soil microbial communities from the Angelo Coastal Reserve, California, USA - Sample 9_17_2013_80cm (SPAdes) (version 2) | ecosystem: Environmental > Terrestrial > Soil >...
GCGGATGACGACGAGAGCAGAGAGAGACATCTTGCGGAAGTGCGGCAAGGGAAGGAGTTAGCGGACCAGTGGGATACTTCATGGGATATTATACCATCTGGTTAGCCCCCCCCTGTCAAGAAGAATTTTGTCCCGTTTTGGGAACTTGGGAGAGCGACCGGCCAGAGATCCTTTACAAGACAAGGCGAGTGGCGAGCGCGGCGGCCGCTAGTGGGACCGGGAACTAGAACGCCAGAGAAGCGGAATTCTCAGGGATGGATATGAACGGGCTTGGCGCTTCATTTCATTTTTTGCAAACGTCCAAGCCCGTGCTCAGCTTTGGCGTCCTTGCCGCTACGCGGACTGGCCAAGAGACGGCGGTGGCGGGAGCGGCGGTCTCGGGCTTCCGTCGAAGGCCGGCGGGGGCGGTGGCAACGGTGGACGCGGGCTACCGTCAGCAATAAATACGCCTGCAAAAATTTTCTGGACAGCGGAGTTACTTGGATTATAGTTATCCGAGCTGGCTACAGGAAGTACGATCCAGGCGGCGAGCAGGAACGGCCCGAACACGGCGGCTACTTTTTTCATGGGTGACCCTCCTGAGGGCCACCATGATGGAAAATAAGGCAAACCGGGCTATTTGTTGCAAAGCGTTCTGTTTTCGGAACAGGCAAGCAGATGGATACACTGACACAGCTTCAGCAGAATCGGCGCATCATTCAGGACCTGACGGTTTCCACCCTGGCAAGAATCTCCAGCCTTTATTCGCGTCTCGCCTATTTGGCTTCCCTGCGCGACATTTCCACGAACGTCTACGACCACTCCGGCCTTGACGCCGTCTATCCGCAGGCGGCTGTGCGGCAAGCCCTGGAGCAATGCCATCAAGAGCTTTTCGAGCGCATTCTGGAGACGCCTTTAGTGGTGCAGGAGGAAGATCTGCGCGCTCACCTCCGCACATTGCCGAATGGCTCGCGCAATGCCGCGGCGCAGTGGCGCAGGCTCGAAGCGTATCGTGCCCTGTTGCCCGCCGAATCGCCCGAGTATCTCAAAGAGCTTTTTTGCTCGAATGTACGCGCAATTCTGGAGATTCTCGAGAAGGAGCCTTCAACGGAACGGGCAGCCGGGTGACCACTCCCACGACCCGCCCGACGATTTCCGCTTCGTCCGGCGTTTTCCACGATTCTGGCATGCACCGGGAAAGCGGATGGGGTTGCATCGCTAAACGCGCGCCCTCCTGCTGAAACCATCCGCAGCGGTAACCTTCATGTATTCAACAAAATACAGTGGACGGTCGTACTCGTTGGACCACCCGTTTTCCTGCAGTCGCCGCATCGAGACGTCTACTAGCACCACGCTCCCCGGCCTCAGAATCGGCTCCATGCGCCGGTCGCGCAGCCCGATGCAGCCATAGCGATGACGGCCATTTTCGTTGCTCAAGATGTTCTCAAAGCCGCTGCATTCCGCGGCGCCCCGCGCCACGAATTCTGTGCTCTCTGGAAGGGAGGAAGGCGCAAGTTTCTCGGCCCCGCGCAAAAACGCGGGAGCTGCCATCAGGTGCGTTTGCGGCGCAGCGAAGGACGCCGCATCGCCGAGAAATCGATCCACCGGTATGTCGTACCAGCTCAGGATTTCCAGGGGACTTAGGTGATAGACAACGGCAAGAGCATAGAGCTTGTGAAGGCTCGGTACCGCCCCTGCGTTCTCGATATCCGCCAAGCGGCTGATGTGCACCGTGAATTGCGGGCGGGTGTATGTCTGGGCGAGCGCAAAGCTGGCCTCCTGGACGTCCCGGTATGTCAACCCGAGACGTTCGCGGATCTGGCGGAGACGCAGTCCGGGATCCATGGGCTCTCGGCAAGGCAACTTACCACAATGTTAATAAGTCAGAACAATTTAATCTGAGGAAAACTGTGGACTTCTCGTATGTCACTCGTACGCCCAAGCTGTCGAGCGGATTGCACTTTCTTTCGATGCCTGCCAAGCTCGGCGGCGACCGCACAGTGAATCTGGTATTCTGAAAACGTTATGCCCTCAACGATTTCGCGTTCTCGCTGCCCGGTCGCGCTCCTTATATTGATAACTCTAGGTTTGGCAGTCATCTGCGCGCCCTTTAGCTTCGCGCAGCAAACCACGGCTCCCGCCACATCGCCGAGCCCCACGGGCAAGCCCAGCGCCGCCGATTTCGCCGCCGCGGCCGACGAAGTACTCGCGCAGATGAGTCAAATCACCGGCCTGGATCTGCGCAGCCCGCTCAAGAAGAGCCTGCGCTCGCGTGAAGAGATTCGCGCCCACGTTATTCAGGAAATGAACGAAGACAAGAACGCGGCTGAGCGTTATGCGGGCGCCAGAAGCGCCGAGGCCTTCGGCCTACTTCCCAAAGGGTTCGACCTCGATTCCTTCATGATTGACCTGCTCACCGAGCAGATTGCCGGTCTGTACGACCCCAAAACACACGAATTCTACGTTGCCGATTGGATTCCGATCGACGATCAACGCAGGGTCATGGCCCACGAGCTGACCCACGCGCTCGAGGATCAGCATTTCCAAATTGAAGCCTGGGAGAAGGCCGCGCGCCCCAACGACGACAGTGAGCTCGCGCGCGAATCGGTCCTGGAAGGCAGTGCCATGGTCGCCATGGTGGAATATCTGCTCGAGGACAGCGGCCGGTCTTTGAAGGACCTGCCGGACATTGATCCTGCCATGCTGATCGGTGACATGGACGAAACTCCTACGCTGAAGAAGGCGCCGACATTCATCAAGGACGCTCTGATTTTCCCGTATTTGGACGGCCTGACATTCTCCGCAGCCGTCCTGAAGCCGTCCGGTTGGGCGGCGCTTCCCGGCATTTTCAGCAAGCCCCCGGTTTCCACACAGCAAATCATGCATCCCGCTCTGTATACCTCCGGCAAAGTGCCCGCGCCGATCTCGCTTCCCTCCATGGAGAAAGCTTTAGGTGCGGGTTGGGTCAAGCTGGAAGAAAACACCATGGGCGAATTTGGCTGGAAAGAAGTGCTGAAGCAATTTCTGGGTGAGCCGCGAGCCAAGCCTCTGTCCTCGGCATGGGACGGCGACCGCTACGCCGTTTACGAGCAGAAGCCGACCAAGCGTCTTTTGTTGATTACGCGCGAGCGGCTGGCCACCCCGGAGCAAGCTGTGCGTTTCTTCGGCCAATATTCCGAAGCGCTGGAGAAAAAGCACGAGAAGCGCAGCAATCTCGTTCGCAAGCCAGACTTCTTTTCTTTCGACACTCCGGACGGGGGCGTCTTCCTCCGCTGCTTTGAAAAGGAATGCGTGACGCTCGAAGGCGGCGACCCCGCGCTGTTCCTAAAGTTCAACAAGGAACTGCAGTGGACGCCCGTTCCGGAAGCACCGAAGGTCCTCGCCAGAGAGGTGAAGGAAGTCGCGTCGCGCGCGGAAACCGCGGTGACCTTCCCATGAACTCGCTTAAGCTGGCAATTTCCTCGCCGCAGTCATTGGCGTGCGGCTCTCTAGAGGCAGAGTAGGACGCGTTCCACTCTTCAACGCGATTCGCGTTTGCAACCGCACAATGCGGTCGACCAGCCGCTGTTCCGTCCGCGCGCTGCCGTGCTGGCCGTGCCGATCGAGAAAAAGCGCTCGTGCGCGGCGTACCTTCGCAAGCCCTAGCTGCGCGAACTCCAGCGCGCGTTCGAAATCCTTCCTCCTCCGTTCGTAATAAACCGCGAGATGTTCGCAAGCGTGCGCGCCGTTGCGCTCGTCTCTTACCAATTCGTGCCACAAGGCGGCAGCCTTGTCGTGCTCTCCGCGGCGTTTAGCGAGGAGCGCCAGCTCGCGGCGCGCCTGCCCATCGTATTCCTTAGGCAGGCCGAGACCGATGGCTTGCGTGCAAGCGGAGTGCGCCCGCTGAGAATCGCCGCGCCGCTGCAAATAGCGCGAAAGCCCGAACAGGTCCAAGCTCTCCACGTCACAGGCGAGGTCGGATGCCAGCAGCGCGTCGATCTTGCCCACCAGCGCCGCCAGCCCGCGTAAATCCATCTGGTTGTGCCGTACCACCGCAGCCAGCGGCTCCGCCGGGCCCCCGCGCAAATAGTCAAAGTAGTGTTGCGGAATCTGCGCGGCCAGCACGTCGTCTTGACGATGCCATCCCAGTCTCGCCGCGTCCAGCACATGCTGCTCGAGCTCCACCAGCCGCACCGAGCCAAGGCGCAGCTTCCATAGCGCCCGCGCCGGATGCAGCAAATCGAGATGCGCCGCCAGCCGCGGGACGGCGATCGATCGCGTCATGGTGAAGCGGTTTTCAAGGAGCGGCCAGTCGAACGCTTTGCCGTTGAAGGTGACCAGCACCGGCCGCTCGGCAATGCGCGCGGCGACTTCGTGCAAAATCGCATGTTCCTCGCCAAAATCGCGCATGAAAAACTGTTCCACTTGCAGCGCGCCGGCGTCCCACCATGCCAGCCCAATCAGAAAAGCGTATGTGCCCGTGCCCCCTGCCAAGCCTGTGGTTTCCGTATCGAGAAAAAGCCATTTCGATGGGTCGGCCAGCGCCGCGCGCATGCGCTTCGAGAGCGCTTCATCCCGCCCTCGCGAGAGTAGTTCGAGACTCACGTCCGAAAGTTCCGAATATTCTGGCGACGAAAACCAGTTGCGCACCAAAACGTGTTGCCCGTAGCGGTTTGTAGCGATTCCTGCGCCGAGCAGGCGCGACAGCGAATCCTCCGCATGGGGCGCGCGCAGGAGTTCCGCGCCCGATGGCCGCGGCCGAGCCGGTTTCAATGCGGCAAGTCGCGAGAATTTGTCTCCGAAGGCCGCCATCACGCACACAACCGGTCGAGTATCGCCAGCGCCGCCTCTTTCGCGCGCGGCGCCAAATCTCCCGCGGGACCGACACACGATGGGCATCCTTGCTCGCAGCTGCACGCTGCGATGAGTTCGCGCGTCTGGTGCACCAGCAATTCATGCGCGCGGAACAGCGGTTCGGAGAAGCCGATGCCGCCTGGATAAGCATCGAAGAGGTACAGATTAGGTTCGAAGAATTCCTTCGCGTTCGCGCCGGCCATTTCTTCCATGCGCGCGGCAGAAAAGTCTTCGGCCCCGGATGCGTCTGGCGGGCGCTCGCCAATCGCTGCACCGAGGTCGCGGCCATCGCACATCAAGAGCAGCGTCGCCACTGATTCCAGCGCGTGTAGCAGCCCAAACATTCCGCTCTGCCGCTCGCTCACCGTAAATGGAAGCGATTCCAGGAGCGGCCGCTCCAGCGTGATCCAGTACGAGGTCGTGTGCATTTCGTTTTCCGGCAGCTCCAGCTTTCCCGCGCCCACGTTTTCATTGGTGAAGAATTTGATCTTCTTGAAGCCCACGACTTGCGAGCGCACCAGCACATCCCCGTGTGAGTGAGAATCCGCGCGAAGCGAGTCTCGCCGTCGTAGGGGCGCAGCATGCTGCGCCCCATCTACCGAGTCGCCAGAACTCGCCGCGATCTCGAGCACGCGCACCTGCGTGTAGCGGATGGCGTCCGTGTAGTAATCGACATCGACGCGTTTCACGTACGCTTTCCGTTCTTTGAAATCCAGATGCTCGACGTGATACTGCTCGCCGCCGTGCAGATAAATAGCTTTCTCGTGTACGGTCGTCAGCGCGCTGGAGAAATCGACTTCAGCAATGACATTCGGCTCGCCCGTTATATCGATGATCACGAAATTGTCGCTGGTGACCGACCGCAGGCTGACCGTGTCGGCCGGGTACGCCTCATGCGTCCAGTGATAGTGATCGCCCGCCTGATGCAGGAAGCCCGCTTCCGCCAGCCGCGCGCAAAGGTCCGGCACATCCACATCGCCGAAGCGCTCTTCGGGCGCGATCGGCAGCTCAAATGCCGCGCACTTCAGATGATTCAGCAGAATTTCCAGATTGTCCGGCTGGATGAACGCATGCTCTGGTGTTCTACCGAAAAAATAGTCGGGATTCCGCACGATGAATTGGTCGAGCGGTGCGGAAGAGGCCACCAGCACGGCACAGGAGCTGCCGCTGCGGCGCCCGGCCCGGCCCGCGCGCTGCCAGGTTCCGGCGATCGTCCCAGGATATCCCGCCATCACCACGGCATCCAGCGAGCCGACGTCGATGCCCAGCTCCAACGCGCTCGTCGAGACCACGCCGCGAATCCGCGCGTCGCGCAGCCCGCGCTCGATGTCGCGGCGCTCGTTCGGCAAATAGCCGCCGCGGTAGCCGCGAATCGTTTCCGGTTTGCCGGGTGCGTGCGGATTGGCCTTCTGCAAATACGTTAGCAGCAGCTCGGTGTGCAGGCGCGAATTGGCGAACACGATCGTCTGCAGCTCGTGCTTCAGAAATTCCTGCGCCACACGCGCGGATTCGTTGACATAGCTGCGGCGAATGCCCAGCGCGCGATTTACTACCGGGGGATTGTAGAAAACGAAGGTTTTCTCCGCGGCCGGCGCGCCGTTGGCGTTTAGCACTTCGACGTCTGCTTCCAAGAGCCGCGAAGCAAGTTCTCCGGGATTCGCGATCGTCGCCGACGAGCAGATGAATTGCGGCTCGCGCCCATAAAACCGTGCGATGCGGCGTAGTCGGCGCAGCACGTTGCACAAGTGGCTGCCAAAAACTCCGCGATACGTGTGCAGCTCGTCGATCACGACATAGCCCAAATTCTCGAAGAGCCGCGTCCATCGCGTGTGGTGCGGCAAAATCCCCGTGTGCAGCATGTCCGGATTGGTGAGCACGATGTGCCCCTTTTCGCGGATGGCTTTGCGCGCGTCGCTCGGCGTGTCGCCGTCATAGGTGAAAACGCCGAAGCGATTCTCGAGCCGCTGGTTCAAATCATGGAGCTCGGCGAGTTGGTCCTGCGCAAGCGCCTTGGTAGGGAAGAGATACAGCGCCCGGCTGTCGGAGCTTTCCAGAATCGCATTCAGGATGGGCAAGTTGTAGCAAAGTGTCTTCCCGGAAGCCGTCGGAGTGACGATGACAACGTTCTTGCCGGCGTGCACAGCTTCGGCAGCGGCGGCCTGGTGGCTGTAGAGCTGGCGAATGCCTTTACCGGCGTATGCCGCCCGCAGATCGCCGTGCGTCCAGGCAGGGAAGTCCGCCCACTGCGCCTCGCGCGCGGGAAAGTGGCGAACCGCGGTCAGGATTTCGCCGTGAACATCGCGGGCGGCGAGCGCGTCGAGCACCTGATGCACGCGAGTAATCGCCGTCGAGCCGCGCGAACCTGCGGCACCAGGGTTGCCATCGGAAATCGCCGCTCCCGATGTGCCAGCCCTGCGAACCGCCAACGATTCCGACATGCGAGGCCCTCCCGGTGATTCGCCTTTTGTTCGCCAAAGGCTAGCACGCGGTTTTGGCATGCGCAACAGGGTTCTAGGTCAATTTTTCTATGAGGGGAAAGCAGGAGTTGAGGAGCAATGCGCCCGCTATTTCTTGGCCGCTCGATACAGAATGACGCGCACCTTCTCGAGCGTAATCAGGCCGCCCTCCACCATGGCGTCCAAACGCGGCAAAATCTGCTCGATGCGTTCGGTGGTTTCCACAATTTCCAGAATGATCGGCAAGTCCTGCGACAGCCGCAGGATTTTATCGGTGTGATAAACGCTCGAGCCGCCATAGCCCGCCACCCCGCGCAGCACCGTCACGCCGGAAAAGCCTTCCTTGCGCAGCATCTCCACAATCGCCTCGTACAGCGGCTTGCCATGCCATTTGTCGGACTCCCCGATGTGAATGCGCATCAGCGTGCGCTCGCCTTCAAATTTTTCGTGCGGCATCTCCAAGCTCCTAGAACCGGTTCGCCAAACGAATCCCTGCGACGGACAGCAGCAAACCAATCACGACGCTCGCTGCGACATACGTGGTTGCCGGCAGCCACTCGCCGTCCTCCAACATCTTCGCGGTCTCCCAGCCGAAGCTCGAAAAGGTTGTGTAGCCGCCGAAAAAACCGACGGCAATCGCGACGCGCCAGTCCGGAGAGATCACCAGGCGATTGAGCGTGAACTGCCCGATTAGCCCGAGTAAAAAGCATCCGCTCAGATTGATGAGCAGCGTGCCGTACGGAAAAGTTCCGCCGGTGCGCACTTGCACGAAACCCTGCAGACCATAACGCGCCAGCGTTCCAACCGCGCCAAAGACCGCAATCAGGATCAGCCGCAACGTAGCTCCAATCCGCCGCCGAGGCGAAACAAAAAACTCCTGGCGCCGCCCGGCAGCCAGGAGTCATCAGTTCCAGCAAGTGTGCTGAGAACGGTTATGGCGAACTCCATCGCCTTGAATTTTGTACAGCGCCGATAGTGTAGCCGCGCCGCGCAAACCGCACAATAGGTTGCGCAATGGGGCTGTGGGACAGCCATTTCTGGCTGTCCTCATTCCACGTTGTCAGTAGTGAAAGCGGTAGCGAACCTGGACAAAGAATTCCCGTGGATTCAGGAAATGCGTGCCGCCAAACGTGAAACTGTTGTCGAGCAGCACCCGCCGATTCGCCACATTAACGCCGCTCAAAGAAACCGATAACTTTTCCCTGAACTCCTTCCCCAGCGACAGGTCAAACGTCGTATGCGGCTGAAGATGATCCCCGGGGATTGACGGATTGCTGTTGGAAAAACCAGAGGCGTAGTAAACGTCGGCGGAAGCATACGCGCGCCATGGCAGTGTGTACTGGCCGCCAAGATGCAACGTATTGCGCTGGTCATGATCGAGCAGGAAAAAGCCCGGAGGAGGCGTAGCGCATGGACCGATCAAGCCGCCGATGACGCAGCCGAACCCAAGAGCGAGCTGATTGGAATAGGTGAGATAGACTTGCGCCCGGTCGCGGATCCGCGGCGAACGCAACGTCAGCTCCCAGCCATTGATTCGCGCGCCTTGTACATCGACAGGGAAAAAGACGTTTGAGTTGTTCAAGCTGTTGTGGTCGAAGAAGTTCTTCGCACGAGTTAAAAAATTGTCGGCATCTAGCGTCCAACCTTTGAAAGGAATGGTGACGCCAAATTGGTGCTCTTCGTCCCGCTCGCCGCGCAAGGGTACAAAGTCAAGCTGCTGTTGAGTCTGGATATCGTTCAGTGTGGGCCCAGATAGCGTGCTGAGGGGTGGCGGCTGATAAAATTGGCCGTAGAAGCCACGGAACACCCAGTTCAATTTGGGAATTCGCAAAGAAGCGCCAACGCGCGGGCTCGTGGCATTTTCCGCCACTCCTCCGGAAAAGTGTGTCTGGCGCAGCCCTCCGTTGAGCGTCAGCCAGGAAGTAACTTTGACTTGATCTTCTGCGTAGACAGCGATGAGGCTGCCGTTCGGATTTTGCGACAACGGCGCAACCGTGCCGCTCCCATCGTTGTAAACGACATGAAAGAACTGGTCGTCCTGCTGAGCGAAACTGTAGAAGCCTACCCGCGCGTTATTGGGTCCCTTAATCCAAGACACGGTCCCCTGGCCGCCTTCATATTTAGAGGAGCGGTTCTGCGTTGCAGCACTCGGGAAATCATTTGGATCGCTTACGTAGTCGGCGCTGTTGTAATGGAAGAATGGAGAAATCGTCAGCACCAACCCCGGGCTGAAAGTGCGTACCCAAGAGAAGGCCGCAAAGGAATCGTTTTCGCGATTGACATCGCGCAGCGTCATGCCGGGACTATTGAGCGGATTGTTCGGGTCAAACGGCACCTGGTAATAGTCCCGGCGCGCCTGTGCAACGAAGCGCAACTGATCCTGTGAATCCGCGTTGTAGATCAGCGAGACAAATCCCCCGTACCCGTTCGCGGCGTCGTTGACAACCGCCGCCGTGGGAGTCTGCAAGCCCAGATTCGTGCGGTTCCCGTTCGCGCTGGCGTAATACGCAAAGCGTTTGTTGTGCCCGCCGAAATTGATTTGATTGTCGGTTTGATAGAAATTCCCCGCGCTTACTGTCAGCTCCGCTTCGTTATTTCGCTCGAAGCCCGTGCGCGGCAGAACATCGAAGACACCGTACGTGCGATCGCCGAAGTCCGCCGCATAACTCCCGCGTTGCATTTCGACGGCATCGATGTCTTTGGGATCGACCTGTGGCCCAAGGTTGCTGGCGATATTTGTGTTGGGAATCGCGACGCCGTCAATCAGCCAGCTCACCTGGTGGCCTCCACGCACGTGTAGCTGATCGTGCGTAAAATAAGCTCCCGGAACGTAGTTGGTAATCATCGCGAGGCTATTGCTGCGCGTGGCGCCCGGCGTCTGCTGGATTTCCACGCGATCGATCAGGGTGGTTGGGGTGACCGATTCCGTTTGCGCAGGCGACGATTCCGCCGAAACAGTCACGGATTGCGCCACGGTCGGCAGGTGTAGTTCAAAATGCAAAATGGGCGCCGTGCCGGACAGCACTGTGACGGCTTGCTCTTGCGTTACAAATCCCCCCTGCGATACCGTTACGCTGTATTCGCCTAGCGGTACGGCATCGAAATGAAATCCCCCTTCCGCATCGGTCTGCGCCGTTTGCGCGTAATCCGATGTTTTCGCCTTCAGCGTGACCGTGGCATCCGCGACTGGCCGGTGCTGCGGGTCGTGCACAATGCCGCGCACCGTCCCGAAGATCGTCGCCAGCGCAGGCGCACTCAGAAAAAGCACGGCAGCAAGCAACTTAAAAACGCCTCGCATGATTTTCCTCCAAAATAGCAAGAGCGCGACGCAGAGTCGCGGCTGTGAGCCGATCAGATAGGTTGGGAAACAGCGCTCTTACAGTGTGTGCGCGAAGCGAGGCGGAGGCGATGCAGGCTCGACGGAGCGGGGAATCGCGACGCTATGCGCGGTTTCCGCGGCAGGAACAACCGAAGCGGGCGCGAAGGCAGACAGGAAGTGCGGCAGCACAAACGCCACCGCCGTGGCCAACGGCTTCTCAGAGCTCTGGCAGCACGACATCGAGCAATTCATCATTTCGCCCATCTCGTGCTCGCAATCCATGTGCGAATGCTGCGGCGCCGGCGCCTTTCGAACATGATGATGCTGCGGAATCGGGCAATGATCTCCGGTGCAGCAAGCCATCGCGTGCGCCGACCACGACGCAGCCGCCAGCGGAGCGTACAAGAACACCGCCGCGAACAGGCACGCCCACGCCGCCAAAATCCTTCGAATCTTGAGTTTCGAGTCGCTCACGTCTTCCTACTATCCTATGACGCATGATAAGGCAAAAAGGGCGCTCTCTGCCCGTCCAATATGTCTCGGACCCTAGTAACCAAGCTTCACCTCGTCCCCCGCCTTGACTTGCCGCCACTCCGCGTCGCAGACTTCCGTCATGGCGCAAACCTATTTGCTTTTCGATCTCGGCTCAGACGAAGAAAAAGTTCAGCAGGCCCGCCACAAACTCGAAAGCTGGAAGCAAGCCTTCCGCCTCGACAAAAAGCTTCAGTACAAGCTGGAACGCGAACAATCCGCCTCCTCCAGCACCACGGAAGCGAAGCCGGAGCCCGTAAAGACCGAAAAATCCAAGTCCGCGAAAACGAACTCAAAGTCCAAGCCGAAATCCGCTGAACCGGCGGCTGAAAACGGCGGTCCCGTAAAGCTATTCGTCCGCCTCTATTTCTCCGGCCACGAAAAACTTTCCGAGCAGCGCTGGATCGACCGCATCCCCACCGAAGAGCCGTTCAAGAGCGCCTCGCCCAAAATCGTCCGCGAAAGCGAACCCGAATTCGCGGACATCCTCAAGCAGTTCGACACCCTCGAATGAAGTCCAAATTGGCTCTCTCTACGCCGAAATTGACCACTGGATTCAGGGGGACCCCGGAGGGGGCTGGAGGATTTTTTCGTTATAATGGAGCTTGTTGCGGCGAGCATCTCCGAACCATCGAGAGGTCCACTGAATGGCAGTACAGACGCGCGCAAAGATAGCCAAGCTAGACGCCAGCAAGTTCAGCGGCCTCGACCGCGAAACCCTCATCCACCTGTACCGCACGATGTTTCTCTCCCGCCGCCTCGACGACCGCGAAATTCAGCTCAAGCGCCAAAACAAAATCTACTTCCAGATTTCCAGCGCCGGCCACGAAGCCGTCACCGCCGCCATGGGGCTTCTTCTTCGACCCGGTGTCGACTGGCTCTATCCTTACTATCGCGACCGCGCGCTCTGCTTAATGCTCGGCGTCACTCCACTCGAAACTCTTCTCCAAGCCGTCGGCGCAAAAGATGATCCCGCCTCCGGTGGCCGCCAGATGCCTTCGCATTGGAGCCATCCCAAATGGAATATCGTCTCGAAATCCTCCTGCACCGGAACCCAATTCGTGCAAGCCGTTGGCGCCGCCGAAGCTACGCTCTATTACCAAGATCGACCCAAAGCGCTCGCGCAAGCCAAGAAAGCCCCGCTCGGCCAGTACGTCCATCACGAAGCTAACGAAATCGTCTACGTTTCCGCAGGCGACGGCGCCACAAGCGAGGGCGAGTTCTGGGAATCGCTCAACGCCGCCTGCGCGAAGAAATTGCCGCTGCTCTATCTCATCGAAGACAACGGCTACGCCATTTCCGTCCCTGTAGAAGTGCAGACCGCCGGCGGCAGCATCTCCAAATTAGTGCGCAACTTTCCCGGCCTCCATGTTGCCGAGGTCGACGGCACCGACCCGCTCGAAAGCTACGCCGTCGGCAAGGACGCCGTCGACTACGTCCGCCAGCGCCGCGGTCCCGCGCTGATTCACGCGCACGTCGTTCGCCCCTACTCACATTCACTTTCCGACGACGAAAAGCTATACAAGACCGCCGAGGAGCGCGAAGAAGAGGCGCATCGCGACCCGCTCTCCAAATTTTCTCTCTTCCTCGTCCGCGAAGGCCTGCTCGACCAAAAAGAAATCGAAGCCCTCGAAGCCGAAGTCGACCGCGAAGTCCGCGAAGCTGGCGACCAAGCCCTCGCCGCCGAACCTCCCTCAATCGACTCGATTCACGTCAACGTCTATTCCCCCGACGTCGATCCCACGTCGCCATCTTTCGCCGCTCAGCCGCAATTTCACGGCGCCCCCAAGACCATGGTCGAAATGGTCGCTGCCACCCTCTCCGACGAAATGGCTCGCGACGAGCGCATCACTGTCTTCGGCGAAGACGTAGCCGATGCCAGCCGCGACGAAAATCTCAAGCACCTAAAAGGGAAGGGCGGCGTCTTCAAAGCTACTTCCGGCCTGCAAAGAAAATACGGCCACGACCGCGTCTTCAACACGCCGCTTGCCGAAGCCAGCATCGTCGGCCGCGCCATCGGCATGGCCACCCGCGGCCTGAAGCCCGTCGCCGAAATCCAGTTCTTCGACTACATCTGGCCGGCCATGATGCAAATTCGCGACGAGCTGTGCGTGTTGCGCTGGCGCTCCAATGGCAATTTCAAATGTCCCGCAGTGCTGCGCGTGGCCATCGGCGGCTATCTCACCGGCGGCGGCATTTACCACAGCCAAAGCGGTGAATCCATTTTCGCGCACTGCCCCGGCCTGCGCGTCGTCATGCCTTCCACCGCGCTCGACGTCGCCGGACTTCTCCGCACCTCAGTCCGCTGCGATGATCCTGTAATGTTCCTCGAGCACAAGCATCTCTACCGTCAGCCGTACAATCGCTCCGAGTATCCCGGTCCCGACTACACCGTCCCCTTCGGCAAAGCGCGCCTCGTCAAAGAAGGCAGCGACGTCAGCATCATCACCTTCGGCGCCATCGTGCATCGCGCAGAGGTCGCCGCCGCGCAGCTCGAGCGCGAAGGCGTCTCCGTCGAAATCATCGATCTCCGTTCGCTCTCTCCGTATGATTGGGACGCCATCGCCGCCACCGTGCGCAAAAATCACCGCGTCCTCGTCGCCTACGAAGACATGCTGAGCTGGGGCTTTGGCGCCGAAATCGCCGCGCGCATTGCCGACGAGCTTTTCGAGGAGCTGGACGCCCCCGTCAAGCGCGTCGCCGCCATGGACACCTTCTGCGCCTACCAGCCAAAGCTCGAAGACGTAATCCTCCCGCAAACCGAACACATCACATCCGCCGTAAAACAATTG
>Ga0209240_1000693_pt1 | contig 13905 bp, 14 predicted proteins | sample GraSoi_2013_80cm_FD_185828 | JGI IMG/M metagenome (GOLD analysis project Ga0209240, IMG submission 185828) | Grasslands soil microbial communities from the Angelo Coastal Reserve, California, USA - Sample 9_17_2013_80cm (SPAdes) (version 2) | ecosystem: Environmental > Terrestrial > Soil >...
TCATTTGTCATCTGTCATCTGTCATCTGTCATCTGTCATTCTACGCCCGTCCCATCGCCCAGCGAGCAGCCACCACCGCAACCAACAGCAACCCCACCACGACCCAGAGCTGGAGATCAATTTGTTCCCCCAAAATTAGGCTCGCTGCGAGCACCGCTAACACCGATTGAAACTGTTGAATTTGACTCATCTTCGCTACGCCTCCCCTTCCTAGGCCGCGATAGTAAAGGGCGAAACCAAGAAACTGCGAAACCAAGACTTGATACAAAAGACCAAACCAAGCGGACGGCGAATCAACCGGATGCAATGGCCCGTGTGCCCACAGATAAGTACCGAACGAAACCAAGACCACCGGTGCGGCAAAAACCAACATCCAACAAATTGCCCGCCACCCACCCATCTCATGCGCCAATAGGCCGCCTTCGGCATACCCATAAGCACAAGCCACCGACGCAACCATGATAAGCAGATCGGCCTGTCTCAGCTGAAGCCCGCCCGAGCGCGAAATTAGAAACCAAACCACCACTGATGTGCCGCCGGCCGCAATGGCCCAAAAAGCGATCGGTACGCGCTCACGTTTTCTCCAAACTCCGAACACCGCTGTTAATAGCGGCATGATCGCAGAAACGGTTGCCGCATGACTCGCCGGCACGCTTTGCAGTGCGATAGTGGTCAGGATCGGAAAAGCGAAGACAATACTCGCTGCCGCTAAACATAACCGAAGAACCTGTCTACCTGACGGCAGCGGATATTTCCCCCAGAGAGCGCACCCACATGCAATGGTCCCAGCGCCTGCGCCTCTGGCTAACGCGATAAACAAAGGATCGAAACCGCGCAAAGCCAGCCGAACCCCAACAAACGACAGACTGAAGCAAAGCACCCCGAGCGAGGTAAAGATCCACCCCTCCAGCTCGTGGTGAAGCCTCGCTTCCTCCTTCGCTGAAGCTTCGAAGGACAAGCCCTCCTTCGTTAGATCGTTGGCTACACGCAGAGACGAACGCATTCCTTCCATGCCCCCGAATCTTGCCTAACCCACCCAACCAGAACAGATACAGAACACCGAATATTCGACCAGAACAGTTTGATTTTGGACAGGGCTGCGCGGTTAGTAATAGCCAATAGCCAATAGCCGAAACAAGCGCTCGGTAGAAATAGATGACGGAGCTGCAAGCAGAATGACAAATTTCCGCTGCCTAGCGTTCACCTTTCACCTTTCACCTTTCACCTTTCACTGATTACTGATTACTGATTACTGATTACTAAAAAAATGGACCCTTCCTACCAGCTTCTCGCAGATAAGCTTCATAGACAGATCGACGCTCGGACCTATCTGCCTGGTGATCGGTTGCCTTCAGTCCGCGAATTAGCGAAGGATCACGGTTTCAGCTTAGAGACGGTTCTGCATGCTTTCCGGCTTCTGGAAAACAAAGGAATAGTCGAAGCCAGGGTCAGGAGCGGATTTTACGTGCGCGAACCTAAACTGCGTTTGGTAGCGGCTCCTACCAAGACCCAAACCATCTTTCGGGCAAAAGACGTTGCCGTCAGCGCGTTGAGACACCAAACCGTCACGTTTGGAACCTCTAAACAAGTAGTTCCACTCGGACTCAGTTTGCTCGGTTCAGGAGTGCTACCGGCCCGCAAACTGGCACAAACCGCCGCCAGCGCCGCGCGACGTTATCCGGTCGAAACCTGCAATCAGGGGCCTCCGACCGGAATCGAACCTTTACGCCAACAACTTGCTCAGCGAGCTAACGGCTGGGGATGTTTCCTTTCACCGGATGATTTTGTGATCACCTGTGGAGCATCGGAAGCGCTGCATCTGGCGTTAAGAGCGGTAAGCCAGCCGGGGGATATCATCCTGGTAGAATCACCCACCTATTTTGGCGTGCTCGAGATTATCCAAGGCCTCGGGCTACGAGTGGTTGAGTTGGCTACGGACCCGGTCCAGGGAGTTGATCTTGCGGATCTGGAGAACGCTTTAAAACGGTTTCCTAGAGTGGCTGCCTGTTTGCTGATCACAAATTGCAGTAATCCTCTCGGTTATTCACTCAGTACTAAGACGAAGCAAGACCTTGTCCGCTTGTTAGCCCGCTTCGGTGTTCCTCTGATCGAAGACGATATCTTTGGCGAATTGCATCGGCCAGAGTCAGAGCGTCCCAAGGTAGCAAAAACATTTGATCCAGACGGATCCGTGATCTTGATCGGCTCTTTTTCCAAGACCTTAGCACCCGGTCTTCGCGTGGGTTGGATCGTACCCGGCAAGTTTCATGGCAGGGTGCTCGAACTTAAATCTGCGACCAGCTTGGCCACCGCTACGCTGCCACAACTCACCGTCGCAGAATTTCTGAAGTTCGGTTCGTTTGATGCTCATTTGCGCCGATTGCGCAAATTCTTAGCGGAACAAGTTTACCGGTTCAGCAGCGCCGTTGCCGAAAGTTTCCCGTTATCGACCCGAATATCGCGCCCTAGCGGCGGATTTCTATTGTGGATCGAGCTCGAAGAAGACTTTGATGCGCTCCAGTTAGCGGCCGACGCACTCAACAAATTTCGAATCGCAGTCGCTCCCGGAAATATTTTTTCCGCCACCGGTGAACGTTACCGCAACTGTTTTCGGATCAGCTGCGGGCACGCCTTTTCGCCTCGCTTCTCGGAAGCGATTCGTACCCTCGGCCAGCTAGCCGCGCGATCCAGCGCACCGAGGCAAATCGGCAATAGCCGATAGAGGAGTTCGGTAGAAGAGTCAGGAGGCGCCGTCTCCTCGTACTCCTCGTACTCCTTGTACTCCTCGAACTCCTTGAACTCCTTCCCCTTATCGACGACCATTTGGCTCCGACCGACCTATGACTTGGTATTACCTAAGCGGAAGCCAACCCACCGGTCCGGTCGACGACCCCGAAATCGATCGGCTTTTCAATCACGGTACGATCACTCTGGGCACTCGAGTTTGGCGGCAAGGATTGCAGACTTGGAAAACGTTCGCAGAAGCTTTCAACCTGCCCGCTGTCGACTGTTTCAAATGCAAACGGCTTTCCTCGCCGGACCTGTCCGTTCGATATGGCGGCCTCAGTCTGTGCCAGGATTGCAAAGAAATATTCTTCCAACAAATCAGAGAAGGACTCAGCCCGGACACCTCCGGAATTTACGGCGGTTTTTGGATTCGAGCCGGCGCGTACTTCATCGATCAAATTGCGCTTTTCCTAGTTCGCCTGCCATTTGACCTGGCGTTGCGCGCGTATGTTTTCTGGGCCGTATTTCAAACCGAAGGCAGAGGGCCGCAGGCGTTTTGGCTGTCCCGAGGAGTTTGGATCGCCTACGGGCTTTATTTCATCTTTGCGCTCTTACTTTCAATGTCCTACTACGTTCTATTCGTGGGGCGATACGGAGCGACGCCGGGGAAAATGGCGCTGAAATTGCAGATCGTTCGATCCGATTTTTCAAAAGTGTCTTATCTAAGAGCGCTGGGACGTTATTTCGCCCTAGGATTGAGCGCAATGCTGCTGGACATCGGATACATTATGGCAGCGTTCGATTCAGAAAAGAGGGCGCTGCATGATTACCTCTGCGATACTCGGGTGATCAAACGCCAGTCGAAGTCATGAGTGCCGGCGCCTTCTGCCCAATCTGCCATCATCTGCTAACCGCTTCCCAGTGGAACCAGCAAGATTTCACTGCGTGTCCCAACTGCCAAGCGCCCACTCGCACTCTGGTTTTTCCCGCCATGGCGAGAATAGTAGCAGCTCCTCGTCCCGAACCGCGCACCGAGACAGAAGCGGGTTGCTTTTTCCACACCGGTTCTCGAGCGGAAAATGTCTGTAATGTCTGTGGCCGTTTTCTCTGCTCACTTTGTACGCTCGCTTTCGGATCACAAAAGCTTTGTCCGGACTGCATCTATAAAAAACGCCGGGAATCCCCACTGTTCCGCGATCAAGCCATCCTTTTCGACAACATCGCTTTGCTGCTCGTCATCGTCCCAGTTCTTTGCTTGGTGTACATTTACTTGGGGTTACTTTTTAGCGGATTCGCTCTCGCTCTGGTTATAATCGGTTGGCGGCAACAACGCACCCTCGTGCCCAGATCCAAGTACCGATTCGTTCTAGCCGCCGGCTTGTCCTTGATAGAAGCCATTGGTTGGATCGCCTTGGTTTGGCTGATAGTCTGGTTAATTCAAAGCCATCCTACCGAATTCGGCTTATGACAAACCCCGCCTTCACAGAGCCTTCCTCCGACGCTAAAGCTATGGCGGACAAGACGGCGCGGCAGGCTCATTACCGCAAAATCGCCTCGACTGGGTTGATCTCGCGTCTGGTTCCCGGTGTACGCAGCGATGTTTACCTCGGTGACGATCATTTACTACACGCAAAACAGATTATGCTGTTCGAAAAATATCGGCGTTTCTATTTTTCAGATATCGAGGCAATTTCATTTTCGAAAAGTAATCGATGGATTTGGTTTTCGGTGGTTTGGGGATTCCTTCTTTTCTGCAGCCTGTTCTGGTACTTGGGTCACGGGACCTGGTTCTATGTGGTCGGTGCGATCTTCAGTTTTGTTTTCGGCGGGTTGCTTGTATCGAACCTGATTGGTGGCCCTACCTATGTCGTCAACATACAAACTGCCGCTCAGATTAGGCGATTGCGACCCGTTGAGCGGGAAAATCAGCTGGTCAAGTTCCAAGAGATTGTCGTGCCGATGATCATGCTGGCTCAGCAACCCACTGTTAACCAGGCAGCAGTATGAAGCTTGCGGCCCGCCGCTGTTTAGTTCATCCGGAACGCGAGGCTGCCGCTCGGTGCCCTTCTTGCCATCAATATTACTGCCGCGAATGCGTGGTGGAACACGAGACCCGTTTCCTCTGTGCCGCCTGCCTGCAAAAATCGATCCAAACCGGAACTAGACGCAGCACCCTTCGCTTTGATTGGCTAAGCCCACTCCGGCTGTTGCTTGGCTTCGCCATCGCCTATGTCTCGTTCTACGTGATCGAACGAATCCTCCTCCTGATCCCCATCACCCTCTACAACGGCGCGTGGCTCTGAGAGAATAGCCAATAGCCAATAGCCGAACAGAGCTGCGAGCAGAATGATCCGGCAGCCGCCGGAACAAATGACAAATGACAAATTCGTGCAGCCACCGTTACTGATTACTGATTACTGATTACTGATTACTGATTACTGATTACTGATTACTGGCAAAAAAATGGATCGTCCCATCGACTCACTAGAAGAAGCTATCCACCTGCTTCGCAGGACCTCTGCTGTTACTTACGCTTACTACATAGTCGGTGTTACTCCGTTTGCGATTCTGCTTTTTCAACTTCTGGCAGATGCGTCCTATCATCGCTATCTATCCGAGCATTTGAGCGATGCCGCCATTCAGCTGGCGTTCAGTTATTGTTGGATGAAAGGATTCCAAGCGTTAGCTAGCCAACGTTTACTTGCTTCTTGCTCAGGGGAACCGACGCGTCGTCGGGGACCATTTGAGCTGCTGCAGTTTTGGTCCGCTCAATGCGCCATTCAGCCTTGGGGCATCCTGATTAAACCCATGGCATTCTTACTATTAGTGCCCTCTCCTTTCGTGGATGCATTTTTCCACACCGCTAGCATCGTCATTACCGGAACCCGAGGCGATTTCACGCGTTGTCTTCAGCTTTCCAGAGGCGCCATCGGTCCCGGATTACTCTTGAACTCTATTGTCTTTGCTTTCCGACTCGTAGTATTCGCCTCCGTCTATTCCACCGTCGCGGCTTTGCCATTCCTAGGCAAAATGCTATTCGGTATCGAGACTTCGCTGACTCACGGCTTCCATTGGCTAATCTCTATCCCTTTTCTACTAGGTACAGGATTTGTTTCCTACCTTATCATCGATCTTTTGCTAAAATCCTTTTACGTGATTCGGCTTCGACGGATTGAATGTGAAACTTCGGGAAAAGATTTGCTACACCGTCTTGCTGGGCTGGGTTACGCCATTGAGACTAAATAAATAGAAGATCAATAGCCGCAACAGACCCGCCCGCAACGCTTCGCGTAGCGATGCGGGCGGGACGCAAAGAGCACAAAAAATTAAGCACCGTCAGGCTTCAGCCACTTGTGAAAATTAGTTTACCCCCTCTTTCTTTGCGATCTTTCTTGACCGACATAGCCTTGGCGACGTCTGTTGCGGCTATTCTGCTTTTGCTGGTCACGCCAGCCACTAACTACGCCATCTCGGTCGACCGTTCACAAGAAGAGCTACGGGCTTTGCCGTTAGCCAGCGCCACACCGAACGCTGCCCGTCTTCCGAAGTCGGATGTCAATCAACAGCTCGACCGCGTTTTGACCGCGCCGGAGTACGCTTGGCGCAACCCCAGCAAGGCCGAAGCACCGCCCGGCTGGCTAGAACAGTTCCAGGATTGGTTGAAGGATGGTATGCGGAGCTTCAGCCATACGCTCAGCCGCCTCGGACGCGCCATTGGGAGATGGCTGAGCTCTTTGCTGCCCCAAGGTCCTGGCTCATCACTCGGTGGTAATGGCGACGGAATGGTTTTGATGGCCCAGGTGTTATCTTGGATAACCATAGCCGGAGCGGTAGCAGTTCTAACCTTGATTCTGGTTAAAGTGCTCTCGCGAAAACTTGCGGTTACGCCTCCTAAAGCGCCGGTGCTTGCTCCCACCCCGGACTTGGAGAGCGAGGAAACCACCGCGGATCAGCTTCCTGAAGACGAATGGCTCCGGTTAGCCCGGCAAAAAGCGGCGGACGGCGATCTCCGCCAAGCTCTGCGAGCCTTATTTTTGGCGACACTTTCCCTACTTGGAGCTCAAGGTCTTATTCTGATTCGGAAATCAAAATCGAACTTTGACTATGAGCGCGAATTAAAACGAAAACTAAGCTTGGCGCCCGGACTCGACGAGATTTTTTCTACGGATCGAAAATTATTCGAGCGTTGTTGGTACGGCGCTCATCCGGTGACTGTCACCGAGTTCGAACAATCCGACAGCCTTTACCAACGCCTGAAAAATGTCTGCCTTCAAAGGAATGATCAGGGGTAAGAAACTCCAACACTCCATCACTCCAACACTCCATCACTCCGCTCCGCTCCACTTCCCCACCCATGCCAAAGGACCGCATCATCGCCTACATCATGATCACCCTAATGGCGGCGCTTTTTGCATTTGTCGGGTTTCAAATGTTGAGAGTGCGCGCTGAAGTGAACGGAGTTTATCCGGAGTATTCGAGCTTTCGTGCCGATCCCCGAGGCTATCGCATCCTATTCGAGACATTGTCCCGGCTCGAATCCGTCCAGGTCGACCGATTCGAACAACCGCTAACAGATTTGCCTTCCAGCGCCGGCAAGATCCTGGTTCTGGCCGGCCTTCAACCGGGTGGGCTGCCGGCCGATCAAACCAAACTTTTAGATAATTGGATGACGAGCGGTGGAACCTTACTGGTCACGTTTAGCTCGCTCCAGATCGAACGTAACGAGAGGAATCTTGAGAACAATTCCGATCAGCAAGAGAATAAATCACCCCGCGCCGAAGTCGGGATGTCAGATGACTGGGGGATTCGAATATTCCACTCGAAGCAATACCTGACCAGCAAACTCCAATCGAATCTATTCCCGAACGAACTCAGTTGGGCGGGCCACCTGTTTATTGATCCGACTAAAGCTGACTGGGAGGTCATAGCCAAAGCACAAGAACTGCCCATTGTGCTCCAAAGAAAATTTGGCGCCGGTAAGTTAGTCCTGCTAGCAGACTCATACCCATTATCCAACGTCGCGTTGGCCGCTCATCGCAATGCGGAACTGGTCAGTTGGCTCTTTCCCCAACACTCTGCCGTTCTATTCGATGAAAGCCATTTTGGTATTGTTAATCATCCCGGTATTATGGGTATGGCCCGACGCTACGGCCTGGATGGCGCATTTGTCGCCATCCTCGGTTTAGGTTTGCTCTATCTCTGGGCGAGCCGCTATACCCTAAACCCAGTGGCCAGGACACGTTCAAAGGCTGACATTGCAGTTAAAGGGGTGGGCGGAAACGAGATTTTCACCAACCTATTGCGCCGCACACTTCCTGCCAAAGATCTCTGTACGATCTGCCTGCAAATTTGGAAACAAAAAGGAGTAACTAACCCGGTAAAACAGGCTCGCCTGGAAAGCAGGTTAAACTCGCTGCCGCCAACTACCTCGCAAGTGGAGCGCTACAATCAGATCGTCAAATTGCAACACTCATGAACGACTCGATCGATGAACTAAAAGATGTTCTGGCTCGCGCCCGAACCGAAGCGGCCAAGGTCGTCATCGGCCAGGAAGACGCGATTCGTTTTGCGTTGATCGCCATCTTCACCAATCAACATGCTTTAATCGAAGGAGTACCGGGGGTAGCCAAAACCTTGCTCGTTAGAACGCTGGCCCAAATCCTGGGCAGCCCGTTCGCCCGTATTCAATTCACGCCTGACCTGATGCCCTCCGACATCTTAGGTACCAACGTTTTCAGCTTTCAAAAAAGTGAATTCACCTTTGTCCCAGGTCCCGTATTTACCACCTTTCTCCTCGCCGACGAGATTAATCGTGCTCCGAGCAAAACCCAATCGGCGCTGCTACAAGCGATGCAGGAACGTCAAGTTACCATTGACCGAAACACTTATCGGTTGGCCGGCAACTTCACCGTGTTCGCCACCCAAAACCCGGTTGAATTCGAAGGCACCTATCCCTTGCCAGAGGCGCAAAAAGACCGCTTCATGCTGAAAATCCGCATGGATCTGCCGCAACAGGCGGAAGAGCTTACTTTGGCGCAGCGCATGTTAACCGAAGAAGCTCCGGAAGCGGTTCTAGAGCGAGGCGCCGTACAAAGCGTAATCTCGGAACAAGATCTCGCGCGGCTGCGAATCGCATTAAATGAGGTTCTGATTCGACCGGAGCTCGTTGCTTACCTAGTTGAAATCGTCCGAGAGAGCCGGCGCCATGAAAGTGTTCTCTTCGGCGGAGGACCGCGAGCTACCCAATCCCTCATCTTAGCCAGCAGAGTCCACGCTGCTCTCGATGGCAGAAATTTTGTCACTCCGGATGATATCCGGCTGCTTGCTCAAAGCGTGTTGGAACACCGGTTGGTGTTACGACCCGAATTTGAAATCGAGGGGTCCGATGCCGGTTCGGTGATAAAAGACATCCTGGAAAAGCTACCGGTTCCGAGATGATCGCGCCCCGGACCAGTCTCGTGGCCTGGGCCGCCGTGATCGTACTACCACTCTCGATTTTAGCGGGTGTCTTGGGTGGTTTCCGCGGGATCAGCATCCTGGGTATTGCGGTCTTCGCCCTGGTTAGTTTAATCGACTTATTGCTGGGCCTAGGAAAGTATCGCCAACTCGAAGTGTCCCTACCAGCGGTTATCCGGGTAACGGCCGGACGCGCTTTCCAGCTCGACCTGAAACTGAACGGGTCGAGATCTCGTCGAGGCACAATTCGTTTAGCGGTCGATCTACCTCCGTCAATTAAATCGGAACAATTGCACCTGACGGTCCGAATCGACGGTCCAATCTCCAATCTTGCGGTCCCGGTGAAAGCGCTCTCAGACCAACGCGGGACCTACCTGATCCGTCGAGTGTTCTTCGATTGGGTCTCACCTTTACGGTTTTGGGTTTTTCGTGAAAAACGCGCACTCGATTGCGAGGTCCGAGTTTATCCGGATCTCGCTTTGGAAGGCCGCAAGATCGCTCATTTTCTAGATCGAGGCGGGTTTGGTGTCCATCGTCAACGACAGATCGGCCGCGGCCGCGAGTTCGAAAAGCTGAGAGAATACGAGGCCGGTGATAGCTTCGATTCCATCGATTGGAAGGCCGCGGCAAAACGCCACAAACCTATCACCAAAGTCTTTCAGGTAGAAAAATCCCAAGAGGTCTATCTCGCGATCGATTCCTCTCGCCTCAGCGCTCGCCTGTTAAGTTCAACGAGCGGGAGCGAGCGGAAACGAGCGGAAACGAACGAGAACGATGCAGGACAAACGGAAGCTATCGTAGAACGCGAAGCCGGACTTACGAAAATAACTACCCAGCGGCTATCTGAACACCTTTCACCTGTCACCTCTCACCTTTCACCATCTTCCTCGATCCTTGAGCGTTTCATCGCTGCCGCACTCCTGGCGGGAGCGACCGCTGAACGCCAAGGCGATCTCTTCGGTCTCATCACCTTCAGCGACAAAGTCGATCAACTGGCTCGCGCCCGAAGCGGCTCCCTTCACTTCAAACATTGCCGTGACCTATTGATCAATCTTCAGCCGAAGTTGGTTGCCCCCGATTTCGAAGATATCGCAGCGACTTTGCTGAACCGGCTGACCAAGCGTTCTCTCCTCATTTTCTTAACTTCTCTGGATGATTCGGTCACCGGCGAAAATTTCCTGGCCGCAGCCCGGTTCCTAGCTCGGCGTCACCTGATTATGGCGATCATGCCTTCACCACCCGGGACCCAGCCGCTTTTTAGCGCGCCAGGCGTTGAGCATACCGATCAGATTTACGAAAACATCACCGGACATCTGCGCTGGGCTAAACTTCAAGAATTACGCAAACAACTTTTACAGGCCGGCGTCCTGTTTCATTTGGCGCCGGGTGATAAATTCACTTTAACCGTGGTTAGTGAGTATCTCGCAACCAAGCGTCGCCAGCTTCTATGATTCTGGATCTCCGAAAGTTTATCGAGCGAGAACGCCCGATCTGGGACGAGCTTGATCAGCTGTTGCGCAGAATGGAAAACGATCCAGCCGCCAAGTTAACCTTGGCTGATGCTGAACGCGCCCATTACTTATACGAGCGCACTAGTTCTGCTCTGGTCCGGATCACGACTTTCGCGGCGGAACCCACTTTAATTGCGTTTCTCCAGGGACTGGTCGCGCGGGCTTATAGCGAACTGAATGACAATCGCGCCCGGACTCGGAAATTCCGGTTAAAAACTTGGTTCTTTGTCACGTTTCCACGTACTTTTCGTCAATACCGCCGCTATTTCTGGTTTGCCTTACTCCTAACCGTGGCTGGCGGCTTATTCGGCGGCGGAGCCGTCACTTTCGATCCGCAGGCGAAATCAATCCTGCTAGCTGAATTTCCTCACCTACTTGGAAACCCTGCTGATCGAGTTCGAGAAGAGGAACATTCGACCCCATCAAGGCTCGAAGGCGAACATACTACTTTTTCGGCTTATCTAATGACCCATAACGCCCGGGTGGCGCTTTCCTGTTTGGCCTTGGGAATGACGTGGGCGCTCGGGACAATCATCTTGGTTTTCTACAATGGAGTGATTCTCGGAGCCGTAATTGCAGACTACATTCGAGCCGGACAATCGGTTTTTCTTGCCGGCTGGTTGTTACCCCACGGAGTCATTGAGATTCCTGCTATCCTGATTGCCAGCCAAGGCGGCCTCCTTTTGGGTCAAGCTTTGATCGGCTGGGGATCCGACCAGACCATCGGTCAACGGCTTCGGCAAATTTCGAATCCTTTGGTCACATTAGCTTGTGGGGCCTGCCTTTTATTAGTCTGGGCAGGAATTGTGGAATCGTTCCTATCCCAATATCACGCACCAGTGATACCCTACTTTGCTAAGATCAGTTTCGGCATACTGGAGTTAGCTGCCCTCGTATTCTTTTTGGGTTTTTTCGGCAACAGCGGCAGCGAAGCATTTACCAAAAAAAATCAACCGCGAATTGACGCGAATAGACGCGAAGACAAAAAGAATAAATCTAATCGCTGATTTTACCCAGATGGATTTCGAGAGTCTCCCCCGCGAGTTTAGGATGCCTGATCTGCGTACATCCGCGTTCATCTGCGGTTTGTTTTTCTTCGTCCTTTTTCGCGTGCATTCGCGGTTAAGTCTCTGGATCTGCGTCTATCTGCGGTTGGGTTTATTCTTTTTGTCCTCGCGTCCATTCGCGGTTTAGAAAATGAATCGGTCTAACGAGCTAGTACTGCAGACCCCAGAAGGGGTTCGTTTTCGTTACCGGTTAGCAGGTCCGGCTGCTCGGTTCCTAGCGGTCAGCATTGACCTGGCAACCATCACGTTCCTTTCATCGTCAATCACCAGCCTTTCTTATTTGTTAGGTGCGTTCAGTTCAGACTTCATGGCTGCGGCCCAGGTCATTGCGTATTTTGCGCTCACCTTTGGCTATTCCATCTTTTTTGAATGGCTCTGGCGTGGCCAGACCATCGGAAAACGAGTGTTGAAACTACGGGTAGTCGATGCTGACGGCTTACGCCTAACCTCCTCGCAAATCGTGATCCGCAACCTGCTCCGGCTAGTTGACCTGCTCCCGTTCTGTTACACCGTGGGCGGCGCCTTTCTGGTATTATCGCCGAAACTGCAACGCCTGGGAGATTTGGCTGCCAATACTGTTGTCATCCGGATCGACAGCGGTTTGCGTCCGGATCTAACACCGATCTTAGGAGACAGCTATAACTCGCTCCGGGCCTATCCCCACTTAGCGGCCCGCCTCCGACAATCGGTCGATCCCGCTGAAGCCCAGATCGCTCTAGAAGCCGTCCTTCGCCGGGACAAGCTAGATGCCGCCGCGCGCGTACAACTCTTCGCCTCGTTAGCCGAACATTTTCGGTCCCTGGTCACGTTCCCGGAAACCGCCACCCTCGGTTTGAGCGACGAACAGTACGTCCGCGATGTGGTTGATCTTTTGTTCAGACAGAGCGTCAACGAGCGGGAGCGAGCGGGAACGCCGTGAGCGAGCGGGAACGAACGGCGCCCTGTTTGGCGGTTCCCTCCTCGGCTCCTATTCCGTTCACGCTCGTTCCCGGCGCTCCCGCTCGCTCTCGCTCGTTGATAAGGACCGCGCCGGGCAACCACTAGCGTCCACCCGGCGCGGCTTCCTTCGCCAAAATTGGCTGCTCCCAACTTAATTCCCGCTATTCAACCGTGCGAGGATCGAATAGATACCGCCGATAACCGGCCGCGCTTGGAACCCGGTCTGAGTGTCCGAGATAGTGTCATACCAATCAGTGAACGGTACCCGGGACGGGCTCGTGTTCACGAAATCATAAAGCGCGTCCACGATGTTTTGGCGTAACGCGAGATCGTCTGTAGAAGCGGCTGTCCACATTTCCCAATCAGCTTTCGTGTACGAATGCCGGATATCGAGAGGAATACCATATGGCTGCTCCTGTTGCGCATACCATGCGGCCTCTTGCTGAAGCGTCCCGCTCGGGACCAAGTTAAGCCCCAACAACTTATCCGGGAACGCGTTATATTTCAGGCTCCAGGTACCGGGCATGTCATAAGCCAACTTCAGGTGCAGTGCCGATGAATCCTCAGACAGCGGTACCCATTGAGTGATTAAGCTCGAGCCTTGTTGATTATAATATTGTTGGTCTTTCGATCTGCCGGCGTACTTGGCAATTTGCGCCATGGCGTCAACACCCAAGATCCCTTTCAATGCCAGATTCGAGCTATGGGCGATGAAACCGGTGAAGTCGTCCGTTTGATTCTGATAACCGGGATCGAGGGTATTTGGAACCAGGTAATCAGCCCACTGTTTCAGGATCTTGTAATGCTTCAGAGCGAAAGCGGACGCATCGGCTGGACTGGCCGCGTTGAGATAAGCCGCCGTCATCAACAGCATATTAGCTGATTCTTCGATCGGCATATTTTCGCCTCCCCCGTCGTTGTGGCCGGCGGCGTTCGGATACGAGGCGCCGAGGTCGTGGACGCAAAACACGAGCGCCCATTTACCGCTCTCGGTATAAGCCAGCACGGGGTCGATCAGGAGCTGAACTAGGTACGGGTTGGTGTAAAGAAAGACCGGTATACTGGGATAAATCACGTCCACCGTCGGTAAAGCTTTGGCTGGTATTGACGACATTATTCGCCGTCACATACTCAGTTTGACCATCGAAACGCAGAGCTCCGGTCAGCTTGCCGACGGTCCAGATAGGGTGTCCGGTGAACGAGCC
>Ga0209240_1000696_pt1 | contig 13899 bp, 15 predicted proteins | sample GraSoi_2013_80cm_FD_185828 | JGI IMG/M metagenome (GOLD analysis project Ga0209240, IMG submission 185828) | Grasslands soil microbial communities from the Angelo Coastal Reserve, California, USA - Sample 9_17_2013_80cm (SPAdes) (version 2) | ecosystem: Environmental > Terrestrial > Soil >...
TTACCTCGGCGTGCTGGCCGCAGGTGTGATCATGGTTCTGTCCGGTCTTGCGATCTGGAAGCCCGGTCAATTTCAGGAGCTGACTTGGCTGTTCGGCGGTTTCGATGTGGCACGCGTGATCCATTTTCTCGGCATGACTGCGATTGTCGCGTTCCTGGTTGTGCATATTGCGCTCGTCATCATCGTTCCAAAGACGCTGCCGGCCATGATCACCGGCCGGGCAAGCGCTCACCAAGCGTACGGCGAGCACTAAGCCATGCATGAGACCCCCAGCACCAAAGCGCCACGCGACACCGCTGAGTCGAAAGCGATCCTCCGCACGAGCGGGGCCGTGCAGCAAATCGAGCGCCGGCTTTTTCTCAAGCAAGGTCTCAGCCTCGGCGCGTTGACGTTGCTGACCGGCTGCGACGTCACCGATACCAGTACGGTGCAGGGCGCGCTCGACGGCATTTCGCGGTGGAATGACCGCACCCAGGCCTTAATCTTCAATCCCCGGCGGCTGATGCCGACCTACCCGGAAAGCCAGGCGGTCAAGGACTTTCGTTACAACGCCTATTTCGGCCAGAGCCAAATCCCCAAGATCGACGGCGCGAGCTACAAGCTCAATCTGTCGGGGCTGGTCGACCGCAGGACGCCTTGGACGCTGCCAGAGCTCTACCAGCTGCCGCAGGAATCGCAGGTAACGCGGCACGTTTGCGTCGAAGGCTGGAGCATGATCGGCAAATGGACCGGAGTCCCATTCCGGACTTTCCTGCAGCGCATTGGCGCGGACTTAACGGCGAAATATGTCGGCTTCGAGTGCGCCGACGGATATTACTCCAGCATCGATATGGCATCCGCGCTGCACCCGCAGACCTTTCTCACTTTCAAGATTTCCGACGAGATCCTGGCGCCGCGCTACGGCTATCCGCTCAAGCTGCGCATCCCGACCAAGCTCGGGTTCAAGAATCCGAAATGGATCACGGCGATATTCGTGACCAACCGCTTCCCCGGCGGGTTTTGGGAAGACCGTGGCTACAATTGGTTTGCGGGCGTGTGACGACGCGACCATTCCCATGTGTCCTGTTTCTATGGTGGCCCGCGATATTCGCCAGGTGTCGCATGTCCGCTTCCGGCCGCCGACTGGCGAATACTCGCTGCGGCCGCGCCGCACCGTCGTGTATCGCGTCAATTGCAAATTGGATTTGAAAATTGCGAAAGAAACGCGATCAAGTTAGTGTGGTGGCGCACGCGCGCCACAATCGTGCACATCTTGTCCTACCGGCACCTATGAACACTCGCCTTGACAGTAACCGGTGGCACACCGGCATCTGTGGCGCCGTCGGGTGGGCTCTGCTCATGGTGCTTGCCCTCGCCGGAGCGGCGGTGGCGCAGACAGCCGACTTGCAGCTCGTGCTCGCGGTCGACGCATCGGGCAGCGTCGATCAGGTCCGCTTCGAGCTGCAAAAGCGCGGCTATGTCGCCGCATTCCGCCACGCGCGCGTCTTGCAAGCCATCCGCTCCGGACCGAACCGGGCGATTGCCGTGACAATGGTGCAATGGACCGGGCCCGCGCTGCAGGTTCAGGTCGTCGGATGGGCGCTCGTGGGGGACGAAGAAAGCGCCGCCACGTTTGCCGATGCCATCGAGCGTGCGCCGCGCCAACTCTTCGGCGGCGGAACGTCGATCAGCGGCGCCATCGACCACGCGGCGACGCTGTTTGCAACGAGTCCGTTTCAGGCGAGCCGGCGCGTCATCGACGTCTCCGGCGACGGCGCGAACAACCGCGGTCGATCGGTCACGCTCGCCCGCGACGCTGCGGTCGCAGCCGGCATCGGCATCAACGGCTTGCCGATCCTCGCGCTCGAGCCCGACCTCGACCGCTACTATTACGAGAACGTCATCGGCGGCCCCGGAGCCTTCGTCATCGCGGCACAAAATTACGAGACGTTCGCCGATGCCATCCTCAAAAAGCTCATCGCCGAGATCGCCGCCAATGAGCGCTAGCCGACACTTCACGCGGCAAAGCCTCGCGCGCTGCCGGAACCTTTGGCGGCAGAGGGATGTTGTCTCCGTGCTTTAGTGTTTAGGACGGAGGCGTCCGATGGCGCAGGTCATTACACGCTGCCGGCTTACCGGCTACTATATGTTTATGGGCATGGACGTCGATCCCAAAGAATTCACTCAATCATTCGGGTCTTTCGCGCGCAAATTCTGTCCGTTCTGTGCGTGCGAACACTTCTGGTACAGAGAGGATTCGAAATTCCTTGCTCCCGCGAGCGAGCAGCGGGGCGGCGTTCGCGAAGCGGGCTGAGGTCAAGTCGGCAGATCGCTCAGATCGGCGGGTTCGGGGCTCGGCTTGCCGATGGCGGCGAGTGCGGCGCGCAACTGTCCACCCGCACGATTGAGAACGTCGGTTGCCTCCTCCACCTCACAGCCGTGCAGCAGCAGGACGGCGAGCTTCACATTGCCGTCCGCCCGGCGTAATGCCTCGCGCGCCTGCTCGCCGCTGCGGCCGGTGAGCCGCATCAAAATGCTTTCGCTGCGCCGCACGAGCTTTTGACTGACGGCCTGGAGGTCCACCATAAGGCCGTCATAGACGCGGCCTAGCAATATCATGACCAACGAGGAGAAGACGTTGAGGGTGATGCGCTGCGCCGTTCCGGCCTTCATTCTGGTGGATCCTGCAATCGGCTCCGCACCGGTGTCCAGCCAAATTGCATGATCCGCCTCTTTCAGAATCGGAGTGCCGCGGTTGTTGGCCACGCCGATCGTCAAAGCACCCCGCCGCTTTGCTTCGCTGAGGCAGGATACCGTGAACGGTGTGGTACCGCTCGCGGCAACAGCGATCACGACGTCCGCTGCGCCGATGTCGTGCTGTTGAGCAAGTCTGGCAGCTTGGTCGACCCCGTCCTCGGCCCCTTCGACGGACCGAAGCAGCGCGTTCCTGCCCCCGGCAATGAGCAGGAGCAGCCGCTCCTGCGGCCAACTGAAGGTCGGAACGAGTTCCGCGCCATCCTGGACCGCCAGCCGGCCGGAGGTTCCGGCGCCGACATAGACCAGCCGTCCGCCCTGTCGCAGCCGTTCCGCGGCGGCCAGTGCCGCTTCCAGCAGCGCGAAACGGGCGGACCTGACGGCAGCCACGGCCGTGAATTGGCCCTCGATCATCGCCTCGGCGATGTCCAAAGGCGCCCAAACGTCGATATCGGAATATCGCGGGCTCGCGCGTTCGGTATCCATGGGCTTGAGCGAATCGCTGACAGGCAAGAGAACGGTGACCGATCTTACTTGGTTCTGGCGTATTAGGAGAGCAAGGGAGCAATTCGCAAATGAATGTTGCGCAAGACGTGCTTTTGCTCGGCATCGCCGCCAGTCCGAGGCAACCCCGGTGAGCGACATCCGCGCCAACATGGAAGCGGAATGGCGAAAGGGGCCCGACGCGGTGCGGCGCCAGCCAATGGAACTGCAACCTGCGCTCGACGAACTCGTCCGCTGCATCAGGCGGAAGCCGCCGAGCTTCGTCCTCACATGTGCCCGCGGAAGCTCTGCCCACGCGGCGACGTTTGGCAAGCATCTGCTGGAGCGCCATCTCGGCATTCCGGTGGGCGCCTTTGCGCCGAATGTAGCGACCATCTACAGACAGCGGCTGAAGCTTGGCGGCCAACTCTTCATCACGGTTTCACAGTCCGGAAGGAGCGACGATCTCGTGGAATCGGTTGAGATGGCCAAGGCGGCCGGCGCCCTTACGGCAACGATCCTCAATGACACCGACAGCCCGCTGGCGCGCGCGTCCGACATCGTGCTGCCGATGGCTGCAGGGCCGGAGCACAGCGTGGCTGCCACCAAGAGCTTCGTGGCGAGCCTCTCTGCCTGGCTTCATCTCGCCGCCGCATGGGGAGACCTCGGCGAATTGCGCTCGGCCATTGCGCGTCTGCCGGACCAGCTCGCGGCTGCCATGGGGCTCGACTGGAGCGCGGCGTTGCAGGCGCTATGCGAGGCGACGAGTCTCGTGAGCCTGGGACGCGGACCCACGCTTGCGATCGCGCGAGAGGCCGCCTTGAAGTTGAAGGAGACGTCCAACTTCCATGCCGAAGCGTTCAGCGGCGCCGAATTCCTCCATGGTCCCATCGCGCTCGTGGAATCGTCTTATCCCGCGCTGCTATTCATGCCGACGGACCGCGCGGCGGCCGGGCTGCGCGCGCTCGCCGCGGACCTTCGCCACAAGAACGCGAACGTATTCATGACCGGCGAGCATGAGGCCTTGCCGGCGCTCACGCCGGATCACCCCGACACCGATGCAGTCTGCCTGATTCAGAGCTTCTACGCCTTGGCGATCAGCGTCGCCCGAGCCCGCGGCACCGACGTGGATTTGCCGCGCCATCTGCAAAAGGTGACGCGGACCAGATGAACGGCTCGGGGCTGCACGCAGTGGCGGCGGAGCGTGTGTTCGACGGCACGGCCCTGCGCGAACACACAGCCGTCATCGTGGACGGTGTGCGCATCGCCGACCTCGTCCCCACGGCGGACCTGCCGCGGAGGATCGCCGTTCATGCGTTGCCGGAGGGTGCTTGGCTGGCGCCGGGATTCGTCGACCTGCAAGTGAATGGCGGGGGTGACGTACTCTTCAACGATCAGCCGACCCTGCAGGGCATCCGCGCGATCGCGGCGGCGCATCGGCGGCGCGGAACCACGAGCCTCTTGCCGACGCTGATCAGCGACAGCGCGGAGAAAATGCGGCGCGCGATGGAAGCGGTGAAGGCCGCGGGCGGCAGCGAGCCAAGTGTTCTTGGCCTTCACCTGGAGGGGCCTTACCTCTCCGGCGAAAAGCCGGGCGTGCACGATCGAGCCCAGCTCAGGCAGCCGTCGCCGGACGAGCTCGCGATGCTGACCGCGCCATGCAACGGCGTGCTGATGGTCACCTTAGCGCCCGAAGTGGTCGCGCCGGGAGTCATTGCGCGTCTCGTGGCCGCCGGAGTACGCGTCTCGCTCGGTCATTCAATGGCAACTTACCCGCAGACGCGTGCTGCCATGGCCGAGGGACTGACCGGCTTCACGCATCTCTTCAACGCGATGCGTCCGCTCGCGAGTCGGGAACCCGGCCCGATTGCGCAAGCACTCGAATCGCCCAACGCCTGGTATGGACTGATCGTGGACGGTGTGCACGTCGATCCCGCCATGCTCCGCCTCGCGCTGCGGGGGCTTGGCCATGCCATGCTGGTGAGCGATGCCATGCCGCCCGTCGGCGGCCGTCATTCCCATTTTACGCTTTACGGAAAAAGCATCGCTGCGCGCGACGGCTGCTGCGTGACGGAGGACGGAACGCTCGCGGGGACCGTCCTCGACATGGCGGCTGCGGTTAGGAATTGCGTTCGCCTGCTCGGCGTTGCGTTGCCCGACGCGCTGCGGTTTGCGTCAGCGCATCCGGCGACCTTCTTGGGTCTCGGGCAAACGCTCGGGAAGCTCGCACCCGGATATCGCGCCGATCTGGTGGCCTTCGACCCGACCGATATGACGGTTCTCACGACCTGGGTTGCCGGACAGAAAGACGTTTGATCGGCGTCGGGCCGCCGCAACGGCCGCCGCTCACTCACGCATGCGATCCGGGTGGTTCTGGTTCAAAGAGAGTCGTTACACGACTCAACTGAAGAAACTACGATCGGTTGACGCAATCCTGGAAGCACTGTTCTTTGGAAAGTGGTGCCCAGGGGCGGAATTGAACCACCGACACCTGCATTTTCAGTGCAGTGCTCTACCAACTGAGCTACCTGGGCGCAGCCCCCGCGGCAACGGCGGACGAAGGAGCGCCGGGTTTATAGAGGCTCGATTTCGCTCTGTCCAGAACAGCCGCCCGCCTTCTCACATTCAGGATGCCTCGTGACCGGATGTTGCCTTCGGCGCCCCATCCTCATCCTCTTCTTCCTTGACGGGCACCGCATAAACGCCGCTGAGCCAACGGTTGAGATCGACATCGGCACAGCGCCGGCTGCAGAACGGCCGGAATGTTTCGGCCGCGGGCTTGCCGCAGATCGGGCAGGGATTGCTGCGAATATCGCGCTCGGACATGACCTGCCATATGGTGATCGCTGCGCGCGGCGCCAGGCGTCACACCACGTTGAGCCAACCGGAACGGATCGGATAGCCCTCGCCGGACAAGAGCGTGGTCACTTCGTAGAGCGGAAGGCCGACGACGTTGGTGTAGGAACCGGCGATCTTGACGATGAAGCTGCCGGCGATGCCTTGCGCCGCGTAACCGCCGGCTTTGCCGCGCCATTCACCCGAGGCGAGATAGGTCTCGATGTCGTCCTCCGAAAGCCGCTTGAACCGCACCCGTGTCTCGACCAAGCGCTGCCGGTAGGCCTCTTTCGGCGTGACCAGGCAGATGCCGGTGTGGACGCGATGATTGCGGCCGGAGAGCATGCGCAAGCATTGGGAGGCCTCGTCGACCAGCTCTGGCTTGGGCAGGATGCGCCGGCCCACCGCCACCACCGTGTCGGCGGCGAGGATATAGGCGCCCTGGAGGTCCTCATCGGCACGCACGAGATCGAGCGCGACCTCGGCCTTGGCGCGCGCAAGCCGAGTGGCGCACGCGCGCGGCAATTCTCCGCGCCGCGGCGTCTCGTCGACATTCGCGGGGCGCAACGCATCGGGTTCGATGCCGGCTTGATTGATGAGCGTGACCCGGCGGGGAGAGCCCGAAGCGAGCACGAGCTTGGGACGGCCGATCATGTTTGCGACTTGCATGGATGTGGCGCGCCTCTTGAGAGGCACGGCTACTTGAATCGATAGGTGATGCGACCTTTGGTCAAATCGTAGGGCGTCATTTCGACCAGAACCTTGTCGCCGGCCAAAACACGAATGCGGTTCTTGCGCATGCGGCCGGCAGTGTGGGCGATGATCTCATGTTCGTTTTCGAGCTTCACCCGGAACGTGGCATTCGGAAGCAACTCCGTCACGACACCGGGAAATTCCAAGAGTTCTTCCTTTGCCATCCGCTACCTTGGCGTTTCGGAAAAGCGGGCGCGCGGCGCCGCCCGAAGCGCGGCAAACTAGCGGAATCACCGCCGCGCGACAACTGGCGAGTTCGGCGTCACTCGTTCGCCCGCCGAGCCGGAGAGAAGCGCTCCCTGATCCGTCGCAGCAGTTGATCGCGCACATCTCGATACACGCTCAAGCGCTGCTCGCGGCTGCCTTCGATTGCGGTCGGATCCGCCGTAGGCCAGTACTCGACGTCGGCCGCGAGCGTTCGGGTCAACTCGAGCGCCTTGTGGTGCGCTTCAGGCGAAAGCGTAACGATCAAATCGAAGTTCAGTCCCTCCAAGTCCTCGAGCTCTTCGAACGTGATGGGCCGATGCGCGCTGATATCGATGCCAATCTCCTCCATTGCGGCGGCGGCGAACGCATCGAGTTCACCTTTGCGGACGCCGACCGAGCCGACGTAGAGCGACGTGCCGAGCATTTGCTTGAGCAGCGCGGCCGCCATGGGCGAGCGAACGGAATTCAGCCCACAGGCGAACAGCACCGCCTGCGGCGGCGATGCGCCCGATCGCTTCACCCCTTCCAATGCAGCACGCAAATCAACGTGAACAAGCGGCGCGCGGTATCGAAATCGAGCGTCACCTTCCGCGACAGTCGCTCCATCAGGAGCTTGGAGCCTTCGTCGTGAAGCGAGCGTCGGCCCATGTCGAGCGCCTCGATGCGGTCGGGCGTGGCCGTGCGAATTGCCGCGTAATAGCTGTCGCAGACGGTGTAATAATCCTTCACGACCCGCCGCAGCGGCGACAGCGACAAAAGATGCGCCACCACCGGCGTGCCGTCGGCGCGACGGATGTCGAATACGAGTCGCGCGCCGGTAATGCTCAAGTGCAACGCAAATGGTCCCTCCTCGTCGTCGTTCGCGGCAAAGTTATTGTCTTCGAGCAGATCGTAGATGGCGACTGCACGCTCGTGCTCGACGTCGGGATTCGAGCGGCCGATTGAGGCTTCATCGAGCGTGACCGCGACGAGGCGGTTCTTCTTGCGAAGCGACGCGCGCGGCGGGCGTGTCATTGCAGGTTGAAGCGCACCTTCACCGAGCGAGCGTGCGCCTCGAGCCCTTCGGCCTCGCCCAACGCGATCGCGGCTGGGCCGAGCGCGCGCAACTGATCGGGCCCGCATTTGAGGATCGAGGTGCGCTTCATGAAGTCGAGCACGCCCAGTCCAGAGGAGAATCGGGCCGAGCGCGCGGTCGGCAGCACGTGGTTCGAGCCGGCGACGTAATCGCCGATCGCCTCCGGGGTGTGAGGCCCGAGGAAAATCGCGCCGGCGTTGCGGATGCGGGAGGCGAGATGCTCGGCCTTCTCGCTCGCGATCTCGAGATGTTCCGGCGCGATGGCGTCGACGAGAGCCACGGCCTCTTCGAGTGCGCCGACGAGGATGATCGCGCCGAAATCGCGCCAGGAGGCCGCGGCGACGCACGCGCGGGGCAACGAGCGAAGTTGCGCGTCGAGCGCCTTCTCGACGTCATCCGCAAGCGCGGCGTCGTCCGTGATCAGGATCGACTGGGCGCTCGCGTCGTGCTCGGCCTGCGCCAACAGATCGGCGGCGATCCAGTCGGGATGGCCGCTTTTGTCCGCGAGGATCAAGACTTCCGAAGGTCCGGCGATCATGTCGATACCGACCTTGCCGAAGACGAGACGCTTGGCCGCCGCGACATAGGCATTGCCGGGACCGACGATTTTCGCGACCGGCGTGATCGTCTCCGTGCCGTATGCCAAGGCGGCGATGGCTTGCGCGCCGCCCACGCGATAGATCTCGTCGATGCCGGCGAGCTTCGCCGCGGCCAGCACCAGCGGGGCGAGCTTGCCCTGCGGTGCAGGCACCGCCATCACCAGCCGCGGCACGCCGGCGACCTTCGCCGGCACGGCATTCATCAGCACCGAGGACGGATAGGCGGCGCTCCCTCCGGGCACATAGAGGCCGACGGCCTCGATTGCGCTCCAGCGCGACCCAAGCTCGACCCCCAGCGGATCGATGAAAAGGTCGTCAGCCGGGAGCTGCCGCCGGTGATAGGCCTCGATCCGATCGCGCGCGAGCGCGAGCGCATCGAGCGAACGGGCCTCGCAGGCCGCATAGGCGGCATCGATCTCGTCGGCGGTCAGCTTGAGTCTGCGTTGGTCGAGATCGAAGCCGTCGAAGCGGCGCGTGAGTTCGAGGAGGGCGCGATCGCCGCGAGCCGCCACATCGGCGATGATGGCGCGCGCGGCCGCCTCGACATCGGACGATGCTTCACGCTTGGTGGCGAGAAACGCGCGGAAATGCCCGGCGAAATCAGGGGCGCGGCGGTCGAGGCGGATCGGCATGGCCCTGTCCTACCGGACCACACGGACCGGATCGGCGGTCAATGACTTGGCCGCGACGGGCCGTCAACCCCGCAGGTCAGGCGTTTCGTCGGTGTGGATTGGACGCGCGGCCGCCGGCCAAGAGGGTCCGAGATCGGTGAGCTCGGCCTCCAGGCATTCGACCTCGAGCCGCAGCGTTCCCCCGCCCGAGAAAATGAGACTGACGGCACCAGCGGGCGGATCGGTCTCGGCAAATTCGACCGCGAGCAGATTGAGCACTGCGGCTTTTCCGGCCGGGTCTACGTTTCGGCACTTGCAGCAATTGACGCGCTCGAAGCGCAGCGCCGACCGGCAGCGCCTGAGTTCGGGTTTTGTCCCCTCGGCCGAAAGCCAATCAAAACGGCTCAGACCGACGACCACGCGCTTTTCCTGTGGGCGCCAGATTACGTCGCAGACCTTGACCAGCGCATCCTGTAGGTGGGTGGAAACGACCTCGAGATCGTCCCGGTCGAGGGCGACGAACTTCACCGGCTCCATGGCGCGCTCCCTGGCACCGACATTTTCGATGCTACCAGGGTAATTAGGAAGCACCTTGCTGTAGCGCAAGCGGGGCAGTGCCCCGGGCAATGGAGGGGATGGGCGGGCGGCTAGAACGACACGCAGGCCGGCCGCACGATCATGATGACCGAGTGCTGTTTGAAGCGTCGCTTGTAGGCGGCCACGATCTCGTTGAGGCGCGCAATGTATGTCCTCGACCTGCCCGGGCAGCACGATCTGCACCACCTTGCTGGGCTCGCGAACGATTCTGTTGGTCGCCTCATCCCGCCACTCCCCGGCGGCATTCACCACGGTGAGACCCTTGGGGAAACGGGAAACGATCTCGTTGTCGACAAAACGGCTCCACTCGGCTTCGTTCACCCCAAGACGGCGGCCGATATTGCGGCCGAACATCAGCTCGGCGACCTGGGTCGGGCGTTGGCCGCCGAGGCAATCCACCAATTGCGCGTCGGCCGTGCTGGTAAGCGCAAGAACAAGAATCAACGCCGACGTCGCGCCCCATCGTCTCCTCCCCCGCCTGCGGGAGGGCGGACGCAATGCGGATGGAGCGTTTTCACTCGCCCCCTCACCAACCCTCCCCCGCAAGCGGGGGAGGGTTGGGACCGAGCTTGTCGCTCGCGCCAACTCCATTTGATCGAAATCTGAACTACCCGCTGATGCGCTCGATGGCGGCGCCGCATGCCGCGAGCTTGTCCTCCAGCCGCTCGAATCCGCGGTCGAGATGATAGACGCGGTTGACCATGGTCTCGCCTTCGGCCGCAAGCGCTGCAATCACGAGCGAGACCGAGGCGCGCAGATCGGTGGCCATCACCGGCGCGCCCTTGAGCGTGCTCACGCCCTCGATGGTGGCGCATTCGCCGTCGAGCTGGATGTGCGCCCCGAGCCGCACCAGCTCCTGCACGTGCATGAATCGGTTCTCGAAGATGGTCTCCGTGATGCGCGAGATTCCCTCGGCCCGCGTCATCAGCGCCATCAACTGCGCCTGCAGATCGGTGGGGAAGCCGGGAAACGGCGAGGTGGTGACCTCGACGGGGGCGAGCCCCGCGCCGTTGCGAGTAACGCGCACGCCGCGATTGCTCGCGCTGATCTCGACACCGGCGCGTACCAGCACGTCGAGCGCCGCCTGCAGCAACTCGGCGCGTGCATTTTCCAGGAGCACATCGCCTCCGGTCATCGCGACGGCCATGGCGTAGGTGCCGGTCTCGATGCGGTCGGGCAGCACGCGATGGCGCGCGCCTTCGAGCTTCGCCACGCCCTCGACCACGATGCGCGAGGTACCCGCGCCGGTGATCTTGGCCCCCATCTTGTTGAGGCAATCCGCGACGTCGGTGATCTCGGGCTCGCGCGCCGCGTTCTCGATCACGCTCGTGCCGCGCGCGAGCGAGGCCGCCATCAGCGCCGTGTGCGTCCCCCCGACGGTCACCTTGGGAAATGTGATCTCGCCACCCTTGAGGCCGTTCTTGGCGCGGGCGATGACATAGCCGCGATCGATTTCGATATCGGCGCCCAAACGTTCAAGCGCCATGATCAGAAGATCGACCGGCCGCGTCCCGATCGCGCAACCGCCCGGCATCGACACTTTCGCTTCGCCCATGCGCGCCACCAGTGGCGCGACGACCCAAAAGCTCGCGCGCATGCGGGAAACGAGCTCATAGGGAGCCGTGGTGTCGACGATATTGGCGGCCGAGACGTGCAGCGTCTGGCCGTCGTATTGCGTTTCCCCGACGCGCTTGCCGCTGACCATGATGTCGACGCCGTGATTGCCGAGGATGCGCTGGAGCAGATTGACGTCGGCGAGCCGCGGGACGTTGTCGAGAATGAGTGTCTTGTCGGTGAGCAGGCTCGCGATCATCAACGGCAAGGTGGCATTCTTTGCGCCGGAGATCGGAATCGTTCCATTGAGCCTTTGGCCGCCGTGAATGCGAATGCGATCCATGCCGCTCCCCTTGATCCGCAAAGGCGCCAGGAAACGCGGCAACCTCGTAGCGAGGTTCGGGCCGCACGGCGCGTCTAGCGCTCATTCTTCCCGGCAATTCCGGCGGAATCGTGAGACTTGGCGCCTGCTGGCTGGGAAGGAGCGGCGCGGCTTTTCGCCTGCGTCTTGCGGCGTTTGAGGTTTTCTCGCAACGCCGCGCTCAGACGCCGCTCCCGTCGCAGCCTCTCTGCGCTTTTGTGACCACCGCTCATGGCACAATATTAGGAGCCGGCGAGAGGTGTCGGAAGACCCTCGCAGTGATCCGCCTTCGAACGGCGCGCGCTTGCGCCATTTTCGGCCTTGTGGCAAGGATCGGCGCGCGCGTTTTCATCCGCTATTTTCGCGATCCGCCCGGCGCTGCCGTAGCTCAGTGGTAGAGCACCCCCTTGGTAAGGGGGAGGTCGTAAGTTCAATCCTTACCGGCAGCACCATTGCTATGTCCGCAATTATCGACTCTACGTCCGCTCCTCCCTCGCTACCGGAATTTCTCCGGCACGTGCGGCAGGACGGCCAAGTGCCGGGAGGAGACATTCCGTGGGTCTCTCGGCGCGGTACTTGGTTGCCGCGGCATGGCGGAATGTTATGGTACCGTCTGCGAAGTTGAGGAGGCAGTTCCATGCGACACGTTGCACTGATATTCGGGTGTTTGATCGTCCTCGTTTCGGGGTTGGCGGTTGCCCAACAGCACAATATGCCTTCCGGAAAGATGACAGATGAGGAGATCATCAAAAGCGCCATGTCGGCTGCCCCGCAAGCAATTGGAAAGGACGCTACCATCATTGATGTCGGCTCAGACGGAAAGATGCGAGTTGTTCGCCAGGGCAGCAACCAATTTACCTGCATGGCCGATAACCCCAACACACCTGGTCCAGACCCGATGTGTGCCGACCGAAACGCAATGGAGTGGGTCGAGGCTTGGCTGAACAAAAAGGAGCCGCCGAAGAACAAAGTGGGCTTCATGTACATGCTGGCTGGGGGCACGGATGCAAGTAATACTGATCCACATGCACAGAAACCCGAGGCGAATAATAATTGGGTTGAGACCGGCGCCCACGTGATGATCGTTGGTGCGAAGGGGTTACTGGATGTCTACCCGAGAAGCCCCAAGCCGGACACCTCCGTGCCCTACGTCATGTGGCCCGATACGCCCTACGAGCATTTGATGATCCCGGTACGGTAGCGGCGCGTAGCAGGTCTGCTGGAATGGCGTTAGCGCGTAGGGCGCAATAAGCGTAGCGCATTGCGCTATTCCTGCCGCGCCCAGTTCACGAGCGCGTCGAATACCCCCCAGTCTGCTGGAAATATTCCGGCCGCCCGGGTCGATGCGCAACGTCCGTTGGGCATGCCTGCAGGTTCGCAGAGCGCCGACCGCGCGGCTCAATGGTAACGGCGCAATGCGCTTTGCTTATTGCGCCCTACGAGCCACCCGCTACGCGGCTTGCCTGAAGTCTCCGACCTGCGCATCGAGGGCGCGCTTGAAGGCGGGCCGCGCCGTGCAGCGGTCGATATAGGCGGCGAGGCGCTTGTCGCTGGTGACGATGTCGGTGTGCTTCAGGATGCGCAGCACCGTCGTCATCATGAGATCACCAGCGGTGAAGCGGTCGCCGCCAAGATAGGGCTTGTCGCCGAGCGATTTGGACAGGCCGGCGAGACGCCGCTTCGCGAAATCCACGGCGCCCGGTCGCCGCAGCTTCGCCCATTCCTCGTTCGCGTAGAAAAGGTCGATCAGCGCAACATTCATGATGAAGGGCTCGATGGAGTTGAGCGCCGCGATGAGCCATTGCGTCGCGTGTGCCCTGGCGACCGGACCCTTGGGCAGGAGAGTCTCGCTCCGCTCGCCGATGTGGAGCACGATAGCCCCGGATTCGAAGAGCGTGAATTCGCCGTCTTGAAGAATCGGCACCTGTCCGAAGGGCTGCAGGACGCGGTAGTCCGGCTTGTCCTGATCGCCCTGCTCCAGAAGGCGCGTCTTATAGGGGATGCCCGCCTCCTCCAGGGCCCAGCGCGCGCGCAGATCGCGCACTTGGCCGTAGGCGAACTCCGGAACCCATTTGAATGCCGAGATCGTAA
>Ga0209240_1000698_pt1 | contig 13877 bp, 17 predicted proteins | sample GraSoi_2013_80cm_FD_185828 | JGI IMG/M metagenome (GOLD analysis project Ga0209240, IMG submission 185828) | Grasslands soil microbial communities from the Angelo Coastal Reserve, California, USA - Sample 9_17_2013_80cm (SPAdes) (version 2) | ecosystem: Environmental > Terrestrial > Soil >...
TGGCTAATCGGACCTCATCGACATCCTCGAGCAGCCCGGCGAGTCTCTCTAACGCTAGAAGCCACTCTCGAATGGTCTCAATAGAACCGGTTTTTTGAAGATTCAAAGAAGTTGCTTGTGAAACCCGGCGGATAGCTCCTATCCGCGTCACATCAACACAGATCTTCGTGAAAGGAGGTTGTTATCCTATGGCTATTCAGGATCTAATTCCGTGGAAGAAAAATGGAAGCTCCCTCTTGGGGCGCAGTGGATCCGGCAGCGATCCTCTGCGAGAGCTACAGCAAAGAGTAAACAGGTTATTTGATGACTTCTTCAGTCCCTGGTTCGAGTCTCGTCAGGATTGGTGGACCGATCGTGACATCTTTATTCCTAAGTTAGACGTCCGAGAGACGGACAAGGAATACCGTGTCACGGCGGAACTACCCGGTATCGACGAAAAAGACCTCGATGTTTCGATGTCTGGGGACTCGCTAACCATCAAAGGGGAAAAGAAGGAGGAACACGAAAGCGAAGGCCACGGCTATTATCTGAACGAGCGTTCCTTTGGTACGTTCCAACGGGTAATAAACGTGCCGGACGCTGATCCTAATTCTGGGAAAGCCGAATTCAAGAAAGGGGTTCTGAAGATCACGTTGAAGAAGAAACCAGAGGCCCAATCCAAAAGGAAGAGGATCACTGTAAGCGCGAGCTGATTAGGTCGACCCTGAGAGGGCCATCCATCTGCCGGCAGGGCCGGGTGCCTGCCGGCTTTTTATTTTATAGAGCGGCGTAGGTGAATAGGCGGTCTGGACGGAACCTCAATTGAAAATGACTAACTTCGTGATGATCCGCTTTGTCGATTCCAACCAAAGTAGAATACATGCAGTTTACGGGTTTGCGGCGAAAGCCTAGATCTTCGCGCGGCTCTTCCGCTTTCTGGCCCGCTCCAGAACTAGTTTAATGCCGTAGAAGTGAGCCGATACCCACAGCAAATCGCCTGGTTGAGCCATTTTTGACACGGTGTGACACAATACTGTGACAATTTGTTACGGACACTCGTGTCGTGATCCACAAGTCACTTTCATAAATCCTTCAAAAGTCGGCATCACGTCCCCTGGCACAGAATTGGCTCCGTCCTCGTACTGAAAATTTTCGAAAACGAACTTTTGCAATTGGAGGGTTTGCATGAAGATCGCGCAAGTCGCGCCGCTATACGAAAGCGTGCCTCCAAAACTCTACGGGGGCACCGAACGAGTTGTTTCTTATTTGACCGAGGAGCTAGTGAAACAAGGACACGACGTCACTCTGTTCGGGAGTGGCGATTCAGTCACGCGCGCTTCGCTGGTTCCGATTTGCGACAAAGCATTAAGGCTGGATCGCGCTCGCGTCATTGATCCGCTGGCGCATCATTTCCGGATGCTGGAAATGGTTTTTCGCAGAGCTCATGAGTTCGATGTGATCCATTTCCACATCGACTACCTGCATTTCCCCATCACCAGACGACAACCAGTGATAGCCCTGACCACCTTGCACGGAAGATTAGATATCCCTGAGCTTGGTCCGCTGTTCCAGCTATTCCGGGACACGAACCTAGTATCTATCTCCAATGCCCAGCGACAGCCTTTGCCGTTCGTAAATTGGGTGGGGACGGTTTACCATGGGCTACCAATCGAACAGTATCGGTTCCAGTCTAAACCCGGTTCTTATTTGGCCTTTCTGGGAAGAATCTCTCCAGAGAAACGCGTGGATCGCGCGATTCAAATCGCGAAGCAGGCCGGGATGGAACTTAAGATCGCAGCAAAAGTCGATTCAGTGGATAGCGATTACTTTGAAACCAAAATAAAACCTCTCCTAAAAGGCCCGCTTATCGAATATATAGGCGAAATCGGAGAGGGCGAGAAAAACGAATTCTTGGGTAGCGCTTCTGCTTTGCTGTTCCCAATCGATTGGCCCGAGCCTTTCGGCCTTGTGATGATTGAGGCCATGGCGTGTGGTACACCGACAATCGCCTATCGAAATGGATCTGTTCCAGAGGTCTTGGAAGACAAGAAGACAGGGTTCATTGTCAACAGTTTACAGGATGCCGTAAGAGCTGTTGATCGTATCTCGCTCTTGAGCAGGCATACGTGCCGTACCATCTTTGAGCAACGATTCAGTGCCAGTCGTATGGCAGGCGACTACTTGAGAATCTACCGGGCTCTCTTGTCAGAGGAGATGGATGCTGCAGAGAAGCTCGAGACCCTTCAATCAGCGGCCTAACAAGCCCGAGCGTTAATTGATCAGAATGGAGCTCCGCCGTGTCGCGGACCTAGCGGCCCTTCGCGGCGAACAATGTAAAGGAAATATGGAAGCACTATCTCTAGCATTAGCATTGATAGCTGTACGCAACGCGTACAGGCAGCAGGAGACACCCGTGCCTGAGCCGGACGAATTTCAGCGGTTTGATGTTCAAGCGCTGAGATCCTTGCATTACGGCCAGGACGAGTCTGCGAGCCGGCCGTCTGATCGGCAAGAGTCGAATCTGTCGCAGGTCGCATTCTGATGCATCGACCCACGCGAGAACGACACTATCTTGATTCCCCCCAGACGCGATTTTGATAGCGCCTCCAAGTTACGTTTTGCCCTCTTCCTTCCGGCTAGAGGTTTTTTATTTCTAGGACCTGTGAGTTAATGAAGAGATTGTCAAAAGTTGTGTATCGGGGCCCTTGCGCATCCGCGGTTAAACTATCAGACCACTGTAGCCTCTTCCTTCCGGCTAGAGGTTTTTTATTTCTAGGACCTGTGAGTTAATGAAGAGATTGTCAAAAGTTGTGTATCGGGGCCCTTGCGCATCCGCGGTTAAACTATCAGACCACTGTAGGTAATCAGGGTTTTCTCTTTTACCCGTCTAACGAACACTAACGAATCCCAGCGGTCACTACTTCGCTGGATGCCAGCGGTTAGTTTCGGGCTGCCCAGGCGCTGGGTTGCTCGGGCAACGGGAGCCGAAAACACCGATCACTCCTGCGAGCGTCAGCCATGTAGTCGGTCAGCCGTTACTGAGAACCAAACGAATTGGTCCCACACAGTTCACAATCGAATGCCTGTTATACCGCCGCCGGAAGATCATAAAAAGTGGCTCGGTAAGGTAGGCGATGCCGAACTTAACAGATGCGGAAGCCAGTTCCGGCCGAGGAAATGAAATTGTGGCCGATCAGCCCGAGGTCTGCTCATAATCCGCAGCCGACAACTTGACATCTTGGGCACATTTCTTAAGGGTAGTTCACAATTTCATCGAGGTTACGATTATGGAAGTGTCGCAAGAATCGCCTGAGCTTGCTACGCAGCGCATTCGCCAGGGTTTCGCTGAAGGTGGTCAGCAAAACCCTGCTATCTGCGGTCGCACGAACCAAAAATACGGCCCTGTGTAGCGCAACTATAGTTTTGCCCGTGCCCGCCGAGCCGGAGACACGTGCTGGCCCGCTGTAGTCACGCTCTACCCATTCCCGCTGAGACGGATGGAGGAAAATCGTCCACTTCTCCCAGGGATACGCAAATGCGCGTTCAAGCTCCTCAACATCCTTCATGACTCTGAACCGGCGAAGGGCATCGGGGTGAGTGAACGGATTTATCCCTGCTGGGGCTGGTTTCGGGACTTGTGGTTTGCCGCCAGTGGCCAATTCGAGCAACGCCTCCGCTGCTTCGCTGGGCAGATGGTCAGAGAGCGTTAGGATGCTATCGTCGGTGGCCTTGCGCGCATCGGTAAGCCACTCGACCGGAACCCCGTAACTGAGCAATACTTCGTCGGTTAGATGCGCAAAGAGTGGGGGCTGTAATGGCTTAGGCCGCGCCGCCTCAACATAGACTGGGACGGTGATTTCCTGGACCCGCTCTCGTATCTCCACCAACTGGGCAGCGCCGGTCTTGGGATGCGTCTCCAGCTTCCGCCGCTCGGCCCATGCATAGGCCTTGTCGTGATGATCGACGTAGCAAAGCAAAAAACTAGAGGTCGTTTTATGGATGATAATGCGAATGTCGCTGCCAACCCGTACCGACCAGAAGTTTTTGTCTTTGGCCTTGTCGAGCCGGTGAAAACTCAACCCCGGACTTGCCGGGTTCAGTTGCAGGTCAAAGGCTGCAGTCTTGACCGCTTTCTGTTCCTCTCCGGTTAGCCGCGTCAAGCTGTCCGTGAAAGTGTCTGCGATGCGGAATTCCGTCATTCGACCTTGAACACTTTCATGACCTCATCGCCGAGATGATTGATGACTTTCACGGGATCACCACACCAAACGTAAAAAATCGTACGCCAAGTTCGAAAATTCCAAGGGGCAGTCTCCAACGGAATTAGCGGGTGTGTCCGCAAACGAGGTGGAAGTAAAAGGGTACCAGATTACCAGCTGCCGGAAAAAAGGCGCTCTAATGAAGTTTTACGACGTCGCTTGGGCTCAAGGCGTCTACGGCAAGGCCTTAACGTACGATTTTTTCCGTTCGGTGTAGTGAGGCCTATGAGTTTTAGCCCAAAATTTTTCGTTCAATCGCTCGAACGTTTTGCAAAGTCCGTTGTCATTTTGAGAATGTAGAGACTAACAACAACCTACATAGAAAGGAGTTGAATTACCTATGAACCTGAAAAGCGTTATTCCGTGGAAAAAAGAAAAGCGATCACTTGCGCGCGGGCATGGCGACGGCGATCCGTTCGCCCAATTGCAATGGCGGACGAAGAACCTCTTCGAGGATTTCTTTGGCCGTTCATCTTCCGATCTGTGGGGCGACGACGCCGGAGAATTCCTGCCGCGAGTGGATGTCAGCGAAACCGGCAAAGAGGTGCGGATTACAGCCGAGCTGCCCGGCCTCGATCAGAAGGATGTGGAGGTCACGGTGACCAACAACATGCTAAGGATCAAAGGCGAGAAGAAGGTCGAGAAGGAAGAGGAAGAGGGCGACTATTATCACTCGGAGCGCAGTTATGGTTACTTCGACCGCACCATCGCGCTGCCGCAGGGGATCGACGCCGACAACGCTACGGCGAAGTTCAAGAAGGGCGTTTTGAAAGTGACGATTCCAAAGAAACCGGAAGCGCAGAGCTGGCGGAGAAAGATCGAGCTGACCGAAGGCTAACCTGCCCTGCACGCGGCCCGCGTGGCTCCTCCAAAATGGCAGCCACTCTGGCCAGCGTGCGATGGGATTCGTATGCCTATGGGGATAGAGACGACTCCCTTCAACAACAAGAGACGACGGAGGGAAATGAGAAACGTTCAATCCAAGGGCGTCTATCACATAGCGTGCTATAACTATGTGCCGATTTTGGCGTAGGCTTCTTGTTCGCGTCGCTTGTTTTTCTCCAGCAATGGCTAGGCCCGCGCTTCGAGTGTAAATGCGTCGGCTGACCACTTCTTCGACGCGGCTTTCCAGCGCGGGCACCCCATTAGAAAGGGAAAAATGCTGCCAGCAAACGATCTACCCTAGAAGAGGAGAAGACACGATTCGGATTTTAAAGCACGCTAAGCGGCTGCGGCGAAGTAATGTGCATGGGTGCGGAGCCGCCGAAATTCATCTGGACCGAGGGTCGGCGACGTGTCCCAGTGGTAATCGCCGGTTAGATTGATGGTAAGCGTCTAACCAACTACATGGTTGACGAAGATGCCCGGCTGGAATTGTGGTATGCTCCTCCAGTCGTAATGCCGCTCCATTGCGAGCGCCAGGCTACAACCCCGACCACAAGAAGGAGCACCATGAATCCTGCGCCAAAAGGTGACCCAACCGGGAAGTACACCCTGAACGGGTGGGGGCAGACCGAAGCCGACTTCGCCTTCTTCGATCTCGCGCAGGACAAGGTCGAGTTGAAAGCAGATGGCTGGCGCACCGAGAAGATCACCGATGACCCGAACGTCTACGAATGGTGGTACTTCGACATTCACAACCATGATGGGACGATCGTCACCGGCATGCTTTCACCACAAACCGCGTTAGGGCGCGTGCCTCGGTTCGGCACGCCGCGGGCTATGTCCAGGATCGATGTCAACCGAAACAACGTGCAGAGCAACGCGATCGAAACGTTCCCAATTGATCAATTTACCTCTGCGACGGACTCCTGCGATGTTCGGTCCGGCGGGCTCACCATGCGGGGCGACTTCACGGAGCTGCAGATCAGAGGCAAGGGAAGGGACCGTGAGATCGACGTCGTCTTCCGGCAGACCGCCACGCCGTTGCGCCCGGGCAACGGCTACGTCTTTCTGGGCAGCACGGACACTTTCCAAGGCTGGTTTAACGCCTTCCCCAGTGCGACAGCGACCGGACATATGATCATTGGGGGGGAGACGATCGAGATCGATGGGGTCGGATACCATGATCACAACTACGGCAACGTACCGATCGCCGAGGGGTACCGGGGCTGGTTCTGGGCGCGGCCCTCGTTCGAGCGATACACGACCATCGCCATCGAAGTCCAGAACGGTGAGAGATTCGGAGGGGGGTCGGTACCGGTGCTCTGGGTCTACGACAAAGAGACGAAGAAGGAGCTCGTGCGCGCCACGACCCTGGACGACATGACGATCACCATCGGGTCGATGGTTCAGTTCCCTGATCCCCTGCACGGGGGCGCCTATCCGTCGGTGACGGTCTACGACTATCGCCATGGCGAGGACCGAGTCCGCTTGCAGCTCAACGACACTGACGTCCTCTTCACGTTCTTACCCTACGACACTCGCGACCTGCAGATTCAGAAGTATCTGACATCGATCGGCTCCAACGGCGTCTACTACACACGCCGCCGCAGCAACGTTGAGCTCGCGCTCGACCTACCGAGTCTCAAGGTCAAAGACGCCGCTGTTGGCACCGCGCTGCATGAGTTCGCGGAATCCTACTTCCCCCAGTATCTCGCGTACCGCTAGCCTCAAGCCGTTCAGTGAGTACTGCGACGGCCGACGCGGATCAGGGGCGGTTGTTGGCCTCGGCGTTCGGCTCCGCATTCGTCTGACGTTTACATCGAAACGGATCGTCCGCAGCCATCCGCCACCTGCGCGATCTCGGAGTGACAGCCGTCGAGTTGATGCCGATCCACTACCACATCGACGATCGTTTTCTCGTCGAGTCCAGACATGACCCGGCGGATTCTCGGGCGCTTGGCAGAGTACCCGCTGCAGGGCCGGTCGGTAGCGGTCTTGTGTCCCGAGCCAGCAATGCCTCACAAATCCTGTGAGATTTGTGAGGCATGCTCATTCGCTGCAACCAGGATGCGCAATTCATTGATCAGCCACTGCAGCCCTTTATCTCGGTCGGCGCTTTGGTCGCACACCATCTCAATGTCTACTGTCTTCGGTGTGTAGGGCAGATCTAACAATACGAGGGGAAAGTGCGCAGCGGCCCAAAGTGCAAGTCGGTGCGGTAGCGTTGCGACCATGTCGGTGGCTTGGAGTAAAGGAGGCACAGCGGCAAAGTGTGGCACGCAAACGGCCACGCGGCCGACCAAATCAATCGTTTCGTCTTGAAATTCGAGCAAGGCTCGCTCAATCGAGGCTCGGCGCGCCACTCCCTTGTCGTCCATAAAGCCATCGGCTGCATGCTCCTCCGTTCGAGTCAGCTCTACCACCAAGTGCGAAAATTCGAAGAGCCTTTCTTTGGTTACCTTGTTTTGAGTCAGCGGGTGGCCGGCGCGCACCACGATTGCCTCCTCCTCCCGGAAAAGAGTTGCGCGACGCATGCCGCCAGGCAGTTCACCAAACCAGCCGATGACCAGATCGACCTGACCTCTCTCAAGTTGGCGAACAACGTCGGGGCGATTTAACGGAAACACTCGCAGATCAACATGCGGCGCGCTCTTGGCTAGCCGTTTGACCAGCGACGGGAGGATGACCACGGAAGTATTGTCATTTGCCGCGATGCGAAAAGTCCGGACAGCCTCCGCCGGCACAAACGGTTTTACCTTCAGGGCAAATTCAAGGTTTTCCAACCCGTCGCGAACGTCCGCGGCCAACTCTAGCGCGCGTCGAGTTGGTTGCATGCCAAACTCGCCAGGAATGAAAAGCTGATCGCCAATCGTCTGGCGCAGCCGGTTCAAGGCGTGGCTGACGGCCGAGGGAGTTACCGAAAGCATTTGGCTCGCCTTACGCACACTGCGATGCAGCATCATGGCATCAAATACCCGAAACAGATTGAGGTCGACCATGCGAATGTGCGTTGTCGACGCCTGCGGCTTCGGATTTTTTTTGTACGCTGTGGTGTCGCTTTTCATGGCCCAGGGCTTTGCGTAGGGTTGCAAAACAACGACGAGCCGCCGTCTCTCGTGAGAATTGTCCCGCCGTTCCCGGGAAGGTCAAGCAAGTACTGACCCAATTTCAGTAATACGCTGAATATGTTTCACTTTTCAAAACATAATCGCGAAAAGAAATTTAAAGGTTATGAGCACCCCAACTGCCATCGGCTTCGACATGGGCGCAACCACCACCAAGACGGGCGTCGTGAAGGATGGTAAAATTATCTTAAGAGGTGAGGTCATTGAGACCCGTCAGGATGGAGACACCGCGGCATTGATCGACGCCTTTATTCAGGAGATTCGGCGTCTGAAGGCAACATACCCTGAGGTCCATGCTGTTGGGTTTGGAGTGCCCGGAATCATTAATCCGGTGGAAGGCGTCGTGGTAAATCTAACCAACGTGAAAGGGTGGCATAACATTCCGCTGCGCTCGATTATCACGGAAAAGACCGGCCTAATCTGTAACCTTGAAAACGACGCGAAGGCCATGGCCTATGCCGAGTGGAAACACGGGGCGGGGCAGTCGGCGCCAAACCTGGTTTGTGTGACGCTTGGCACGGGAGTAGGCGGTGCGCTCATCCTCAACGGGCGACTGCACCGCGGAGCGACCTGGGTAGCAGGGGAGATCGGTCAGATGTCGATTGACTACGCCGGTGTCGACTGGGTCTACGGCAATAAAGGGGCTCTTGAGGCTTACGTCGGACATCACCAGATCTCGGCGCGGGCCAAACAGGTTTATAAAAAGGCCGGCAAAAACTTGTCCGATGAAGAAGCACACCCCGACCACTTAATAAAAGCGGCCGAAGCAGGCGATGAACTTGCTGACAAGGTCTGGGCCGACATCGGACTTAAGATCGGCGTGGGTCTAACTAATGTGATCTGGTTGGTTAATCCCGACCGGATCGTCATCGGAGGCGGCGTCGCCAATGCCGGCGAACGCTTGTTCGGATATATCCGGCAAACGGTCCGGGCTCGCTGCGAAGAAACGTTTTGGAAGAAACTCGAAATTGTTCCGGCGACGCTCCATAACGATGCCGGGATCATCGGTCCGGCCACGTTAGCTCTCGAATCGGAGTTCCGTCAGGGTGTTAAAGGTCGCGCTCTTTGAAAGGTAATAAAACTTATGTCAGTACAACAAACAGCTGCAACTAGCAGCCCGTCGAAGAGACCGGTTAATTTCTTTGTTTGCCTAACGGCAGCAACTGCCGCCCTGGCCGGGCTACTGTTTGGCTTCGATGCCGGAGTTATCTCTGGTGCAATTCTTTTTATCAAGGGAGACTTTGGACTAACGCCGTTCACCGAAGAACTCCTGGTGAGCGCGGCTCTGCTAGGGGCGGTTTGCGGCGCAGCTCTGAGCGGAAGAATCGCCGACGCGCGTGGACGCAAGCGCACACTCTTTGGCACGGCATGCCTTTTTGCCGTCGGGTCGGCAATTCTTTTTATCAAGGGAGACTTTGGACTAACGCCGTTCACCGAAGAACTCCTGGTGAGCGGCTCTGCTGGGGGCGGTTTGCGGCGCAGCTCTGAGCGGAAGAATCACCGACGCGCGTGGACGCAAGCGCACACTCTTTGGCACGGCATGCCTTTTTGCCGTCGGGTCGATTCTATGTGCCGTAGTGTCATTCACGTTTCTGAGCTTGCTGCATAGACTCGGGAGTGTTTCGACCTTTCTGTTATACGCCGTCCTTTCGTTGGCTGGCCTCTGGTTCTGCTTTTGCTTCGTGCCTGAAACCAAGGGAGTGGCCCTCGAGCGGATCGAACGGGATTTGCGCGCGGGACGTCCATTGCGAGAACTGGGAAAAAATCCGTCGATCCTGGCTACGGCCCCGTAGGTTTTGAAGCAGAGTTTTTAAGAGCAAAGAGAGAGAAAGGATTGATCTATGAGAGTGCTAACTATAATCTTGGCGGCTGTTGCTGCCGGGCTGGCTCCCACGGCATTGGCAGATCCCTACAAAAACCTCGCCGCACAAGGGTACCGCTGGGCGAGCGTTGACGGCCCGTATGCCTGTCGTTCAAAAGACCCACGGCATTGGCAGATCCCTACAAAAACCTCGCCGCACAAGGGTACCGCTGGGCGAGCGTTGACGGCCCGTATGCCTGTCGTTCAAAAGACGACCTGCGTGAGATCAGCAAGCATCCCACCGACCTGATTGGGTTCAGAATGGTCCAGGAACGGGGGGCCTACTATCTGATCCAAGGGCAAATCGTTCAGATAGACCAGGAGGACGCTGTTGCCGGGATGTCGCAGATCCACGTTCCAGGGCATGCCATGAAGGTCTGGACGCTGACTCGGTTCCTTAGCCGAGAGCCCATCCGAGACGCTTCCGGCATCTTCGAAACGCCCACGACGTTGAATATGATGCCGAAAGAGCAAATGGGCGTTCCTGTAGCATTGCCGGACACGACCGCGACGTCCAGTCCAACCCCAAAGGCCCATGCTAGTGCGGCGAAGCAGCCGGATACAACGGCGGCGCAATAGTGTTGTTGCCAGCAAGAGAACAAGGCGTTTGTGCTTTACACCGGTGTTCGTCCGACTACGATCGAAAAGGCTGCCGCATTTGCACGTTCGTAGTTTTTTGAACCAGCTTTATGCCAGATGCCACGCAGCCGCAGCACGGAGAAAAGCGAGCAAATTTGCAGGGCACGAGGTTCGCGACAAAAGGGGTATTTCGCTTCTCTGTAGTTTACTTTCTCTGCGCGCTGGTCCTGAATATGGTCGTCTCTCCGTTCGTGGATCAGTTTCCGGGCGGGTTTCTTGTTGCGACGGTGCTCATGACGCTGGTCTTTCTATCGGCTTTGCTAGCCATCGGCGGTCGCCTGAGAACAATGGTGGGGGTTGTGTTGGTAGCCCCTGCACTATTCGGAGAATGGTTAAGTTATTGGCAGCCAGACCTGCCGTTCTCGGTGATAATACGTGGAAGCGGCGTGCTGTTCATCGGATACGTAGTGCTGGAGTTTCTTCGTTTCATCGTGCGCGCACCCCGAGTTGATTTCGAAGTTTTGTGCGCTGGTATAGCGACTTACCTGATGTTGGGATTGTTCTGGTCTTTTGCTTACATTTTAGTGGACCGCCTGATTCCCAATTCCTTTGTTTTCACGGTTGGACCCGACTCCAGCCATTCGATGAATGACTTCAACGCCATTTACTTCAGTTTCACCACGCTCAGCACCGTTGGTTACGGTGATATCGTCCCGGTGTCGCGCGTGGCGCGGATGCTGGCGATGGTGGAGGCGGTGTTCGGTATGTTTTATGTAACACTGCTGATTGCTCGACTGGTCTCCCTCTACTCCTTCAATAGTTCGCTCATGGCAGGAAACAGCGAGAAGACCGCAAACTACAAACGAATCGGCTCCGAAAACTCACAAACAGGCGGAAACAACCAAGAAAAATGAGGTTACGCTATTCTGTCTTTCGGCACACCGGTTCCCAGACACAGCTACCGGATCGGAGCACCTAGCGATGGTTGGTACGAAGAGATCTTGAACACTGACGCTGGAATCTACGGAGGTGGCGACATCGGTAATCCGGGCAAGATGCACACCGATCCGATTCCTTGGCAGGGACGGTCGCATTCCCTTTGCTTAACATTGCCGCCTTTATCGACAATCGGGTTCAAAAAGACAGGAGTATAAGTAACAGCGGATCTAGCGCTCTCCCTGCTGTCATCATTAAAGGCATTGATTAAATCGAACGACAAGGTGAGTGAAAAGCTTTGCGCCCTTAAGCGGAAACGGCCACGGCGCCTCGAATGATCCGGGCGAAATTTCGGGCGTCCAGGGAAGCCCCGCCGACTAGCGCCCCGTCAATGTCTTGTTGCCGCAAAAGTTCTTCCGCATTCTCCGGCTTAACGCTGCCCCCGTATTGGATTCGAATCTGTGCCGCGGTGGGGTGGTCAGAAACCGAAGCGATCACTGATCGGATGAACCCGTGTGCTTCCTCCGCTTGTTCCGGTGTGGCCGTTCTGCCCGTCCCGATCGCCCACAGCGGTTCATAGGCGATTACCAAGTCGTGGAATTGCCTCGAGTTCACCCCCTTCAACCCCTCCTGGATTTGACGCTTTAAGAGCTGTAATTTTTCGATTAACCATTTCGTCGGTCTCTCCAAATAGCCTTCGCCGTTCGCTGTGACCAAGCACAACATAGTTGACGTAAAGGGCCCGCAACATCGTGGCACTGATTTCACCAGTGAACGGGCCGCACTTTTCCCAGTGCATGTTTTGTGCGCCCAATCGTGCGACCGGGCTCTTTTCCAAAGCTTCGGCGAGTGCCGGAATCGCCGTGAAAGGGGGTATAAGAACGACTTCGATCTCGTTTACCACCCCAACTTCGGTCCACAGGAGGTCTGCATAAGATTTAGCCTCCCGATGCGTGAGGTTCATCTTCCAGTTAGCCGCGATGATTTTTTTTCGTGCTGCTATTTCTACAGCGACTTTGACAGGCGATTTCATCATCATATTAAACCAACTATTGGGTTTCGTTTGCAAAAAAAAGGGCGGCTTCGCAGGTTCAAACAAAACGAGCTTTGGCCCCATAGAGGAGCAAGGTCATAGCGACTAGAATCTCAGCACAATTTTCCGGCAGGCTCGGCTGTTAGGAAAGTGAAACGTCTTCAATAACGGAGTGAATAAACATCACTTGGTTAACTGGGAAACTGCGCTGAAACTCTAGTGCACAAAGTCCGCAAAAGGAAGTTATGGCAAACGTTTCCGACGCGACAAAGCGTTACCTGGTAGCAAGCGACTTCAAGCATTTTCACTAATGTCCTGAGCGCAGGCATGCTCAAAGCGGTCGCCTGTTTCCGGAAGACGAGAAAGACAGTGCACAAAGTCCACAAAAGGAAGTTATGGCAAACGTTTCCGACGCGACAAAGCGTTACCTGGTAGCAAGCGACTTCGACCAGACGTTGAGCTTCAACGATTCAGGGCGGGTTCTGAGTGAACTGGTGGGTAATGTATGGCTGACACTAGTTGTCGAACTCGGACACAGGAAGCGACTTGAAGCATTTTCACTAATGTCCTGAGCGCAGGCATGTTCAAGCGGTCGCCTGTTTCCGGAAGACGAGAAAGACCACAATGCAAAAACCCGCCACAACCTTTGCCACGATTCGTACCCCGTCATCCTATCCCGCCTCCCAAAAACGGTGCATCCACGGCAGCCGTGCCGATCTCTGTGTGCCCTATCGGGAATTATCCTTGTCGCCTACCCATCATAGTAATCGCCTCGACGAGAACCCTCCAGTACCGATCTATGATACTTCCGGCCCATATACAGATCCCGAAGCCGAAATCGATCTGGCGCGGGGACTGCCCGCTTTGCGTAGCACTTGGATCCAGGAACGCGCAGATACTGAGCGACTCGGTGATTTCAGCTCCGAGTATGCGCGCCGGCGTCAGAACGACTTGCTAACCCTCGACCTCCGATTTCCTTGGCCGGTAACGCCTCGCCGCGCATACAATGGAAAGAATGTCAGCCAGATGCATTATGCACGTAAAGGGATTGTGACTCCGGAGATGGAGTTCGTTGCCTTGCGTGAATCGATGGAGCTGGATCGCCTATTACAAGATCCGGCCTACGCATCGCTTCTGCGCCAACATCGAGGAGAGCCTTTCGGCGCTCGGCTTCCCGAACACATCACCCCCGAGTTCGTGCGAATGGAAGTAGCCGCCGG
>Ga0209240_1000701_pt1 | contig 13862 bp, 12 predicted proteins | sample GraSoi_2013_80cm_FD_185828 | JGI IMG/M metagenome (GOLD analysis project Ga0209240, IMG submission 185828) | Grasslands soil microbial communities from the Angelo Coastal Reserve, California, USA - Sample 9_17_2013_80cm (SPAdes) (version 2) | ecosystem: Environmental > Terrestrial > Soil >...
GTACTTTTGCCGCTGCCGCCCTTCATAGTAGCTACTGTGATGATCGTGCTCATTCTCATTCGGCCCCCTGCCGCAAAAGCGACGAATCATCCGAATCGATGTTATCGTTTTCTTGGTAAACTGCCTACTATTTGACTGTGGCCGGCGACAAAGCTCGATGCTTTCCGAGTAATAGAGTCAAGCATTCGAAATCAGCGCCTGAATTGCTGCCGGGCAGGGTCCGTTCAATTCGTCTTCATCCGGCCGCTTTGCGCAGAAGCCGGCCAACGGCCGCCAGGACCGAACCTACGCGGTGCCAGTCGGCCTCGCTCGGAATACCGAACCGCAGCCAGGTTGGCTGTTCGTGAAAGAGCCGGACGATTATCCCGTTGGCTCCAAGATGCTGAAATACCTGACGTGCGTCGCGCGCGCGAGCCAGCCGGAATAATGATGTGCCGCCGGCAATCTCGAGGCCTGCATTCCCTATTACCCGATCGAAGGTCTCCGCACCCCGCAGCAGTCGGACGCGAGTGGCGTCAATCCAGGCAGCGTCTGTAAGGGCCCGTTCGGCGATTGCGATGGCTGGGCCCGATACGCCCCACGGCCCTATGGCGCTCTTGAGCTTTGCTATTATGGCGGGCGCAGCAAGCGCGAACCCTAGCCTCAGTCCTGGCAGCCCGAAGAACTTTCCAAAAGATCGGAGCACGACAACGTTTCCATGCTCTGTCTCCCCCGCCAGGCTTGCTTCCGGCGGACCGACATCCATGAAGGCTTCGTCTACGACGAGAAGACCGCGCCGGACGTTCAATTCGTGGCGCAATGCAAGGAGTTTCTCTTTGCTAATGATCCGCCCGTCAGGATTGTTCGGGTTGACCACAATCGCGAGGTCGGCTCCATGCAGCTCGTTGACCTCCCTGGCATCCAACACCGCATGTCCGGCGTGCGCGGCGGCCCGCGCATGCTCGGAATAAGTTGGGCCGAGAATGACTGCGCGACCGGGAGACGCGAGGCCCGCCACGAGCGGCAATAGGATTTGGCTCCCCGGCGCGCACACCACGTGCGCGGCCGATGGCGCTCCATAAGCTTGGGCCGCGATTGCGGAAAGTCGCCATTGCGCCGCAGAATGAGGTAATTGCGCGAACACGTCCCGGCTGAGCGGCGGCAATGGGTAAGAATCAGGGTTGATTCCCGTTGACAGGTCGATGAAAGGTTGCGGCGCCTCGGGAAACAGCTGCCGCGCCGCGCCGAGATCGCCGCCATGCTCGAGGAGCGCATCCGGACGGGGGATCATGGCTGTCGTGCTCACCGCTTTGGCCGTCATGATCGAGATCATCGCCGGTTATCCGGATTGGCTGTTGCGATCAATCGGCCACCCGGTGATCTGGATGGGCCGCTTCATCTCCACGTTGGAGCGCCGCTGGAACGAAGGGAGTGCCGGTCCCGGTCGGAGACAGATACTTGGAGTTATTACAGTTTTGCTCGTCGTTGCGATCGTGGCTGCGGCGGCCCTGGTCATCGAGCGCGCACTTCTGATTCTGCCATTTGGTATGATCGGTGTCGGCATTCTCGCCAGCACGTTAATCGCCCAGCGAAGCCTGTACCAACATGTGGCGCGTGTTGCCGACGCGCTCGAGAACGAAGGAATTAGCAGCGCACGAAAGGCGGCGTCGCAGCTTGTCGGCCGCGATACCGAGCCTCTCGACGAGGCAGGTGTCGCCCGCGCTGCAATCGAAAGCCTGGCAGAGAATTTTTCCGATGGGGTGGTAGCGCCTGTCTTCTGGATGATCATCGCGGGGCTCCCGGGCGCCGCAACTTACAAGGCAATCAGCACGGCAGACAGCATGATTGGGCATCCCAGCCCGCGATACCAGGCCTTCGGCTGGGCCGCTGCCCGCCTCGACGATCTGGTGAACCTGCCGGCATCGCGCGTCGCGGCTCTGCTTATCATCGCTGCTGCGGCCGTAACACGAGGCGCTTCGGCACCCGCGGCGTGGTGCACTATGCGCCGGGACGCTCGTCATCACCGGTCGCCGAACGCGGGCTATCCTGAAGCGGCAATGGCAGGTGCCCTTGGCCTATCGCTGGCAGGGCCCCGCGCCTACCGCGGCGTCGTGATCGACGATGCGTTCATGGGGAACGGCCGCCGTGCGGCCAAAACGATGGATATTCGGGCTGCGCTCGCATTATACCGTTGTGCCGACGCAATCTTGGTCGGATGCGTTGCTTTCACGGCCGCTGCTCTCATCGCGATAGGCTGAGCAGGCGATCGATATCGACGTGAGCGGCGAGATGCTTCGCAAGTTCGTCCAGCGTTTCTTCAAGCAGCGCATCATAGGAAACCGCCGCCTGGCCTGCCGCAAAGCGTTCGAGCCATGCAGAGCGTTGTCCATCCTCGGTAAACAGGCCGTGGATGTAGGTACCCATGACGCGTCCGTCAGGCGAAACGGCCCCCTCCGAGGATCCGTCGGAGAGGCGCGCGAAAGCCCTCGCGCAGTCCGGCCCCTCGGTCAGGCCCATATGCATTTCATATCCCGAGAACGGCATGCCGTCGCTCGTTATCCCACATACGGGCTCCAGGCGCTTCTCCGCAGTCAAGACCGTCTCGACGTCGAGTAGACCCAGGTCTCGTATAGTGCGTCCCAGCATCTGATAACCGCCGCATAGTCCCAAAACGCTGCCGCCCCGCCGCACATGCGCGGCAATGTCAATCTGGAAACCCCTGTCGCGAAGCGCGGACAAATCGGCAATCGTTGCCTTCGCGCCAAGCAGGATGACGAGGTCCGCGTCGCCGGGAAGCGCGTCGCCAGGATGAAGTCGGATTAGATCTACCGCCGGCTCCGCTTCCAACGGGTCGAGATCGTCGAAGTTGGCCACGTGCGGCAGGATCGGGACCGCGATCCTGATCCGTGCCTTTGGCTTTGTAATTCGGGTACCCGTGAGCGCTAAAGCGTCTTCCGCCGGAAGCAGTCGGGCACCAGGAAAGAAGGGTATAACGCCAAGCGCCTCCCATCCGGTCAGCCGCGCGATCGTGGCTATTCCGTCCGAGAATAGCTGTGGGTCACCGCGAAATTTGTTGACGAGAAAACCGCGAATTTGTGCCGCATCGCTCGGATCAATCACGGTTTTGGTTCCGACCAGACTGGCAATGACGCCACCCCGATCGATGTCGCCGATCAGCACAACCGGCAGATCGGCCGCGCGCGCGAATCCCATATTGGCGATGTCATGTTCGCGCAGGTTCACTTCGGACGCGCTGCCAGCGCCCTCGACGAGCACGATATCAGCCTCTCCTTTGAGGCGGGCGTAGCTGTCTAGCACGAAGTGGGCGAGATCGGGCTTCATGCGCTGATAAGCAGCGGCGTTGGCTGTTCCGTGAACGCAACCCTGTACTACGAGCTGTGCACCCACGTCACTCTGCGGCTTAAGCAGCACAGGATTCATATGCACGCTCGGCGCAGTGCGTGCCGCTCGTGCCTGCAGAGCCTGCGCTCGGCCAATCTCGCCACCGTCGACAGTCACCGCGGCGTTGTTGGACATGTTTTGCGGCTTAAACGGTCGGACCTTGAAGCCCCGATTTGCCAGCGCCCGCGCCATGCCGGTGACAATCAGCGATTTGCCGACGTCGGACGCGGTGCCCTGGAACATGATTGCGCGGGCGGTCAAAGGTCAGAACTCGATACCGGGCTGAGCTTTCACGCCGGCGGCGAAATGGTGCTTCACGAGCGTCATCTCGGTCACGAGATCGGCCGCAGCGATGAGTTCCGGCTTGGCGTTGCGGCCGGTCGCTACGACGTGAAGCCCGGCCCTACGTGCGTTCAATGCGGTGACGACAGCGTGCACGTCGAGATAAGCATAGCGGAGCGCGATATTGATTTCATCGAGGACCACCAGCCCAAACGTCGGGTCGCGCATGAGTTCGAGCGCCTTCTCCCAGGCCCGTTCTGCGGCAGCGACGTCGCGCTTCAGATCCTGCGTTTCCCATGTAAAACCTTCGCCCATTGTGTGCCAGGAGATCTGGTCTCCAAACACGGCGAGAGCGTCGCGCTCTGCGGAGTGCCAAGCTCCTTTGATGAATTGAACGACGCCGACCCGATGGCCGCGACCAAGCATGCGCAGCGCGAGCCCGAAGGCGGCCGTCGATTTGCCCTTGCCGGGCCCCGTGTGGACGACGAGGAGGCCCTTTTCGATCGTCTTTCCGGCCACCTCGGCATCCTGCACGAGTTTTCGCTTCGCCATCTTGACGCGATGGCGCTCGACCTCCTGCTCGTCGGTCGGTCTGCCCATGTTTACCCCTTTATGGTGAGCGGCACTCCGGCGACGACGAGGACAACGCGATTTGCGCGGGTGGCAATCCGCTGATTGAGCATCCCCTGTGCATCGCGGAAACGGCGGCCGAGAGCGGTATCGGGCACGATGCCGAAGCCAACCTCGTTGGCAACCAGCACAACCGGGGCGGCGGCTCGTGGCAACTCGGAGTCAAGCCGCTCGATCTCTGCATCGATATCGGCCCCGGCGAGCAGCGCATTTGAGAGCCACAGCGTTAAACAATCGACAAGCAAAGGTGTCACTGCGTGGGCAGCGAGTGCCCCCACAAGATCACGCGGTGCTTCGAATGTTCTCCAATCTAGTCCACGCCGTGCGCGATGGGCGCCAATACGCTCTGCCATCTCGGCGTCGCCTGGCTCCGCTGTTGCTACATAAGTCCAGGGCGGCGGCAGGGCGGTGATCAAGCTCTCGGCATAACGGCTCTTGCCCGACCGAGCGCCGCCGAGGACGAGCGTGAGCGGTGCCGAGTTCGGCACATTGGATGCCAAGATATCTACGTGCTAGGTATGAGTTGGCCAATTAGAGCAGTTAATCCGACCCCGACAATTGCCGCGCCCACGAGCCGCGGCGTGAGTTCGGAGATGCCAAAGCTTCGCCGGCGGGCGAACAGCGCAATTCCGACCGTGAGCGCGACCTGGATAACAATGAGTCCGACAAGATATGCATGAAGGGGGGATGTCTCCGCGCCAACAATCGACTCGCCGAACGCGTAGCCGTGGAAAAGGCCCGCGACGGTGAAAAGCGCCGCCCACGACCAGATTGACAGAACGCGTCCGCGGGCAATCAGGAATCCTGCCAGCAAAACCGAGCATGCAACGATTATCTCGGCTCCCGGGAGGTTGATGCCGTTGACGTGGAGCATGACACCGATAGCTGAGGCAATCACGAAGAGTGCCACTAACGCCAGGTTGAGGCCGCCGACGCCGACGGCAATGCCGATCGCCAACAAAAAAGCCAAGTGGTCCGGACCAATGATCGGATGGCCGATGCCGGACAAGAGACCTTCAACAGGCGTCGAGGGAGTAGTGCCACCCATCACATGATGGGCGAATGCCGATGTTGTGCAGAGAAAAAGAATTGCAATGAGCGCCGTGCGGCAAAGCAGACGTACACCCATAGTATCCCCCATTAACTTGCCCTGATGGAGCGAGCTCCGGCTACCGCAGGACTATAGCTCTCGGAGAATCGACCGCAAGCATAGTGGCGCATCGGCATTGGGTAGTGGGGTCTTTTGATTGCGGCGGACACACCGTCAATCAAAGGAGCCCACTACCCGGCATTGACAAAGCGTGCGCCGCAACCGTTAACTGGCTGCAATTGACGGTCTCTCACACGAGAGCGAACAGGGAATGCGGTGTGGAACCAGTGTTCCGAAGCCGCAGCTGCCCCCGCAACTGTAAGCGGCGAGCCCGTGCCACATTGCCACTGGGACCTACTCCCGGGAAGGCGGTGACGGGCGGCGACCCGCGAGCCAGGAGACCTGCCGTTGATTCGGTCGTGGCCCGGCGGGGTGCCTCGGGGTCGGTCGCTTCGCACCAAGCACCCGGATTCGGGCGACCGCCCCTGCGGAGCGGCACGAGTGGACTCTGAGCAGTCATCCGAGACCGACATACTAGCACCTGCTGGCGCTGCGACGGTGTACGTGTGCGTCACCTGCCGACATGCCGGCACAACAGACAGCGAGCCACCGCCCGGTGCGATCCTAGCGGCGGCGGCGACGAAAGCGGCCGAAGGCAGCGGGGTTGTAATCCAGCCCGTTCGGTGCCTGGCGAATTGCACGCGCGGCTTGAGCGCCGCCGTGCGTTGCAATGGATCTTGGACCTACATTTTTGGCGGCCTCGACGCAGCCTGCGGGCCGGCATTGGTCGATGGCGCACGCCTTCTCGCCGGCGCGAGCGACGGCATCATGCCATGGCGGGGGAGACCACAGCCGCTCAAGCGGGGCCTCATCGCTCGCGTACCCCCGATGAATTTTGAGGAACTCGAATGAACAATTCGATCGCGCGCGTGCCCTGCACCATCGTGACCGGCTTTCTTGGGGCCGGCAAGACAACGCTAATCCGCCACGTATTGGCGTCTGCAAACGGGCGCCGATTGGCTGTGATCGTGAATGAGTTCGGGGACGTCGGTATTGACGGCGAAATTCTCAAAGCTTGCGGCGACGCGTCCTGCCCACAAGAAAACATCGTCGAACTTGCCAATGGCTGTCTCTGCTGCACGGTCGCTGACGACTTTGTACCCGCGTTGGACACGATCCTGGGGCGGACACCGCCCGTCGAGCACATCGTGATCGAGACATCCGGGCTCGCGCTTCCAAAACCGTTGGTTCAGGCCTTTCAGTGGCCCATGATAAAGAGTCGGGTTACGGTCGACGGGGTGGTTGCCGTTGTCGACGGTGCCGCGCTCGCAGAGGGGCGACTCGCAGCCGATCTGGATGCGCTGAGCCGTCAGCGCCAGGCCGATCCGGCGCTCGACCACGACGACCCCATCGAGGAAGTGTTCGGGGATCAGATCGCGTGCGCTGACCTCGTGGTGCTCAACAAGCGCGATCTCTTGGATGCCGTCGGGGCCGAGAAGGCGGCCGAGGCGATCGTGAGGTCCTTGCCCCGTGCCGTCAAGATTGTGCCGGTGGCCCATGGCAAGGTTGATCCGGCAGCCCTGCTCGGGCTGGGCATCGGAGCCGAAGACGATATTGCCAACCGTCACACGCGCCACGACGCGGAACTAGAACATGACCATGATGACTTTGAAAGCTTCGTCGTTCCGTTGCCGGAGATCGCCGATCCGGCGAGCTTGGCGACCCGTATTGCCGCCGCGGCGGCAGACGCGAGCGTTCTGCGTGTAAAGGGATTTGCCGCCGTCGCTGGCAAGCCGATGCGCCTGCTCGTGCAGGCCGTCGGTCCACGCGTGAGCCACCACTACGATCGTGCCTGGACCGCCGCAGAGAAGCGCCAAGGCCGTCTTGTCGTGATCGGTATGAAGGGGCTGAACCGCGACGGCATCAAACGCGCCCTGTCAGGGTGAGCGATGCATCTGCTGACGACCACCTCGGCTTCAATCGACGAATTGGTCGAAGCCGTCGATCTGCGCCAGGCGCCCGGAGACATTTTGATTTTGTCTTTCGCCGATAGTGACCTGTCAGCCCTTGCGGCTGCCTGGAGAGCACAGCGGGATGTGCTCCCTACACTGCGACTGGCAAACTTGCGTGATCTACGGCACCCCCTCTCTGTCGATCTTTGGCTCGACAGCGTGGCACGCCATGCCAAGGTCGTTGTGGTCCGGCTGTTGGGAGGTTTCGAGTGGTGGCGCTACGGCGTCGAGCGCCTGTCATCGCTTGCACGGGAAACCTCGATTGCGCTTGCGCTTCTGCCAGGGGAGGACCGCGACGATCCCCGCCTCACCGAAGCCTCCACGTTGCGAGCGCATGAGCTGCACACGTTGTTGCATTTCTTTCGCGAAGGTGGGCGAGAGAATTTGGCGGCGCTGCTTCGGCGGCTTGCGCGATATTGTGGGTCACCGGTTGATATCTGCGAGGCGCGCCCGGTGGCGCGCATGGCCGGATACATTCCCCATGAAGGGGCGGTCGATCTCGACCGTCTGGCCGCGTTCTGTCCGCCCGAGCGACCCTGTATTCCGATCATCTTCTACCGCGCGATGCTGCTCGCAGCGGATACGGCAGCAATCGATGCATTGGCGCGGGCACTGACAGAACGTCAGCTGGCACCTGCGCCGCTGGTGGTGCCTAGCCTGAAGGATCGGGCGGCGGCGGAATTCGTGCGCGCTGCGCTCGCGCGACTGAAGCCGGCCGCCATCGTCACCGCGACCGGGTTCGGCGCTGCGGCCGCCGGCGAGCCGACGGCATTCGATCACACGGATGTGCCCGTGCTGCAGGCCGTAATCGCAACCACACGGCGTTCGGCATGGTCGCAGAGTCCACGCGGCCTCGGTCCGGCCGACCTCGCGATGCACGTCGTCCTGCCGGAAATTGATGGGCGAGTGCTGCAAGGCGTGATTGCGTTCAAGGGGCCATTACCAACGGACGGCGACCTTTGTTTCACCGCATTCGGGAGTTTGCCGGAGCCGGACCGCGTTGCGATTGTCGCTGACCGCATCGCGGCGCTGGTTAAGCTTCGGGCGAAACCGCGCGCCGAACGGCGGCTGGCAGTATTGCTGCCCGATTATCCGGGCGCGGCGGGTCGCGCCGGTTATGCCGTAGGCCTTGATGTGCCCGCGAGCACGGTTGCGCTGCTGTCGGATCTGGAGAACGCAAACTATGATGTTGCTGGCGCGCCCCGAACCTCGCGCGCCTTGCTGGACGCCCTACCTAACCCATCGATCGACGCTGCTCTCCCGCTCGATCAATATCGCGAGCTCGTTGCGGCTCTTCCCGCTGACGCCATTGAGCAGGTGCAGGACGCATGGGGCGAAGCCGAAGACGACAGCGATGTGCGTGACGGCGCATTCTACTTCCGCGCGCGCACATTCGGTAACATTGTGGTCGCGTTCCCTCCGGACAGGGGACGTTCGTCTGATCGCCGAACAACCTATCACGACGCGACTTTGCCACCGCGCCACGCGTTGCTCGCGTTCGCGCTTTGGCTTCGGCACGTTGCGAAAGTTGACGCCCTCATCCACATGGGCGCACACGGCACCCTCGAGTGGTTACCTGGCAAAGCGGTGGCGCTGACCGCGTCGTGCTTCCCCGAATTGATGGTCGGGTGTCTGCCCGTCATCTATCCATTCATCGTCAGCAACCCCGGAGAAGCCGCGCAGGCAAAGCGGCGGATCGCGGCCTTGACTGTCGGCCACCTGCCGCCGCCGCTCGTCCAAGGCGGGCTTGCGGGAGACGCCCGCGATCTCGAGCGTCTTGTTGATGAATATGCACAGGCGGACGGCCTTGATCGACGCCGGCGGGAGCGCCTTGCGCGGTTGATCCTTGAACAGGCCGAACGCACCGGGCTTGCGGTCGAGGCGCGCGTGCGGCTCGATGCTAATCCCGATGACGCATTGCGGCGCATCGATGCTTGGTTGTGCGACCTCAAGGAGGTCGCGATAAAGGACGGGCTTCACATCTATGGGCGCGAGCCCGCCAACGTTGGCGATGCTGGATGGAGCGCAAGCGCCGCAGCGGAACGGGCTGCGATCCTCGCCGCCTTGGACGGGCGGCGAATCGCACCGGGGCCGGCTGGTTCCCCTGCGCGCGGCCGCCGCGATGTCCTGCCGACCGGTCGCAACATGTTCGCCGCCGATCCGCGCATGCTGCCGACGCCGACCGCGACCGATCTGGGACGGCTCGCGGCCGATGAGGTGGTTCGCGCGTATATGCAAACCCACGGCGAAATGCCGCGCGCCTCGGTGATCGATCTCTGGGGCAGCGCCACCTTGCGCACCGGCGGGGAGGAAATCGCGCAAGGCCTCGCCCTGATGGGCTGCAGTCCGACGTGGGACCAAGCAACCGGCCGCGTCACCGGAATAGAGGTTCTGCCGACCGCAACCATCCGAAGGCCTCGCGTCGATGTGACCTGGCGAGTTTCAGGTCTGTTCCGCGACTTGTTTCCAACCCAGATCGCGCTTATCGACGCCGCGGTGCGCGCGGTTGCAGCGCGCGAGGAGCCAGCTGACGAGAATCCGCTTTCCGCCGCTTGGCGGGAATCCTCGCACATAGCTGGATCGGTCGCGCGTATCTTCGGCACGGCGCCCGGAGCCTATGGTGCCGGCGTCGAGGAGCTCCTGGGACGCGACATCGATCGCCAGGAACTCGGAAGGTCCTATCTTGCCGCCGTCTCGCACGCCTATGGCGGTTCAGAGGGCACAGCGACTCCCACTCCCGGCGCGTTCGAGGCGCGACTCGCCACCGCCGACCTGCTCGTGCATTTCGCCGAAGATCCTGCCCGCGACTTGTTGGAAGGATCGGAAGATGTTGCATTCGTCGGCGGCTTTGCCGCGGCCGCCTCCGCGCTGGGGCATGCACCCGATCTGATTATTCTTGATACAACCGATCCCGCACGGCCGCGCGCGCGTTCGTTGTCTGCGGCGCTGTCGCGCATCGTGCGCTCGCGCGCAACGAACCCAAAGTTTATCGCAGGGCAGCTGCGGCATGGCCCGCGTGGCGCGGCCGAGCTTGCGGAGACCGTCGACCGCCTCGCGGACTTCGCCGAGACAACGGACCTCGTTGCGAGCCACCTTTTCGATCTCCTCCACGATGCGTATGTCGCCGACGATGCGGTTCGGACTTTTCTCCTTCGGGAGAATCCCGAGGCGGCGGCGGCCATCGCGGCTCGTCTCGACGCGGCGCGCCGGCGCGGCCTCTGGCATCCTCGGCGCAATGATGTTGATGCGGGGTTGGCCGCGCTCGTGAACAGGGCGATCTCATGAGCGCTCCGTTACGACGCGGCGTCTGTCCTGGTCTCTCGCAACCGATGGCGACCGGGGACGGCTTGCTGGCGCGCATCACGCCGGCAGGTGCAACAATTTCTTGCGATGCGTTCCAGGCGTTGTGCGCGGCCGCGCGCCGGTGCGGGAATGGCGTCATGGAAGTCACCTCGCGCGGAAGTGTGCAGATCCGGGGACTGACGGAAACATCCGCAAAACGATTGGCGGCCGTCCTCGGCACGATCGAGATCGCATTTTGCGAAGGACCTCCGATCTTGAACAATTCTTTGGCCGGCCTCGATCCGGATGAGGTGCTCGACACAGGCGTTATGGCCGCGGAGCTTCGTCGCGCGATTGCAGCAGCGCCCTTCTCGGCCGGGATCGCCCCAAAGGTTTCCGTCGCTCTCGATGGTGGCGGTGCGCTGCACCTCGACGCCATTCCTGCCGACGTGCGGATGCGGGCAGAGGCAGCATACCTTCACGTCGCCCTCGGAGGTGATGCCGGTAGCGCGACTCCTCTGGGCGCCGTCGCGGCCGAGCACGCGGTAGATGCTGCAATGAACATTATCCGCGTCATCGCAGCGGGGGGACCTGCAGCGCGCGCGCGGGATATTGTCGCAACTGACGGCGGAGCGGCCTTTCGCCACGCGATCGCCGCCATGCGTATCGATCGCCCGCGGCTGCCGGAGCGGCCGCCGGCCGAGCCGATCGGCAAGCACCCGCTTCGCGACGGCAGCGTGGCGATCGGCCTCGGTCTCGCCTTCGGACATGCGCATTCGGCCGCGCTCCAGGAGCTTGCAGGCGCGGCAGCCCTCTCGGGTGCCGCGGGTCTGCGCCCCGCTCCGGCCCATGCGCTCCTGCTCGTCGGCATCCCCCGACATGCGGCTGCGCGTCTCACCCACATTGCGCAACAGCTTGGCTTCATCGTCCGTGCGGGCGATCCGCGGCGCCGGATTATTGCCTGCGCCGGCGCGCCGGCCTGTGCTGCGGCGGAGATACCGACCCGCGCGCTTGCGCCATTTCTTGCGAGCGATGGAGCGATCTCCGGCGCTGGCGGGCCAATGGTGCACGTGTCCGGGTGCGCCAAAGGGTGCGCCTGTCCACGCTCCATGCCGTTGACAGTTGTCGGGATGGAAGGCCGTTGTGGCGTCGTAGTGAACGGATCCGCTCACGAGGAGCCTCTCGCGACCCTCTTGCCCGAAGAGCTGCCGGGCGCGCTCGCGCGAGTTGCGGGTGTCGTGCAGCGTATGCGTGCGACGCATGAAAGCGCGGCGGAGGCGCTATCCCGGCTCGGCCGCGCGCACATCGCGCGGTTGATCCTCGGCGAGGCAACCGATGCCTGAACGGCTCGACTATGTTCGCGATGCTGCTCGCATCTACGAGCAATCGTTCGCGGTGATTCGGGCGGAGGCCGACCTGTCCGGCTTTTCAAGCGACGAAGCCGAGATCGTCGTGCGCATGGTCCATGCTTGCGGTTATGTCGAGATCACGAGACGGATCCTGTTTGGCAACGGCCTTGTCGACGCGGCGCGTGCGGCGCTCGTCCACGGTGCGCCAATTCTTTGCGACTCGGAGATGGTGGCGCACGGCGTAACACATGCGCGCCTTCCTGCCAAAAACGACGTCGTTTGTACATTGCACGATCCGCGAGCGGCACGGTTGGCTGACGAGCTGCACACGACCCGCTCGGCCGCCGCACTTGAGCTCTGGCGGGACCGCCTTGATGGCGCATTGATTGCGATCGGAAACGCGCCGACCGCCTTGTTTCGTTTGCTAGAGATGCTCGACGCAGACGCACCCAAGCCGGCGGCGATTCTCGGCATTCCAGTCGGTTTCGTCGGTGCCGCAGAGGCAAAGGATGCGTTGGTCGAGGACGCGCGCGGCGTCCCATTCCTCACCGTACTGGGACGGATGGGCGGAAGCGCGATGGCGGCGGCCGCGGTCAATGCGCTGGCGAGGGGAGGAATATGACTATCGCCGGGAAGCTCGTCGGTGTCGGCGTTGGACCGGGCGACCCCGAGCTCATCACGCTGAAGGCCGTCCGCGTGCTGGAACAAGCCGACGTCGTGGCGCATTTTGCCAAAGCCGCGCAGGCCGGAAACGCGAGGACCATCGCCGCCCGCTACCTTAGGCCTGCTGTCCGGGAAGTGTCGCTGGGCTTTCCAGTGACGACCGAGCTGCCACGTCACGAAGCTACTTATTGCGACATCATTCGCGCGTTTTACGACGAGGCTGCTCGCGAGCTCGCCGAGCACCTCGACCATGGCCTTCTCGTCGCCGTGGTCTGCCAGGGTGACCCGCTGTTCTACGGCTCGTACATGCACCTCCACGTGCGCTTGGCACGCCGCTTTCAAACAGAGATCGTCGCCGGGGTGAGCGGAATGTCGGGATGCTGGTCCGCGATCGGAACGCCGATTGCGCAGGGCGACGACGTGTTCTCGGTGCTTCCCGGTACGCTTGGGCAAGACGAGCTGGAGCGGCGGCTAACAGAAGCGGACGCCGTCGTCGTGATTAAGCTCGGGCGCAACCTGCCGAAAGTGCGTCGTGCGCTCGAACGTACCGGCCGCCTGGATCGCGCCGTCTACGTTGAACGCGGCACGATGACAGGGGCGATGGCGATCCCGCTTGCAGCGAAAGCGGACGACTGTGCACCCTATTTTGCCGTGGTGCTGGTGCCGGGCTGGGAGGGACGGATATGAGCGGCCGGCTCGCGGTGGTCGGGCTTGGCCCGGGGGATGTCCGCTGGCTGACGGCTGAGGCGGAAGCAGCCTTGGCGGCATGCGATGCACTATTTGGTTACGGACCTTATCTCGACCGCGCGCCAGTTCGGGACGGGCAGCGCCGGTATCCCTCTGACAATCGCCAGGAGAGCTCGCGGGCATGCGCCGCGCTGGAGACCGCGGCCATCGGCAACAACGTCGCCCTGGTATGCGGCGGCGATCCCGGCGTATTCGCGATGGCGGCGGCGGTTTGCGAGCAGATCGAGTCGGGTCCCGCCGGCTGGCGCGCGATCGAACTCGAAATCGTGCCTGGCATCACGGCGATGCTGGCGGTAGCCGCGCGTGTCGGTGCGCCCCTCGGTCACGACTTCTGCGCGCTTTCGCTATCGGACAACTTAAAGCCGTGGTCCGTCATTGAGCGCCGGCTGGACGCGGCGGCCCAAGCGGGATTGGTCATCGCGCTCT
>Ga0209240_1000704_pt1 | contig 13816 bp, 11 predicted proteins | sample GraSoi_2013_80cm_FD_185828 | JGI IMG/M metagenome (GOLD analysis project Ga0209240, IMG submission 185828) | Grasslands soil microbial communities from the Angelo Coastal Reserve, California, USA - Sample 9_17_2013_80cm (SPAdes) (version 2) | ecosystem: Environmental > Terrestrial > Soil >...
GGTCCCCTGCTCCGCGATCCGGCGCTCGTTGGCGACGACGTCCTCGGGAACCTCGTCCCTGGTCACGTACTGCGGTCGCATCGCGGCCACCTGGTGCGCAATATCCATCGCGACCGGCGCGCCCGCCTCGTCGATGTCGACGAGCACACCGAGCGTCGGTGGCAGTCCGGGGTCAGACTTATGCAGATAGTTAACGATATAGCCGCCGGTAAACGCAGCGAACCGACCGAGCTCCAGCTTCTCCTTCAGCGACGCGCTCGCCGTCTCGATGAGATCGGACGCCGTCTGCCCGTCCCTGACCGGCAGCGCGAGCACGGCCAGCCGGTCCGTAGCGCCTGCCGTCAATGCGGCCTGCGCAATGTCGGCCGCTGCCTGCTGGAACATGTCGGTCTTCGCGACGAAGTCGGTCTCGCAGTTGAGCTCGACGAGTACTCCGGCAGTCGTCCCGTTCATGGCCGAGGTCACCAGGCCGTTGGCCGCCGTGCGGCCAGCTCGCTTTCCGACGTCTTTAGCACCCTTGACGCGCAGCGCCTCTACGGCAGCCTCGAAGTCGCCGTCGGCCTCGACGAGGGCGTTCTTGCAGTCCATCATGCCCGCGCCAGTCAGATCGCGGAGCCGCTTGACGTCTGCGGCACTGTAGTTCGCCATGTCCTTCTCTCTCGCAGTCTTGTTAATTGTCCCCGTTGTGCGCCGCCTCACCCTGTCCGTTGCTCCCGCTGCCCTTGCTAGCACCTTCAAGGACAGCTGGTACCGCCGGCACCCGGTTGCCGTACCCGTCCGGCCCGGCGCGGAGCCGCCTGCCGCCGGATCCGCAGGTCGCGCTGCCGGCCCCGCAAGGGAGCCGTCTCCCGTGCGGCTTGCCGCCCCACGTCGCCCGGTGCCGCGCGGTCCGGTGGGGTCAGGGCCGCATCTGTTCTGCCCTGTCCGCGCCCGCTCCGCATCGGCTTCCCGCGCACCCCTGGCCCGACTTGGCGCCGGTGCCGGGCCAGGCCGGGTCAGCATCGGGCAGTCAGCCATCCGACCTCACGCGTCGGAACCGGCTGCCTCGGCACTGGCCGTCTGGTTGCTGGCCGTCTGGTTGCTGGCCGTCTGGTTGCTGGCCGTCTCAGGGCTGCCGGCATCGGCGCTCGCCGCCTCAGTGCTGTCAGCTTCCTGCCCGGCGGTCGGGGCGGCGGTTGGTTCGCCGGCCGCCTGTGCTGGCGTGGCGGCTGCGCCCTCCGATCCAGCCGGCTCCGCCGATGCAGCCGGGCCTGCCTCTGCCTCGTTGGCCTCCGCGGCCGGGGCCTCGGCGGCCGTCGCGGTCCCGTTCGCCTCGGGTGCGCCATTCAGGGTCCGGCCCTCGAGCAGTTCCCGCTCCCACTCGGCCAGCGGTTCGGCCGCGCCGAGCTGACCATCGCCCTGCGGCTTCTCCTCGCCCGCTGCCCGGCCTGCCCTGGCAATCAGCCCGTCGGCCACAGCATCGGCCACGACCCTGGTCAGCAGCGCCACGCTGCGGATCGCGTCGTCGTTGCCCGGAATCGGGTAGTTCACCTCGTCAGGGTCGCAGTTGGTGTCCAGGATCGCGATAACAGGAATGCCCAGCTTGCGCGCCTCGCTGATCGCGATGTGCTCCTTCTTGGTGTCGACCACCCAGATCGCGCTGGGAATCCGGGCCATGTCCCTGATACCGCCCAGCGAGCGCTCCAGCTTGTCGCGCTCGCGCCGCAGCTGAAGGAGCTCCTTCTTGGTCATGTTCGAGGCAGACACATCGTCGAAGTCGATCTCCTCGAGCTCCTTGAGCCGCTGCAGCCGCTTGTACACCGTCGAGAAGTTGGTCAGCATGCCGCCCAGCCAGCGCTGGTTCACGAAGGGCATGCCGACCCGGCGGGCCTGCTCGGCGATCGCCTCCTGTGCCTGCTTCTTGGTGCCCACGTAGAGCACGGAGCCGCCATGGGCGACGGTCTCCTTGATGAACTCGTAAGCGCGATCGATGAACTGCAGCGACTGCTGGAGATCGATGATGTAGATGCCGTTGCGCTCGGTGAAGATGAAGCGCTTCATCTTCGGGTTCCACCGACGAGTCTGATGCCCGAAGTGAACGCCGCTCTCGAGGAGCTGCCGCATGGTGACGACCGGGGCCATGCCGGTGTCCCCTTCCGTGTCGTGCGCCTGCCCGCAGGCAACGGCGCGATCGGTTTGTCCTGGTGCCCGAACGACCTCGCCACGAGTAACCCCGCGGACCGGTGAGGTGCGTTCCGCCGGGAGCGCTGACGCATTCCCGAACGACAAGCAGACACGCGAATTTGGGTCTCCGGACCATGCTGGCGCATGCAAATCACCGGGACCTGTCGCAAGTTTACATCCTGCTGGATCTGCCGCGCCTGCCCGATTGCGCGGCCGCCCTCTCTCCCGTCGCGCCCGATCCTCAGGCGCGCGGGTGCGCTTGGCGGTAGGCCGACACGAGCCGATCAATCGAGACGTGGGTGTAGATCTGCGTCGTAGCGAGCGAGGCGTGGCCGAGCATCTCCTGCACGCTGCGCAGGTCCGCGCCGCCTTCGAGGAGGTGCGTGGCGGCCGTGTGCCGCAGGCCGTGCGGGCCGGTATCCGGCACCGATCCGGCGGCCGCGATTCTGGCATGAACCACGCGCCTGGCCGTCCTTGGGTCAAGGCGACCGCCTCGTGCTCCCAGGAACATCGCGGAACCGGACGCATCCCTGGCCAGAAGGGCCCGGCCGGCAGTGCGCCATCGGCCGACTGCGCGCTCAGCAGGAATGCCGACCGGCACGACGCGCTCCTTGCCGCCCTTTCCGAGCACCCTGACGGTCCGGCGGCTCTGGTCGACGTCATCGACGTCCAGGCCGCACAATTCGCTGACCCTGATGCCGGTTGCGTAGAGGAGTTCCATGATCGCCGAGTCGCGGAGCTCGATCGCGGCCGCCACCTCGCCTGCCGCACCGGCGGAGGCGGCGGGATCGCCTGGGGCGCCAGGGGATTCGGCAGCCAGACCGGCACCGGCCCGGCCGTAGCTCCGTCGTTTGCCCTTGCGCTGACCGGGCCCGTCCCCGAGGACGGCCAGGATCTCATCGACGGTCAGGACCTCCGGCAGCTCGCGCCTCGTCTTCAGGGTCCCGAGCAGCGCACCCGGGTCGGCTGGCAGCCACCCGCGCTCGTGGGCGAACGCGGTTAGGGCTCGCGCCGAGGCGGCACGCCTGGCGAGCGTGGCCCGGGAGTGCCCTGCCGCGTGCTGGGTCGCCAGCCAGGCCCTGATCACGGAAACGTCCAGTTCGGCGACGGCCTCGATCCCGCACCTGGCGACGTGCCTGAGCATCGAATTCGTGTCCCCGGTATAGGCACGCGCGGTATGCCGGGAGACGCCGCGCTCAGCGATCAGATGCCGCTCGAACGCCCGGAGCAGAGCGCCGAGTTCCGGCGGCAGCTCCTCAGCCCCGGCAGCAGGGATCTTCCCGGCAGCTGAGGCGAGTCCGGCGGGGTTGGCACGCGAACGCCCCCCACCAGTGTGCGCCGCTCCGATGCGGACCCTGGCCCGCCACGCCCAGCGTGCTGCCACTGCACCTTCCGAGCGGTCCCCTCCCGCAGCTCCGCCAGACGCGCGATTGATCGGCTATTGTCCAGCTATCGGTGCATCTATTACGCGAGTGGCGAACGAAAGCTGGAGAGCAGAATCGTGGCCTCGAGCCGCTGGGTCCCAGTAGCTGTGCTCATCGCTGCGGTGTCTGCCTGCTCACCCGCAGCCGCCGGGCATCCTCATCTGAGGCAGGTCCCCCTGGCTGATGTCGGGTTGCCGTGCTCAGTCGTCTCGGGGTGACAGCGTGTACGTGACGACTGCCCTGACACGCCGCGTCGGTCCGCCGGAACGGTCTCTCGTACGCAGGATCGACGTTCGCACTGGGCGTCTCACCTCCGTGCTCGGGTCAACATCGGCCGGACACACGGCTGACGGCTGGCCCGCCGGCGAGGCCAGCCTGGGCCCGTCGTGCGGCATCGCGCTGGATCAGGCGGGCAACATCCTCGTGTCTGACAGCGCCCTCAATGAGCATGGTCAGATCTTTGGCTACAACCGCGTTCGCGTGCTAGCCGCGGCGGGCGGAGTGGGCTACGGCCGCTCGATGACGAACGGGCACGTCTATACCATCGCAGGCGGGTTGCACAGCGGGTACTCAGGAGATGACGGCCGGGCTGTCGATGCCCTGCTGAGGGTGCCCAGTGGCCTCGCGGTTGATCCTTACGGCAACGTCGCCGTCGCGGACAGCTACAACAACCGGATCCGGGTGGTGGCTGAACGGTCCGGGACCTTCTTCGGCCAGCAGATGCAGCCCGGCGATATCTATACCGTCGCCGGCAACGGCATCTACGGCTACTCCGGTGACGGCGGGCCGGGGCTGCCGTGGCAACCAGCGAGGTGGACACTGGCGCGCCGGAGACGCCAATAGTGACGGACCGCAGCGGCAACATCCTGTTCGGAACGGCGTTCCGGGGCGACGGCCGGGTCAGGCTCGTTGCGGAGTCGACCGGAACCTTCTACGGCGTGCCGATGCGCGCCGGGTATGTCTACACGATCGCCGGGGGCGGCAGCCGCTACTCGCTTGGCGACGAGCTCGGCGAAGGACAGCTATCGGTCGGCTCCGGGCTTGGCGTAGTGACCGGCCTTGCGGTAGATGGCGCGGGGAACATCGTCGTGACGACCATCTATCAGGTGTGGGTTGCCGCGGAGCGCACTGGCCAGTACTACGGGCAGACCATGACCGCCGGTCACTTCTACCACCTGGCCGGCCAGCCGGCGAACGTCCAGACCCCTGTCACGAACGGCATGGGTGACGGCGTGCCAGAGTCGCAGGCCAGTTTCGATACTCTCTCCGGAGTGTCGGTGGACAGCGACGGCAATGTGGTGCTGGCCGACCTTACCCGGGTCCGAGTCATTGCCGCGCGCTCCGGCACCTACTACGGAATGCACATGATTCGCGGCGACGTGTACACGATCGCGGGCGTATTCAAGAGGCTCTAGCGGCGCTGACTGATCGCGGCGTCGTCGTTCGGCGCCTGCTGCGGCAGCCGGCAGATCGCGTCAGTTGGTCTTCCTGGCGCGCCAGCCCTGGTCGCAGCGCTCAACGTAACCGGCAGCGCCCAGCAAGCCCAGGCAGCGAAGCGCCGTATCCAGATCGACTCGCGCGAGCGTGGCGATCGTGGCCGGCCCGCGCCCTGACCGCTGCGCCACAGCACGCAGGACCGACGCCGTGACCGGATCGAGGTCGTCTGCGGGGATGGCCGGCTGCCGAGCCGACCCATTCGCCGCGGCACCGAGCGGGGCGACAAGTTCCATGATGTCGCGCGCGCCGGTGACGCACGCCGCCTGCGACTGCATGATCAGCTCGTGACAACCCGCCGACTGCTCGGACGTGATCGGTCCTGGAACGGCCATGACCGGGCGATTCAGCTCGCGCGCGTGCCGGGCTGTGTTGAGCGCGCCGCTTCGCAGGGCGGCCTCCACGACAAGAGTGCCGCGGCTCAACGCCGCGATCACCCGGTTGCGAACCAGGAACCCCGGCCTGGTGGGAGCGCGGTCTGGCGGGCATTCGCTGACCATCACGCCGGTGTGGGCGATGGCGGCGAACAGGTCGCTGTTGCTTTTCGGGTACCCGAAGCTCAGTCCGCTTGCCAGTACAGCCACGGTGCAGCCGCCGACCGCCAGCGCACCCCTGTGAGCGCAGGCGTCGACGCCGAAGGCCCCGCCTGAAATGACGGTCCAGCCGAGTCCTGCGAGCTCGGCGGACAGCTCGGTCGCTACATGCGAGCCATACGCCGTGGCGGCTCGTGAGCCGACGACGGACACCGAGTGCAGGCAGGCAAAGCGCAGGTTAGTCGTGCCGCTGAGCCAGAGCGCCACCGGCCTGGCGTCGCCGAGATCGTCGAGCTGCGTCGGCCATTCGGGCTCCTCCGGGCAGACGATCCTGAACCCTGCCTGTTCCCATAGCTCAAGCCTGCCCGGGGGCGGGACATCGCGGCGGCGCGCCCGCCAGCGCTCAATAGCGCGGTCAGCGACCGCGCGGCTGACAATGCCGCCGCTGTTCTTCTCGGCCCCCGGGCCGCCATCGCCCTCGCGCACCCGGCCGAGCACCGAGCCTGGGTCGGGGCACTCTGACATGACGATGTCGAGTATTTCCTTCGGCGGCACCGATCTCAGCAGGGCGCCTAGAACCGCGTCGCCAGGTTCGGTCAGGATGCTGAGCGCGGCTCGTGAGTAACGATCGGCCTCGTCAGGTGAGCGGTGGCCGGCCTCATCAGGCAGCCTGGCCTGGTCCGCCGTCACTGCGGCGTCCCCAGCCAGAGGCCGAGCGCGTATCCGACCTCTGAGGCGCCGGGACTGCGCAGGCCAGCGAGGTCAGAGAGAGTCCAAGACAGCCTGATCACGCGGTCAGCGCCGCGTGCGCTGATCCTGCCGAGGTCCATCGCCCGCTCCAGCGGCGCGAGGGTGCCGCGCGCCGGGGCGAACCTCCGCCTTAGCTCGCTGCCGGGAATCTGAGCGTTGAGCCGCCACGGCGTCCCGGCCAGGCGCGCGGCGGCGCGCAGCCTGGCCGCGAGAACCCGCTCAGCCACGACCGAGCTCGGCTCAGTAAACGCCCGGTCGCTCAGCAACTCCGTGCGGCGCACGGGGAAGAACTCGATCTTGGCGTCCACCCGGTCGAGCAGCGGGCCTGAAAGCCTGGCCAGGTACCGGCGCCGAGCCAGCGGCGTGCAGCTGCAGGCCGATCCCGCGCTTCGCGCGCTCGCGCACGCACACGGGTTCGCGGCCATGATCAGCGTGAACTTCGCGGGAAAGCGGGCGGTCACTCCGGCCCTTGCCACCACCACCTCACCCGACTCCAGGGGCTGCCGTAACCCGTCGAGCACGTCGCGGCTGAACTCCGGCGCCTCGTCGAGGAACAGGCAGCCGTGGTGCGCGAGTGAGGCAGCTCCCGGCTTGATGACCCCGCTGCCGCCACCGACGATCGCCGCGCGGGTGGCTGTGTGGTGCGGAGCGCAGAACGGCGGCTCGATCACGAGCGGCCGGCCGGGCGGCAGCGTCCCCGCGACCGAGTGGATCGCGCTGACCTCCAGCGCGGCAGCGGGCTCAAGCCGCGGCAGCACGGTCGGGATCCTTTCCGCGAGCATGGTCTTGCCACAGCCTGGCGGTCCGAGGAGCATCAGGTGGTGGCCGCCGGCGGCGCAGATCTCGGCGGCCCGCCTGGCGACGGGCTGGCCGACCAGGTCGGCCAGGTCCTTGGCGCCGGCGGGCATCGCGGAGTGGCCGGCGATCGTCAGCCCGGCCGCGACCCCTGAGCCGGCTCGGGCCTCTGCGGCACGGTCCGCCGCGGGCACGGCCTGGCCGACGGATTCGCCGTGGTGACCTGCGCGGCAGACGGCCCCGGTGTCTCGTCCGGGCTCGAGCACCTGCACGCCGGTATCGCTGGAACGCCTTCCGTCGCGGATGAAGGCCGTGAATGCCGACAGGCTCGGCGCGGCGATCACCCGCAATTCCGGCACCAGGGCGGCCTCGGCGGCGTTCTCTGTGGCGACCGCGACGGCATCGAACCCGGCCGCCGCCGCCGCCGCCGCGGCCGGCAAGACCCCGGGAACGGGCCGGACCCTGCCGTCCAGGCCGAGCTCGCCGATGAGCACGAGCCCGCGCAGCGCGGCCGCGGGGACCGATCCTGCCGCAGCGAGTATGGCCATCGCAATGCCCAGGTCGAAACCGCTTCCGCGCTTGGGCAGGCTGGCCGGGGAAAGCCCGACCGTGATCCTGCGCGTCGGCCAGGCCTCACCGCTGTTCACGATCGCGGACCGGATCCGGTCGCGGGCCTCGCGAAGGGCGGTGTCGGGCAACCCGATCAGCAGCAGCGCGACCATCCCATTTTCGATGTCCACCTCGATCTCCACGGCATGCCCCTGCACACCGACCAGCGCGATGGCATGCGCGCGGGCCAGACTCATCTAGCCCACCCCCCGGAGGGGCTCGACCGTGAAGTCACCCGACGAGGACCTGAGCACGCCGACGACGGTCAGGCCGCGCGCGAGCGCATGCCGGTCAGCTGCGGCAATGTCGATCCCGCCGCCCGCGCACCGGTAGTTCCTGTCGAGGACCCCCAAGCCCGCCCGCTCCACATACTCCGCCGCGGCCAGCTCGCCCAGCCTGACCGGGATGTCCTGCTGGCGCATTAACATCACCTCCGCCAGCAACCTTGCCGCGGCCGCGACGATGCCGGCGAACCACGATCACGGGCTGTGGACAAGCCGGGCAGCCCGGATGCCGCTCGCGGACAGCGACTGCCGACTGTCGGCGGCGCGTGGTTAGATCACCTCCCGCAGCGGCCAGCGGCATCCGGCCGTCACGAGCGAGGGCGATACCAAACGCGTTCAACACACGCTCACAGCCCTGCCGACACGAACCAGGCACCCACCGTGACCCAGCTTCAGCGGTAGGGCACACGCCTACGGCCCGTCTGTATGCCGTTTCGACTCGGGGATTACCGGCCCGCATCCGGCACATGTCGGTTAAGTCTGGCGGTTGGCGGCCCAGCCCGTTGCCTGGTTCTTGCCGCCAGTAGTGCATGCTGGCTGCGGGCGGGACTGGCCAGCCGCCTGGGCTGCCGGGATTCGAAAGGCTAAACGCCGCGGACCACTGCGTCGCGCATCAAGCGGGACAGCACGAGCTGCACATCCGCGGCACGCACATCCGCGCATCGCGCATCCGCGGTGTCCGCTCGCGCGTTGCGGGAATGGCAGCGCGTTGCGGCGCCCAGTTGATCGTTGACCGATCGTCGTCTTGTGATCCTTGACGGTTTCTAGAGTCTGATTTTTCCTCTGCTGGCCGGCCGCAGCTAGTGCCGGGTCCGGCAACGTTGGCCTGCTGGGCTGTTCAGGTACTGTCGTCGTCGTGCTGGTATGGATTAACGGCCCGTTCGGAGGAGGGAAGACCGCGAGCGCCGTTGAGCTGCAGCGGCGGTTTGCTGGAAGCGTGATCTGCGACCCCGGAGCACCTCGGGTTCGGTCTGCATCGCATGCTTCCGCGCAGTCTGCGTTCGGACTTTCAGGACCTGCAGGCCTGGCGGTCCGGCGTGCACGAGGTCCTGGATCTGGTCGCGCGCAACCACGAGGGCCCCGTCATCGCCCCGATGACCCTGATCGACCATCGCTACTTCGCCCAGATCGTCGGGAGGCTTCGCCACGACGGACACGACGTGCGCCACTTCGCGTTGCTGGCCGAGCGCGCCACGGTGCTGCGCCGGCTCAACCGACGCGGGTTTGGCTTCGGGCTCAAGCGGGAGCGCTGGGCTGTAGATCGGCTCGACGACTGCCTGGCCCGGCTGCACGAGCCCGAGTTCGCCCATCACATCGACACGGATCAGCTGACACTGCCGCAGGTCGCCGACACAATCGCTCGCATCGCCGGACTGCCCGTTATTCCGGACACTGATGGGCGGCTGCGGGCATCGCTGCGCCGTTATGCGACGACCGAATCGGCACACTCGCCTGGGCTAACTTCGCCAGCGATCAGCGGCAATCCGCATGCTCCGCGTCCCGGGGCATTCCCACGCTCGGCCTGGCTGCGGCAATACCCTGCCTGAAGCGGCACTAGTCACCTGCCAATATAAACGTCGCGCTGGGCCTCCCGAACCGTGTACTCCCCTGTTAGTGCCTCTGACCCGCTGACATGGCGCGGCTCGCGCCCTTTCGCGCGCTTGTCTAATTTCATCCTCCGCCGGAGGCGCCCATGGTGTGAGACGCTCAGGCCCTAGTCGAGCGTGTATTGAGCGGCATTGGCGATCTCGCCGGTCGGGCGGCCGTTCGCCCGGGCCCAGCCCGGCCGCCACCGCGCCAGACCGACATGGGTTAAGGGAGGTGCCGAGGTGGCAGAACAGGCTCTGCCTGAGGGGGGAGCCCCCGCTGGCGGCGGTCCCGGCGGGCCGCTCACCGGGCGTGTGGCGATCTTGACGGGAGCGGCGGGTGGCCTCGGTAGCGCGACCTTGCAGGCGCTGCGCCATGCCGGCGCCACGGTGGTGCCCGTGGACTTGCGCGGCGATGACTGCCTGATCGCCGACGTGGCTTCAGCCGAGGGCAACCGCCGGATGGTCGACCTGGCGCTGGAGCGGCATGGCCGGCTCGACATCCTGGTCCTGAACGCGGGGGCGCAGGCTATGAACCCGATCGTGAGCTACTCCGAGGCCGACTGGGACCGCCTGCTGAACCTCATGGTCAAGGGCCCGTTCCTGGCGATGAAGTTCGCGTGGCCGCACCTGACCCGCCAGCCGGGTGGGCGGATCATCGTGACCTCATCCACCCTCGGCCTGCAGGGCGCGCCGTACAAGGCGGCCTATGTCGCGGCCAAACACGCCGTGCTAGGGCTGGTGAAGGTGGCCGCACTCGAGGGCGCTGCTGCGGGCCTGACCGCCAATGCCGTCGCCCCGGGCTGGATGCGCACGCCGATCGCCGAGAACCAGATCCGCGACCATATGCGCCTGCGCGGGATCAGCCGCGACGAAGTCATCGCCAGCATGGCGGCCGAACAGCCGGCCAGGCGGTTTGTCGAGACGACCGAGGTCGCCGGGCTCATCACCTTCCTGGCCGGCAAAGGCGGATCTGCGATCAACGGCGCCTGCATCCCGGCAGACACCGGTACGCTCGCCAGCTGACAAGCGCCGCAGCCCGGTCAGGGGTATCTGTACGCCGTCGCTGCCGGATCCGGCGGCACTGTGTGGGCAGCCGGCGCCGAGATCACATAGCCACGAGCCGCGCGTGTGGCCCGCTTCGAGCAGGCGCGCTAGCCAGCTGGACCGACGCATAAGACCTCGCAGGCTGGGCTGCCATCGAGTTGATGCTTTACTTCAAGTATCGGCTTGCCAGTGGCTGCCGAGCGAACCGACAGTCACTCGACGGTCACCGTACGTGACGTCCGGATGCCGCGCGCCGATGACCATGTGTTGAGCGTCAGCCCACATGAACATGCGGCGTCAATTGGCTGGAACACGACCCAGACCGGAATCTTGTGCTCAACGGCGACACCTCCGTGAACAAGGCGGCCTTCAGGCTGTCAGCCCGGCGGATACGATCAGTCCGACCCGGCGGGCTGTCACTGAGAGTAAGAAACTGCCTGGCGCCATAGCTGGGCGTTCGCCGCATATCGAGTGATACACGGGTGAGCGTTTGACGATTCTCGGCCGAAGGAATCGTTAGCCGCGCAATATCAGCCGATCTACAGCTTCAGCCCTGACCGCGTCGATCCCGGTGACGGCGTCGGTGATCCTCATCCTGCTCATTGACCGCGACCTGGAAGAGCATCTGACCGGCAGGGCAGCCACAGGTAAGCGAGAGCCTGGCATCACAACACTACTGATGTGTGCCGGATAGCCAGGCTGGCGGGCACACATCGTGCACCCACCCGGTCTCGCGATTCCTGGCTGGCCGGCCTGACTGGATCGGCTGATCGCAAGCGCGGCAGACGGTGCCAGGAGCCTGGGCGTAGCTGTTAGCGCCAAGCGAGGGGTCCCGTTCGACGGCCCAGCCGGGCCGGCCTGGCAGTTCCTCGGGCTCAACGACGATCCAGTTGTGGTGCCATACGGCCGTACTCAGCCATCTGGCCGCCAGGTAGAGATCCTCAAGGTCGCCAATGACCGGCACCCATGTCGATTGCTCAGTGTCAGGGCCGGGATCATCTGTGATCCGCCTGCACACGAACCTTGCCTCGCGACCCGACGGCACAATGATCGATACCTCACGGCTGCGCCGCCAGCCGCCTCCAAGCCTGAGCGTATGAGCGCCAGGCTTCACCGGAAACACAACTGTCTGTCCGCACAGGTTCCTCGCCACCTGGACGCCGTCGACGTACACAGGCCAGCCGCCGCCCGACTCGCATCTCAGCAGCAACGTTGTCGCTGGCATCTCAGCGCTCCGCAATGATCCTTGCCTATACAGGCCGTCAATTAACTCTGGCACGGACTCGGGCACGCGGTGAGCTAATGATCGCGACGCCCTGCGCGAGTATTGACCGCGGACAGGCGGTCGGCGGCTAGCCCGAGGTCGTCTGCCAGTTGGTGCACCTCATCGGTGGCCCGTGCGGTCACGGTGACGTCCGGATCGTTTCGGCGGCTCTGCAGGGTGGCTGCGCCGCCGCTGGGCCTGCGCGCACAGGCGCCCTGTCGCGCATCAGCTACGACCTGGTGAAGTAGACGTGAGTAACGCCGCTCGGCACCTCACCGATTCGACGTCGAAACGAGTATGCAGGCCACCGAGGCCGTCCCACAGTCGTACTCCCCGGCCGATGACGATCGGCACGACCACGATGTGAAGATAGTCCAGCAGATCGGCGGCCAAGAACTCGTTGACGGTGCTCGGCCCGCCGCCGAGCCGCACGTCAAGCCCGCCGGCGGCGTCACGTGCCTGGGCAAGCACCTCTTCCGGCGTCCCGGACACGAAATAGAAGGTCGTGTCGCCGACGACGATGGGCTCGCGAGGGTAGTGGGTCATGACGAAGCAAGGCGTGTGGAACGGTGGCTCCTCACCCCACCAGCCCCGCCATCCGTCATCAGGCCACGGCCCTTGCGTAGGACGGAACTTGTTGCGCCCCATGATCTCGGCACCGATGCCTGACCCCCACGCGGCCGCGATCGCCTCGTCCGGGCCGAAGTTGCCGTCGGGAAGCAGGCCCCGCCAGAGCCGGACTCGCCCGAACCATTCGAGGAATTCCTGCTGCGCATCACCGAAGGCCGCCCCCGTCGTCTGCCCTGCTCCGGTCGCGTAGCCGTCGAGGGTTACCAGGAGGTTGTGGACTCGTAGCTTGGTCATCAGTTCCCCAGCGGCGTATAGCGGGTCGCGCGCTTCAGCAACGACGCATCAGATTCGCGGAAGGATCGCGCCGATCAGCGGCAGGCACTCCATCTTCCTCTGACCCGGCCGCGCCCGCTGCGGGATCGCTCGTACACCCGACGATCACCGTGCGCCGAATCCGGCCCGGGCCGCGGGACACTGCGGGCATGCACGACCTGTCGGCCATGAACCGACTCAATCCGCCCACTTCCGAACGGACGCCAGAAGCCGCCGTGTCTGGTCGCTCCGCGTGATCAGACTGCCCCGGAGTTCGGCGCGCCCATCTGGCTCGTTCGGTGCTCTGTTTGCGGTTCTGGGGAGATTTTTAGCCCAGCTCAGAACAGATAATCTGCATGCCCAGTCGTGATTGGGAATCCATCGATCTGAGCCGTCAGGCTACGTCCGCTTCCGTCTCAACAGACGCCGCGGGCCGCTAACCGGTATCTGAGACACTTCTCCCGCTTGAATGCGCCCCTACCGATCCGGCGGTGTCTCGCGCCGCATCTGCCCTCGTCATCTGAGACATGGCTAGAGCGCGGCAGCGCGGGCAGGAGTGCCCGGCCTGGCGCTGGCCGCTGGATGATCGGGGAACTTGCGCCCTAGATGTGGTCGTTATCGGGATTAGCGTGTTGGCAATCGGCGCCTGGTGTGCCGGAAATGCCGCCGGGTTTGGTCGCTGCGCGAGCGGAGGTTTTGGTGAGGGTCCGATGAGACGGTTCCGGGTCGGGATGGTCCTGCCGGGTGCGGTCGTGGTGGTGGTGTGCGCTGCGCCGCTGGCGGTCGCGGGCGCAGAGGAAGCCGGGGCCGCGCCGGCCGCGGTCGCGGTCACCCAGGCCGGCACCTGGGGCAAGGCGATCGAGGTGCCCGGCCTGGCGGCGCTGAACCAGGGCGGCGCCCAGGTGCTCTCGGTGTCGTGCCCGTCGGCGGGCAACTGCGCCGCCGGCGGGTTCTACTTGGACAGTTCTCAACACGGACAGGGGTT
>Ga0209240_1000705_pt1 | contig 13816 bp, 10 predicted proteins | sample GraSoi_2013_80cm_FD_185828 | JGI IMG/M metagenome (GOLD analysis project Ga0209240, IMG submission 185828) | Grasslands soil microbial communities from the Angelo Coastal Reserve, California, USA - Sample 9_17_2013_80cm (SPAdes) (version 2) | ecosystem: Environmental > Terrestrial > Soil >...
AGCGCACGCGAGAGTTTGACCGCGGTAGCCGTTTGCAAAGCATCCAGCCCCCAGATCGATCTTTGTGGGCGCGCTGGTTGAGGATCAGAAAGGGACGCACTGGCGATGAGCGACCGGGGCAAGATCGGTCGATCCAAGTCTAACCTACGTTTACGGTACAAGTTCGAGCCACAAATTGCTGTAGTACTTTACGATCTTGTCGATCCCCTTTTGAGGAAAAATTTGGCGACTGGTCCCTCAGGAGCGCTCGCTTCGCGAGACTGCAAAGCAACGGTAACTCGTCGATAACAGTATAGCAGAAGCAAATACAGCGGGCAGATCCTAGCTATTACCATCACGGTTATACGGGGATTAACCAATCACTAACCATAAGGAACCTATGAGACAGAACGATAGTCTTCGGCTAGCACAGGAGTTTCTGGGCCGCATGCGCAGCGCCGCGTGGAGATCTGCCTGGCTCCATCACCGTGAAAACCTTTGGTCGCGGACCTGGCACTGGATTATTCGCAAGATTGGAGCACCTGGTCATAGTTAGTAGGCCGTGAAGATTTTCCTGGCAGGCGACGTGATGACCGGCCGCGGCGTCGACCAGGTATTACCGTATCCTTGTGCCCCGCGGATTTACGAGCCAGCGGCGAGATCGGCGAACGAGTACGTCCAATTGGCTGAGCGGGCGAACGGTCGGATCTTGCGCCAGGTCAGTTTCGAATATCCTTGGGGTGCAGCTCTCGCTGAGATTCGGTCAGCCGCACCGGTTATTTACCTTGTAAATCTCGAGACCGCGATCACGCACAGCGAAGATTTTCTGCCGAAAGGGATCAATTATCGAATGAGCCCGGACAATGCTCCATGCCTGGCTTCGGCCGGTATCAATTGCTGCGTCTTGGCCAACAATCACGTTCTCGATTGGAGTGAAGCTGGGTTAATCGACACGCTGGACAATTTGCGGAAACTGGGGATCCAGGCGGTCGGCGCCGGCACGGACGCCGTTGAGGCAGCATCACCTGCGATATTTAGCGCTGACCAAAACCGGCGAGTAATCGTCTTTGCTGTGGCATCGGTAACCAGTGGTACACCGGAGAACTGGGCGGCCGGAGAAAACAGGCCAGGCCTAAACGTCCTCCGCGAGTTTTCGGATGCGACTGCGTTACGCTTCGCTCGTCAGATCATGCACCTCAAACGACCGGAGGACATTGTCATCGTTTCAATCCATTGGGGAGCGAACTGGGGCTATTTCATCCCTCAGGACCAAGTGCATTTCGCTCATCGTTTGATCGATGAAGCCGACGTGGCGGTCGTGTTTGGCCACTCGTCACACCATGCAAAGCGGATCGAGCGGTACCGGCATCGGCTAATTCTCTACGGCTGCGGCGACTTTCTGAATGACTATGAAGGGATCAGCGGCCATGAGGAGTATCGCGATGATCTTGTTCTTTTGTACGCTCTCGATTTTGACACTTCCAGCGGCGAGCCGCAGAAGCTCGAGCTCGTGCCGTTTCAGATACGCCGGTTTCAGTTGGTTCGCCCGTCGCTACAGGACGTTGTCTGGCTAGAGCGCACGCTTGACCGAGAAAGCCGCGCATTTGGTATAGCCGTCAGATTGCAGCCCAGTGGTAGACTCTTGGCAGAATGCATTTGAACCCCGGGCCTTCGTCTTGGCGGACGGACTAGCTAATACCCTAGTACCCTAAACTGTGTTTTGGTGCCAAAGCGGGCGGGCCCAATTCCGGCTATTTACGCTCTCCATTTAATTCTGCCTGCAATCTCTCCACCTCGTTGAGGAGCCGCCAAAACTTTTTTCCGAACGTCGTCAAATGGTACTCCACTCGCGGAGGGATTTCAGGAAATTGAACGCGCTCGAAAATTCCCGCACGGGTAAAGGTTCGTAGACGGTCGTTGAGCACCTTGGTGCTGATGCCCACGATGCGACGTTCCAGCGCACCCGGACGACTCACTCCACGCCCGACGGCGTGCAGCACAGAGATGCTCCAGCGGCAGCCAATCACGTCCTCCAAGAGGACTTCTACCTGCCTCGATTTGAGTTTAGGCATGATGGCCAAAAATTTTTTGTCGCTCTCGTTCATAAATTTAGACCGATTTGTGCCTACCCCCCGAAATGATGCCCACTTTTGCGAGTCGCGGATGACGACTAGGGTCCGCCTGTTGACAGAATCAACCAAGATAAACTAGCAAACAACAACACCGAAAGGAATCAAACATATGAGCCGCATTAACAGCATCAATAAGGAAAACGCCAATCCCAAGGCACTCGAAATCCTCACTGCCGTCAATAAGGCTTTGGGCATCGTCCCCAACATGGTTTCCACCATGGCGCAGTCTCCCGCGGTAGCCAAGGCTTACGTCGCCTTCAACCAGGCCTTGTCCCAGGGATCGCTCTCAGCCAAGATTCGCGAGCGCATTGCATTAGTAGTCGCCGAAGAAAACTCCTGCGATTACTGCCTTGCGGCGCACACGTTTCTCGGTGAAAAGGCAGGCCTCAGCGAAGACGAAGTATTGAACGCCCGCCGTGGGAGCTCGGAAGAGCCTGAGGTGGCAGCGGCGCTGGCTTTTGCCTCAAAAATCGTACAGGAGCGCGGTCAGGTCACCGATGCCGATATTGCCGCTTTGCGTCAACATGGCTTTACCGACGGAGATATCACCGAGATCATCGCAAATGTGGTGCTGAATATCTTCACCAACTACTTCAATATCGCCGCCGGTACGGAGATCGACTTCCCGGTGGCGCCGGCTCTGACCGCGTAAAGAGTCCAGGACTATCCTCTCAACCAACCCGGCCTTGCGCGCAACGGAGCAAGGCCGGACCACTTTTATGGCCACCAAATTTCAAAAACTTACTTTAACCGAAACGGTCCGTCGAACTCAGGAGCACTATTACGGAAAGTCTCGGAACCTCGAAGGCACGCCGAAAAACGACCCGCTAACGGAGGACGAGATGCACTTCATCCAGGCACGCGACAGTTTTTATATGGCGACGGTCAGCGAAACCGGCTGGCCTTATATACAACATCGTGGCGGTCAGCCAGGATTCCTGCGCGTGCTCAGCCCTACCACACTCGCCTTCGCCGACTACAAAGGCAATCGTCAGTTGCTCTCGACCGGCAACCTTGCCGCCTCAGATCGGGTGGCGCTTTTTCTGATGGATTATCCGCAGCGTACTCGCTTAAAAATCCTTGGCCACGCTCACGTAAAGGATGCACGAGAATATCCTGACCTCGTGGCGCAGCTCGCCAGTCCAGAAGTGCAAAACAAGGTGGAACGACTGGTTTTCATCGAGCTCGTTTCCTTCGACTGGAACTGCCCGCAATATATCACACCACGATATACGATCGAGGAGATGAAGGATGTCATGATCGAACTTCAACAACAAATCGCTGAGCTCAATACGGAAATAAAATCCAGGATTTAACATGAACCAACGACCACCTCTTCCAGCTTTCGAACTTCATACTGCAATCCAAAAGTACGGCTCGCGGAAGACGGGCTGGAACTAACCGCTGCGATTATTGCGCCTCGGATCATACGGCGCTCGGTAAATTCGCTGGCTTAAGCGAAGCGCAGACGGTCGCCACTACAACCGACAGCCCGGCCAGATTGATTTGCGGGAATAGTAGGGCCTTTGGGTTTGGTGAGCGCTGAGGATGATTGGGTTCTTGTCCCCGTCAGGTCCTGAAATTTCGATGGAGCTCCTTTCTTCTATTGAAGAGGCGTTCCGAGCCAACCGCATCCAACCCCTTGCAAAGACCAGCTTACGAATGTGGCGCAAAGGGTGTTCAAACATGGAAGAGAACATTAGGGCGTGTTTTCAAAATTACAAAGTTTGGGAAAGTTTGAAGTTTAAGAGGAGAAGCGGCGCATCCTTGCCAAGATGGAGGCAAAGAGTATGAGATCACTAACTATGAACGCATTCTCAACAGCTTGCCGCTGCGGCAGGGTCCGGCTGGAGATATCAGGCGCGCCGATTCTGCACTGCATTTGCTATTGTAAAAACTGCCAGGAGGGCGGTCGGCGGCTTCAGGCGCTGGCGGGTGCCGACGTCATACTGGGCAGCGATGGCGGCACCGACTACGTCGTTTATCGGAAAGACCGCGTGCGTTGCGTGGTCGGCGGCGAACCTCTGGAAGAGTACCGGCTCGAACCCGAAGCTCCGACTCGGCGCATGAATGCGCGATGTTGCAACACGGCCATGTTCCTCGATTTCACGAAGGGGCATTGGCTTTCGATCTACCGCAACCGCCTTCCCGGCGGCTTACCGCCGCCGACTATGCGGGTGAATACCGCGGAGCGGCCCAGCGACGTCGATCTGCCGGAGGACATGGCCAACTATCCCGGTTACTCCGGCAAGTTCATGTTGAAATTGCTGCTTGCGTGGCTCGCGATGGGTTTTCGCAGGCCCGCAATCGAAGGCGTGCCCTGATGATTCCCTCGCGCTGTTTCACTCGCAGATCGCCTCATTTCCGAAATGGCGACGGTTTGCCGACTTCTCGCTGCGGCGAACCAGTCTTAGCTGGTGTGGGACTGGGCAGAATATTGGCCACTACCGAAGGCATTTTTTCGTTAAGCCAATGTGGTAACTCGGCGAAAGTACGATTTCCAATCGCAAACGCTTACGTTCCAATGGGTTCGGCAGAAAAATGCCCCAAAACCAGCCGAAAGTTACCACGTTCAGTTAATAAAAGTTACCACTTTGGCTTAACCGGACACCCGAGGACCAGCACAGAATGGGAATGATATGATTCGGTTACACCGTTTGCAGCTGCAAAGCTAGAGCGGAAGACAATAACGCGCGAGCTGCCGGAAGTGGGAGTCGGAGGGGCTCATAGTAGCGATGAAGGGCTCGAAAGAGCCTGGAGCCAAGGGGCCCTGGCGTGAAGCAAGCGAACTCAGAAAGTTACGGATCTGATTGATGGAAACATCTAAGCCCGATAGCCAATAGCCAACCGATCCGCCGGAAGTCCTCCTTGACTCGTTAATGCAGAAGCAAGGGGACCGATCCTTTTGGAGAGTCAAATGAGTCAACGTACTTTAAAGGAAACCGAACCGTTGGAACAAAAGCCTCCCGTCATCGAACCCGCCAACAACCACAAAGGGTTTGGAATATCAAGATTGCTTGGACGGTGATTGCCCGGTGCAGTGGGCGATCCAGCGACCGTTCGCTAAACGCGATCGATAGGGGTCACTCGCCTATTCGTGCGATATTGTACGTTAAGAAGTGGGGAGTCGAGGCGGGAGGCGAATTGACCAACCTCCAAGCTTGTCAGAGCTTCCGTCGACGGGTCTCTCCCATGGCCCGGCGATCCCGGCGCTCCAACTTAGCCCTCAACCGATACCGTCATGCCTTCTTGGAGATCGTCAGTCGGATTTTGAACGACAACATCGGTAGGGTTTAACCCGCTAGTAATTTCCGACTTGGTCCCGAAATCGCGACCTAGCACAACTTCCTTGAAATGGATCTTGTGCGAAGCATCAACCGTGGCTACCCGCGTGCCTTTGGAGTCGATCAAAATAGTATTGTCAGGCAGGTACAGTAGTGGACTCGTACTGGGCGCGGCTAACGTCACATGGGCGTACATCCCCGCGTACAGCCGGTGATCCGGGTTCGGCACATCGACCTGTAACAAGATGGTCCTGGATGATTGATCGAAAGCCCCCGCATCTCTGGTGACTTTGCCGGTAAACGTTTCATTCGGATATTCATCGACTTTGACCGTCGCCGACGTTCCCGGTTGGACGCGGGTCACATCCGACTGCGGAACATTTACAAAGACCCGCACTGGATCAGATTGGGCGAGATCGAATAACTTTTGGACCGTCTTGACACTCCCTGAAGTCACCAACGAACCGACATCGATATATCGAGCAGTGATGACACCGTCGAAAGGAGCTTTGACCTGTTCATACGATTGCATCTGCTGAGCGTTTTCTAGCATAGCAGTCGCATTATCCTGGTTCGCCTGTTGGACCGATCCGGTCGCCAGGACCGTATCGAGCTCTTGCTGAGAATTAACGTTGTTAGCAAAGAGTTGTTGCGAACGAGCCGAGTTGGCTTGAGCCAATTTCAGATTCGCTTTGGCCAGTTCCAGTTGGGCCTGAGCCTCTCGCAAATTCGCGTCGATTTGCGGCGCCTCAATGTCGGCTAATACCTGACCCTCATGGACATGATCCCCAATATCAACGTACCATTTCTTTAGGTAACCATCGACCCGGGCGTAGATCGACGCGGATCGATTAGCTTGGATATTTCCTGGCAAAATCAAAGGTGCCGTCGCTTCGGTTTGGGTCGGTTTTACTACGGTGACCGTTTTTTGCCCGGCTGCCGCCGCGATCGCGGCGAGTTCATGGCTATTCTGCAGTCGCGGATTAATAGCCAAAAAATAAACCCCCAGTCCTAGCCCAATTACGATGATTAACCCCAGCACAATCCGGCGCCGCAGTCGAGCGCTGCCGTGATGACCGGACGCCAAAACCTGCGGCGAAGTAACCGTCACTTGCGTACTCGTCGCGCCTTCCGGCGCTTCTTTTTCTCTAATAGGGGTGTCCATATTACCTCCTCAGGTCATTCGTTCTTGTAGCCTTGATCACCAATCACTTCTCACTTTTCACCGCTAGTGCGCCGCCGCCTGCAATTCGCTTTCGCTCTGGATGCCTCGCAGGCGAGGGTGAAGGACGCGCGGACGATATTCACGCTTCAACAGCCGGTAAACGACTGGCACAAAAAATAGCGTAAAGAAGGTCGCGAACAGCAAACCACCGATCACCGCGCGACCTAACGGCGCGTTTTGTTCTCCGCCACTGCCAAGACCCAGCGACATCGGCAACATACCGAGTATCATCGCTAACGCCGTCATCATAACCGGCCGCAACCGGGTGAACCCGGCGCTGAGCGCGGCGTCGTAACCATTCTTCCCCGAACGCAACTCATCATTCGCAAATGTCACCATCAGGATGCTGTTCGATGTGGCGACGCCAATGCACATGATGGCGCCCATCAACGCAGGTACGCTGATGGTAGTCCGAGTTAGGAACAGCATCCAAACGATACCCGTTAGCGCTCCCGGCAATGCTGTAATTATGATAAACGGATCCCGCCAACTCTGAAAATTGACCACCATCAAGAAATAGACCAGCACAATGGCAAAAGCGAGGCCAACGCCTAAGCCCACGTACGCGCTATACATACTCTGTACCTGGCCTCTGATTACTAAAGTAGTACCTCTAGGCAAATGATGCCGTATGTCGTCCACGATCTTTTGTACCTGGCTACCAACTGAGCCTAGATCTTGGTTCTGCACATTGGTGTAAACATCGAACACCGGCTGCACATTGTAGTGGCTGACTACGATTGGCGCGGTGACATGTTGGATAGATGCCAGATTGCTCAGCAGTTGTGGCTGCGGAATATCTGTGCCGGTTAGGCCTGTCTCTGGTGTTGTGTACCCAGTGTTTCCGGATGTCGGGACTATGCTACCAGCCGTGATCGCGATCGGCGTGTGCAAGATATCCGGGATAGCGTTAACTTTATACTGCGGCGTCTGAACAGAAATGAGGTAACTGACTCCGTTGGCAGGATTGAGCCAGAAATTCGGAGCCGTTTGTCCGCTGCCGCTCAGTGATACCAGCAGATTGTCTGCTATTTGCTTTTCGGTTAACCCCAGTTCCTGCGCTCGAGTCCGATCAATGTTCACCAGCAAGGACGGATAATCGATAACCTGATGAATATTGACGTCGACTGCTCCTGGGACTGCCGCCATGCGCCGGCGCAGTTCTTCCGCAATCTGGAAATTCTGAGGATCATGACCCACAACCTGCACGTCAATTGGAGCTGGCAGCCCAGCGTTCAACGTCTGTCCTACAATATCTGACGGTTGAGTGAAGAAAGTATAGTCGGGATATTTTTTGAGGAGGATTTGGCGGATTTTCTTTACGTAATCCCAGGTTGAACCGTGGTGTTCTTTATTCAACGACACCAGGATTTCGCCGTCCGACACACTGATCGTGGCTGAATCGCTTAGTGCAATATTCAGGTTCAAAGGCAAACCGATGTTATCTAGCACCAAATCGATCTCATCTTTTGGGATAACACTCCGGATCACTTCCTCCACCTGAGTGAAAACATGCTGGGTATCCTCAATGCGTGTACCGACCGGGGCGCTAACGTGGAGCCGGAATTGACCGGCGTCGACCAACGGAAAGAAATCTTCTCCCAGAAAAGGAGTGAGAATAACGAGCGAAAGCACGACCACGCCTAACAACGCGGTGAGCACAATACGGGCGTGCTGCAGACACCAGTTCAATCGCGCAACATAAAAGCTCCGTAACTTTTCAAACTGCCGATTAAATCCTTCGTGGATGCCGACAAACCAATTGATGAGCCACCTCGCCCTTGGTGGAGAGTGCCTCGCTGGCGAGGCCGAGCTCGAGGTACCGGCTGTTTCGCGCGAGGTCGACGCCTCACCGCCGCCGTGATGCCCTCCCTTTTCCAGGAAATTCACCATCGTCGGCACCACCGTCCGCGATAATAGATAGGAAGCCAGCATTGCGAACACAACGGCCATGGCTAGCGGCGAGAACAGAAAATACGCATTCCCGGTTAAGAAGAATATGGGTACAAAAACAATACAAATACAGAGCGTCGCCACCAATGCCGGGGTAGCAATTTCTTGTGCTCCATCCAGAATGGCATCGATCATCGACTTCCCCATTCCGAGATTACGGTGGATGTTTTCGACCTCGACCGTTGCGTCGTCCACCAAAATCCCCACTGCCAACGCTAAACCGCCCAACGTCATGATATTGATCGTCTGACCAAGCGCATGCATCACAATTACCGACGTGCAGATCGATAGCGGAATCGAAGTCGCTACCACCAAAGTGCTGCGCCATGAGCCTAGGAAGAGAAGGATCATCAACGCCGTCAAACCTCCGGCTATCATTCCTTCCCGAATGACTTCTACCAGCGCGGAGCTAACAAAGATCGATTGATCAAATAGCGGCTTGATCTGCAGGTCCTGCGGTAAGGTCGCGGCGATACCTGGCAACGATTTTAAGACGCGCGAGACCACATCTAAGGTCGAGGCATTACCATTTTTCAGAACTGGCAAAAGCGCTGCCTTAATCCCATTTGAAACCACCATGTTGACCTGAGGTGTGTATCCGTCATGGACGGTGGCAACGTCCCGGATGTAGACAGTCGTGCCGTTGACTTGCTTCAACGGCAGGTTGTTAATCGCTTGAATCGTATCGGTATTGCCGTTGAAAAGCACGTCATACTCGCGCTTCCCGATCTTGGCGGTACCGGATGGGATGATAACGCTTTGCTGATTGATCGCCGTGCTCACGTCTTGCGGCGAAATCGCGTATGCCTGTAGTTTCCTCGGGTCTAGATCGACCGAGACAGCCCGCGTTTTTCCTCCATATGGCAGCGGGATGGACGCCCCTTGCACCGTTGCTAACTGAGTACGGATGAAGTTAGTGGCGTAATCGTAAAGCTGTTGTTCGGAAAACTTGGCTCCGCTGACGCTCAGCTCGAGCACCGGGACGTTAGCCGCATTATAACTCAATATATTTGGGGGAGTGATCCCAGGCGGAAGCGTCTTCAGGATAGTCTGGCATTCCGCGGTTACCTCGGAAATCGCGGCATCCACGCTGGCGCCTTGATGCAGGTAAACCTTGATCACCGCAATACCGTTAAACGAATTCGACTCGATATGTTCGATGTTGTTAACCGAAGTGGTTAATGCCCGCTCTGAAACCGTGGTGATCCTGCGCTCCATTTCCTGGGCGGGGAGCCCGTTGTACATCCATATGACACCAACCACCGGAATATTGATGGCGGGGAAAATGTCTTTGGCCATCTGCAGTCCGCTCAAGATCCCGCCAAGTAAAAGTAATACTCCGGCCACCGTGAAGGTGTACGGAGCTCGCAGCGCAACTTTGACGATCCACATCATAGGGTTTGCAGTTCGCGGTTCACGGTTCGCAGTTCGGTTGAGCGCCTCGAAGCAATGCGGCCATATTGTTAGTTCTGAATCAGCAGTCTTTGCGTCTTTGCGTCCTCGGCCGACGTAGCTAAAGGGGGAGATGGGGCGAAGTCTGCCTCGCGTGAGAGTTTTGTTCCGGCTTCAGTCTCGTTGTGCGAAGCGGCAAATTGGTTGGCCAAGAGACCGCAGACAAACAATTGAAATGGATGATAGAACATGATGGGCAACAGAATGAGTCCCAGGTTTGCGCGTGCGCCGAAGATAAGCTGCGCCAGCGGAACCCCCATAGCCAGGGTTTTCTTCACGGAACAGAATAGCGCCGCAATAAAGTCTTCTCGAGATAGGCGGACAACGGAGGAAACCGCTAGAACCAACAGGGAGACCGTAGTGAAAAGGACTATCACTGCGCCTAACACCTCGAGGGTCAGGCCGATTCCGTACTGTTCCCAGACTTTGCCTTCCACAGAATCGCAGAACGCCGTATAAACGATGAGAAGGATGACCCCGTTACTCAGAAGATTGAGAAAACGACGATTCTGATCGGCCCAGCGACGAAGGAAAATGCGGCAGCCCATTCCGACGATGAACGGTACGAGGGTTAGAAGGGTGATCTTCAGTAGCAACGGCCCAAAGGAAGCCATTTGACCGCTCGCCTGCATCAGAACTCGGACCAGCAAGGGTGTGAACATCACGCCCAGAATATTAGAAACTCCGGCGTTGAAGATGGCTCCAGGGGTATTACCCCGAGCGACCGTGGTGAGGACAACCGAAGTAGAAACCGTGGATGGCAGTACGCAAAGATAGAGAAAGCCGTCTCTTAAAGCCCCGGGTTCCCCGGGCCAAATGACCCGGGTCACCTCAGAGAACACCCAACCTACCACCGGGAAAACGAGGAAAGTGAAACCCTGCACGATCAGATGGAGCCGCCAGTTGCCAGCTCCGGTCTTCATTCGTTCTACCGCCATCGCCAACCCTTGAACGAAGAGAATCAGTGCTACGCCGATATTATTCAGGAGATCCGGATGTAACCATCCTCCCTTAGCGCCGGGTGAAGGAAAAAGGAATGCCAGGCCCACCGCGCACAACAGCGCGATGATGAATCCGTTGCGTTTCACGGTCGCCCAAAGAAAGCTAGATCGGCTTTGCTGTTGAGACCGGCCTGCAGGGCTCATCCCACGGGAGGAAGCGTCACTCGCACCCGAGCTTCTTTGTCGTTGGATTTCTTGGTCCATAGCAGATCGTTTTCTCGTGAACTCTCCGATCTCCGCTAAGGCCGGGCGAGGCAGAAGCGTTTCACTTTTCACCGAATCCTTGACACTTCTTCGGCTGAGCAAAGGCTGCCATCGCTCTTTCGAATTAAAAAAGACCATTCGTCATGAGCATGGCATCTCAGGCCAATGAGCCGGAAGTCAGAGAAGCCTTTCATTAACCTTGAGCTATTTATGAACAAACGTTTGGTATCGCGTCGTCATTTATTGATCTCCGGCCTGGCGGGATGCTCTGCCATGATGACTGGTGTAGCCCTTCCGTCTTCCGAGGAACCCCCGTCCGGTTATATCCGTCCGGGCCCTATCACCGCACGGGGAAAGGCCCCAGGCCTAAAAACCCAGCTGCTTTCACATCAGGACGCCAGAACCTTTGCTCTCATTTTCGCGAAGAATGATGAAGTGATGGCTGGGCTGACGGAATTTGCCGAAACCAACCATCTCGCGGCCAGTCATTTTACAGCTATCGGCGCTTTTCAGAGCGCTTTACTGGGATGGTTTGATAGCGAGAAGAATGCGTTTCGGGAGGTTCCGATTACGAACCAAGTTGAGGTGGCCTCTTTCAGCGGAGACATCGGATTGATTAATGGGAAGCCAGCGGTTCATGCTCATGCGGTAGTTGCTTTTCCGGACGGGACCGCGCGTGGGGGGCATGTTATTACGGCCACAGTCTGGCCTACACTCGAACTGTTTTTGACGGACGAGCCTGCTGCCCTGGTCAAGGAAGAAGATCCTGAAACGGGTCTTTATCTTTTCGATCCAAGGGCCTGATGCCCAAAGGAGGAATAGGAGAACAAGAGTTATGGATATTTCTCGAAGAGGATTCATTAAGCGCGCCTCGGGCACAGTCGCACTCGGTTTAGCAGGCGGATCAGTTTTGCCATTGGCTGCTGTCGCCGAAGAGACAGCTAAACTGACCAGTATCCGGCCCGAAGAACAGCGCCGCGGTGACATGATATTGCGTCGCCTGGGGCGGACCGGAGAATGGGTCTCTGTGATTGGCCTCGGCGGTTATCACATTGGTAAACAGGCAGACGAAAATGAGAGTATCCGGCTGATTCGCAACGCCATCGATAAGGGGGTCTCTTTCATGGACAACTGTTGGGACTATAACGGCGGGGAAAGCGAAGTCCGTATGGGCAAGGCCTTACGCGACGGTTATCGAGGAAAAGTCTTTCTAATGACCAAGATTGATGGCCGCACCAAAGGCGCCGCTAACCAACAAATCGATGATTCACTCCGCCGATTCCAGACCGACCACATTGACCTTCTGCAACACCACGAAGTCATTCGCTTGGATGATCCGGACCGAATCTTTGCCGAGGGAGGCGCTCAGGAAGCTGTTCTCGAAGCTCAGAAAGCCGGAAAAATTAGGCACATCGGGTTTACCGGGCATAAAGATCCAATTGTTCATTTGCGGATGTTAGAAACGGCTTCACAGCACGGATTCCACTTCGACGCCGTGCAAATGCCTCTGAACGTCATGGATGCTCACTTTCGAAGCTTCCAACATCAGGTGTTGCCTATCCTGGTGAAGCAACAAACGGCTGTCCTTGGGATGAAAACCTTCGGAGATAATTTCATTCTGAAAAGCAAGACCGTGACTCCGATTGAGGCGTTGCATTACTCCATGAGCTTGCCTACTTCGGTGGTCATCACTGGTATCGATAAACCCGAAGTTTTAGAGCAGGCGCTGGAGGCCGTGCGAACCTACAAAAAGTTGGATGACGCCGACCTCAGTGCGCTGCTGACGCGCACCCAAACAGCCGCGGCCGACGGGCGCTTCGAGCTATACAAAATCAGCACCCACTTTGATGGCACGATTCGGAATCCGACCTGGTTAGGATAGGTGAATCGTTGAACTTCGTCCATACGGGACTATTGGGTTTGTCCCGCCCGGCGCCGATACTCCAAACCTTCTGTTCAGTTTGTTATTTGCTAGGTGGTCTTCATCCCCGCATCCTCGGACGCACCTAAGGCGATTGCGCACCAATCAAAGTCGGCGCGCTCCTTTGCGATCGCGGTCAACATTCGGTCGCGCAAAAGTGAACCGAGCGGCATCGGAGTCCCAGTGTCTTGAGCTGTCTCCAGCAACAGCCGCAAATCCTTCCAGCCGAGCCTCAGCCTGAAAGCCGCGGGCTCGTAGATTTGATGAGCAACTTGTTGGCCGTACCCCTTGTACACAATTCCGCCGAACAACGTCTCGGAAAGAAGTTCTGCCATTCTTTCTCGAGGAATGCCGTTCTTTTCGCCGAAAACGAATGATTCAGCCATCGCCTCAACCGAGGCCAGGACATTAAAATTCAGCGCCAGTTTTGCGACATTGCTATTCCAAGGGTCCTCACCGAAATCGAATACCCGTTCGCCGATGCATTCGAGTAATGGTAACACGCGTTCCTTGGCCGATTGCTTTCCGGCTAAAAGTATAAACAACTTACCCGCCGCAGCTCGATCCGGCCGCCCTGACACCGGCGAACCAAGATAGGAGACACCCTTTTTAGCGTGCTCCTTGGCTAGGTATCGCGCTGTTTCCGGCGAGATCGTACTCATAGA
>Ga0209240_1000706_pt1 | contig 13777 bp, 6 predicted proteins | sample GraSoi_2013_80cm_FD_185828 | JGI IMG/M metagenome (GOLD analysis project Ga0209240, IMG submission 185828) | Grasslands soil microbial communities from the Angelo Coastal Reserve, California, USA - Sample 9_17_2013_80cm (SPAdes) (version 2) | ecosystem: Environmental > Terrestrial > Soil >...
ATCTATGACCTGATCAAGCGCAACAAGACCACTCTGGTGTTCGTCAATACCCGCAGCCAGGCCGAGATGCTGTTCCAGGACCTTTGGCGCATGAACGATGATGGGCTGGCGATCGCGCTGCATCACGGCTCGCTCGATGTCGCACAGCGCCGCAAGGTCGAGGACGCGATGGCCAGGGGAAAACTGCGCGGGGTGGTCTGCACCTCCTCGCTCGATCTCGGCGTCGACTGGGGCGACGTCGATCTCGTGATCAATATCGGCGCGCCCAAGGGCGCCTCGCGGCTGATGCAAAGAATCGGCCGCGCCAATCACCGCATCGACGAGGCCTCGCGCGCGGTCTTGGTGCCGGCCAACCGCTTCGAGGTGCTGGAGTGTCGCGTCGCGATCGACGCGGTTGCGGAAAATGCCCAGGACACTCCGCCGCTGCGCACCGGCGCACTCGACGTGCTGGCCCAGCACGTGCTCGGCTGCGCCTGCGGCGAACCGTTTCTTTCCGATCAGCTCTATGGCGAAGTCCTGACCGCCGCGCCCTATTCGAAGCTCACGCGGACCGATTTCGACGACGTCGTCGATTTCGTCGCCACCGGCGGCTATGCGCTGAAAACCTATGAACGTTTCGCCCGCATCAAGCAGGACAAGAACGGCCGCTGGCGCGTCGCCAATCCGCGGGTGCGGCAAAGCTATCGCCTCAACGTCGGCACCATCGTCGAAGACACCATGCTGAAAGTGCGTCTGGTGCGCTCGCGCGGCGGCGGCTCCGGATCGACCGGCGCGCTGGGCCGTGGCGGCCGGATGCTGGGGGAGATCGAGGAAGCCTTTATCGAGGGACTCGTGATCGGCGATACCTTTGTGTTTGGCGGCGAGGTCGTGCGCTACGAAGCGCTGGCGGAAGATCAGGTCTACGTCTCGCGCGCCAACGACGCCGACGCGAAGGTGCCGTCCTATATGGGCGGCAAGTTTCCGCTCTCTACCTATCTCGCCGAGCGCGTCCGCAAATTGCTTGATGACAGGCGCGCCTGGCGGGGCTTGCCGGATCAGGTGCGCAATTGGTTATCCCTGCAAAGCGATGCTTCGCACGTCCCCGGCGTCCGCGAACTCCTGGTGGAAACCTTTCCCCGCGGCAACAAGCACTATCTCGTCTGCTATCCCTTCGAAGGGCGGCTGGCGCATCAGACGCTCGGGATGCTGCTGACGCGGCGGATGGAACGGGCGCGGGTGCGTCCGCTCGGATTTGTCGCCAATGAATACGCGCTGGCGGTGTGGGGGTTGGGGGACATGTCGTTCATGATCCGGCAGGGCCGGCTTGATCTCAACGCGCTGTTCGATCCGGACATGCTGGGCGACGACCTGGAAGCCTGGCTTGCCGAATCCGCGCTGATGAAGCGCACCTTCCGCACCTGCGCCATCATCTCCGGATTGATCGCGCGGCGGTTCACCGGGGAGGAGAAGACCCGGCGCCAGGTGCTGTTCTCGACCGACCTGATTTACGACGTGCTGCGCAAGCACCAGCCCGATCACGTGCTGCTGCGCGCGGCGCGCGCCGATGCCGCGACCGGACTGCTCGATATTCGCCGGCTCAGTGATATGCTCTCGCGAATCAAGGGGCGAATCATCCACAAGGAACTCGATCACGTTTCGCCGCTCGCGGTGCCGGTGATGCTGGAAATCGGCCGCGAGTCAGTTTATGGCGAAGCATCCGACGAGTTGCTGGCGGAAGCCGCCGATGAACTGGTCAAAGAGGCGATGGGATAGACTGTGACGGCGCGCGCCCAATCCCCCGAAAACCGGCCTCCCGCCGCGCGCGTCACCACGCTTGGTGTCGCGGGCGTGACCATGGTCGCCGATCTCTCCGGGGCGCTGTTCTGGGAAGAGCAAAGCCTGCTCGTCGTCTCCGATCTGCATCTCGAAAAAGGCTCCAGTTTTGCCGCGCGCGGCGTATTGCTGCCGCCCTACGATACCGTGGCGACGCTTGGCCGGCTTGCGGCGGTGATCGCGCGCCACGATCCGCACATGGTGATTGCGCTCGGCGACAGCTTTCATGACCGCGACGCCCATGGCCGGCTGTCCGCGCCGGACCGCGGCACCATCGCGGCGTTGCAGGCGTGGCGCGACTGGATCTGGATTTCGGGCAATCACGATCCCGCGCTGCCGTCCGATCTCGGCGGCGTGGTCGCTCATGAGGTTGCGATCGGCCCGATTGCGTTCCGTCACGAGCCGACCGGTGCGGTTGGCGAAATCGCCGGTCATCTGCATCCGAAGGCGCGCGTGGCAAGGCGCGGGCGTTCGATGGAGCGGCGGTGTTTTGCCTGCGATGGCGAGCGCGCCGTGATGCCGGCGTTCGGCGCCTATGCCGGCGGCTTGAGCATTCGCGACGCGGCGTTTTCGAAAATATTCCAGACGCTCGGCTTCATGGCGCATGTGCTCGGCGACAACAGGCTGCACTCGATCGCCGCATCGCGCTGCTATTGAGCGATCTCTCGAGACAGGCGCCGCATCACTGCTTCCCGTCGTTGGGAGTGGCGTTTATAAAATCCTCGTATAGCCAATAGGCACCGAGGATTCCGGAGAATCCGGATCCAATAATCATCCAGCCCCTCCAGCCGGGCGCCAGGAGCAAGAGGTAAGCAAGGAAGCCGAAACCGCCGGTCATCAATCCCAGCGCGATCGCTAAGCTTATTGTTCTACGGACTGCACCCATACCCGCGATCCCTTCAGACTTGGCGAGGCGATCGGCCAAGCCGCACCTTTAATCCTTGCGAAACACGATCGACGCTATCCAGCCGGTCATCAGCGCCATGAACGCCGTGACCAACCCGTAGACAAAACCGTTCTGGCGGGCGGTGGTGGCGACGAACTGCTCGAAGCCGACCTTGACGATTTCGAACGCGGTTTGGGTCCGCGTCACGAACTGGCCGCCGGAAAACAGCTTGATCTCGACGTCATAGGTTCCGATCGGCACCTCGGCCGGAAGCGGAATGTCGGTGCGAAACAGCGTCGGCGTCAAAAATGTCACCGCGGAGGTTTCTTCGCGATAGAGGCCATGCTCGGAACGCAGCCGCACAAAGGCGCTGCGGAACGCATCGTTCGGCACGACGTCGGCGTAGTCAGGACCGACGCGCTGGGTGAGCAGCACATTGTTGAGACCGAGCTGCTGCCGCCGCTCGACCTCGGGCGAAGCGATGGCGTCGAACGGCCGGTTGGAAAACAGCGCGAGGTAGGTCGGCACTTTGAGAAACTGCCGGTAGTCGGTGTTGACCCAGATGCCGAATTTGCGCTCCTTGCGCCGCGTCACCATGTCGGCGCGCGGGCCGGCGACGGTGACCACGAGATCGTAACTGGTGCGGTTGGGCGGCGTGGATGCATCCTTTTCGACCGAGCCGAACAGCACCAGCTCTTCGCCGGAATAATTCGGCGTCACCGTGACGCGGTGGTTCGAGACCGACGCGATCAGCCGCTCCGCGCGCGCGGGCAACAGGCCGCAAGTCGTGCTCAGCAGCAGCGCAACGCCGAGGGTTGCGAATGAGGCGCGCGCGGTCATCCGGTGCCCCCGGTTTCGCGGATGGTGAAGAGATCGTCGGGCTGGATCACCAGTTCGATCGCGAAACGGATTCCGACCGCAAGGATCAAGAGCCCGAGCAACAGCCGCAGGTGTTCGCCGCGGATCTTCTGGCCGGCGCGCGCCCCGAACTGCGCGCCGGTCACCCCGCCGACCATCAGGATCAGCGCCAGCAAGGCATCGACCAGATGGTTGGTGACCGCGTGCAGCATGGTGGCGAACACCATGGTGACCAGCGTCAGCACCATGGAGGTGCCGATCACGGTGGAGGTCGGCACCCGCAACAGATAGATCATGATCGGGATCAGGATAAAGCCGCCGCCGATGCCCATCACCGCGCCGATAAAGCCGATGATCAGCCCGACCACGACGATCGGAATTACCGACAAATAGATCTTGGAGCGCTTGAAGCGCATCTTCAGCGGCAGGCCGTGGATCCAGCCGTGGCTGCCGGAGCGGCGCATCGGTACCGCGACGCCGCGGCGTACACGCAGGATAGCGCGCAGCCCCTCCCAGAACATCAGTGCGCCGACGGTCGAGAGCAGCACGACGTAGGACAGCGCAATCATCAGGTCGAGCTGGCCGAGCGAGCGCAACAGCGTGAAGGTCCAGACGCCGAGCGCGGTGCCGAGGGTGCCGCCGCAGAGCAGCACCAGCGCCAGCGCCGGATCGATGGCGCGGCGGCGCCAGTAGGAAATGGCGCCGGAAAACGAGGAGGCCGCGATGTGGCTGGCGACCGAAGCGACCGCGACCGCGGGCGCGATACCGACGAAGATCAATAGCGGCGTCATCAGAAATCCGCCGCCGATGCCGAACATGCCGGACACGAAACCAACGGCCGCGCCCATCGCGAGGATGAGGAAAACATTGACCGGAATGTCGGCGATCGGAAGGTAAAGCTGCACGCGCGTTCGCTTCGGATTTTGCCCTGAGGCTGGCCGAAACCGCTCACGGCGTGATTTTTCGACAAGCGGCGTCGGTCATCTGCCGCGCCTCTGCATAACCGAAATCGACCGTGGGAGGGACTAAAGAATCCGCGGGCGGGCAGTTTTTTTGACGTCGGCCGCCACACACCATCTGACGTGGTGAATAATTCAGATTAACCGGCGGCGCGCTTGATCGAAACCGGCTTTGCTGCGGGTTTTGCCGTGACTGCCTGCGTCGGAGCCGAGTCCCATCCGCCGGCCGGGCTCGCCACATTGACGGCGTCATCGGGCTGGGGTTCTGGCGTAAAGGTCTGGATTGCAAGCTGTGCCGCCGCAAGCGACTGGGCGTCGAGACGCTTGGCGATATCGTCGCGTTTTCGGCCCGACTCCGCATCGCCCTGCGCCGCCGCCAGGCTGAACCATTTGAAGGATTCGGCGAGGTTCTGCTCGACGCCGATGCCGCGGGCATAGAGGATGCCGAGGTTGTACTGGCTGTCGGCGACGCCGCGATCGGCCGCCTTGCGAAACCATTGCGAGGCGTTCTTGTAGTTGGCGCCGTTGCCGCCGCCATCGGCGTCGAGCACGGCCAGATTATGCATCGCCTTTGCATTGCCGCGTTCGGCAGCCTGCATGTAGTAGCGCCGCGCGATGTCGACGTCCTTTTTCACGCTCAGACCTTTTTCATAGAAGGTGCCGAGCCTGAACAGAGCCGGCACCACCCCGGCTTGCGCCGCGCGGTCGTACCATTTCGCGGCCTCGTCGAAATTTGCAGCAACGCCTTTGCCTTCGGCAAAGCGCACGCCGACCTCATAGGCAGCCCCCGGATCGCCCTTCAGCGCCGCGGCGCGCAGCACCGGTCCGCCGATCGCGTCCGGCAATCTTTCGGTCGGGGCCTGCACCGGCGTGGGCTTGCTTGCGATCGGGGTGGCCTGCACGGTCGGAATTGTGCCGGTGACATCGCCCTCGGGTGCGGGTGGGGCCGAGGGCGGAGCTTGGGTTTGCGGAATGGCGACCGACGCGGCGCCATCGACGGCGCTCGGTGCGGGATTATTGAGCGACTGCCGGCCAATCGGTGTCGGCGAGGTCATCGAAGGCGCTGCGGGCGCCGGCATCGCCGGCCTGGCGCCGTCATCGGCGGGCGATGGGGCCGAAGGCGCCTGCTCGCTCGAACTCTCCATGGCCGACAATTGCGGCATGCCGCCTTCCAGCAGCGTCATCGCCATCCTGAACGAGCCGAGCACGATGACCACCACGCTGGCGCCGACCAGCAGCGAACGGATCCTGGAGGTGATGGTCGACGATACCTTGGCCCTGCCACCGGCGGTATTCTTGACCGGGTTGCGGGCGGCGCTGTCGGCGGCCGCGGCGGCCTGGGCGGCGCGGCGCGCGGCGGCGATGAAGCTCGATGTGCTGACCGGCCCCGCGGGGCCAGGCGCGCTCGGCGAAATTCCGCTGATCGCGTTTTCGGAAGCCGCAATGCGCTCCGATGGCGAAGCCGCCCGCCCGGCCGGCCTTGTGCCCGGTTCGAGCGGATGATCGTGCGGCAGTTCCGGCTCGATAGCGGCGCGCGCCGGCGCCGCGTGCGGCTCCAGAATTTCCTCGATGGCTCGCGCCGCCGCGGCTGCGGGCGGCTGCACGGCACGGAATTCCCGCGGAGCCGCGGCGAAATGCACCTGTGCCGCAGCCGGATTCGGCAATTCGGGTTTTGGTTGCGGCGGCATTGCGACGCGCGGTGCGGGGGCTGGCGGCGGAGGCGCTTGCGGTGCCGGTGGCGCTATCGGCGGCGGCGCAACCGGCTGGTTGCGAACCGAGCGCAGATCGCCTTCGATCATCGCCAGCCGATCGACCACGTGGCCGAGCGTGTTGTGCACGGCTTCGAGGGAATCCTGGGTGTGGCGATCGGTCTCCAGCTGGCTGAAGCGGATGTCGGACAAATCGCGCTTGACCATATCGGCCAGACCGCTGTCGGTCGGTGCCGCCGCGCTACGGTTGGCTTCGGACAGGGTGGCAAAAGCCGCGTGCTGGGCTTCGAGATGGCGCAGAATGTCCTGCAGCCCCTCCTCGACCCGTCCGATTCCGTCGGGACGTTGATCGGCGGAAGCCTCCAGGCGTTCGAGCAGATAGGAAACCCGCTGTTCGAGATGGGCCAATGCAGACGCGTTGTCGTTGCCCACCGGCATGCGATCGAGGCGGTCAGACAGCGCCCGCAGCGCGCTCTCGAGATGCGCTGTGCTGTCGCTTGCAGCCGGCCGCCCGTAGCTTTCCAGCATCTCAGCCGTGCGGCGGCCACCCTCGGCCAGTGCGGCAAGCTTCGCCTGCTGGGCTTCGAGATGGCGCAGAATGTCCTGCAGCCCATCCTCGACCCGCCCGAGATCGCTGCTGCGGTGATCGGCGGACGCCTCCAGGCGTTCCAGCAAATAGGAAACCCGCTGTTCGAGATGAGCGAATGCGGATGCGTTGTCGTTGCCGGCCGGCATGCGGTCAAGGCGGTCGGACAGCTCCCGCAGCGCCCTCTCGATATGCTCTGAGCTCTCGCTTCGATCAGGCTGCGCGCGGCTTTCCAGCGTCGAGGCCAGCGCGGCGATGCGTTGTTCGAGGACCGCAAACGACTCGCCGTAGCCGTCGGAGCGGGAAAGCTGATCGACTTTCGCCGACAGTGCGCGGACATCGTCGGTGAGCCGCGCCAGCGCGTCAGTGGATGCGACATTGGAGACGATGGAGCGAAGTGCGGCGATAGCGTTTTCCAGCTGTCGGAACGTGGAGGGATCGTCGTTGGCGCGCAAAATCAGATCGAGCTTGGCGCCGAGATTGCGGATCGCATCGTCATAGCCGGCGAGTTGCTCTGCGGGTGTCAGCGAGCGCAACACTTCGCGAATTTCGCCGAGCGCGCGCTCGACGCCTGCCAGCGCCTGGCCATCGATGCCGCTCTGGCGGCTATCGTCGATTCTGCACGACAGCGAGCGGATTTCATTCTCGATCGATTCGATCGCCCGGCGCGGCATCGCTTCAGTGATGGCGTGACGGATCTCCGCCAGTTCGGCGCGGAATGCGGCGATCGATTGCTCGATCCCGTCGGGACGCTGCAGCGCCTCGATCTGGCTGGTGATCTTGACGAGATGGCGCTCGAGCGTGGAGAAATCCGGGCCCGGCGGGGCTGCGGGGGGCATCGCCGGTGCTATCGGCGGCGCGCTGCGCGGCGTCATCGGTCGCGGCGCGGCATGATCAAGTTCGTACTGCCGCGCAGCGATTTCTGCGATCGCGGATTCGCGCAAGGCCGGACTGAGGGGCGGCGAAGGGCGATAGACCTGGGCGGCCGCGTGCTCGACCATGTCGGCCTGGCGCTGCTTGTCCTCAAGCTGGGTTTGTCGCGCCGGCGCGGGGTTCGAAATCTGCGACAGCCGGGCGTCGAGGCGCGAGATCGCGTCGTTCAATTGCCGCGCGACACCCGGCTCGCCGCGCACGGCATCGCCGCGGGGCGCATCATGGAACGGTGCAGGACGGGTGATCTGTTCGATCTGACGGGCGATGGCGTCGAGCCGCTGGTGAATGTCGGCGACGTCCGGGGTCTCCTGGCTCGGCAGCCGTTGATCCGCCGGCGCACGAAAGTCGGGAGGCGTGGAATCCCCGAGGGTGGAATTGAGCCAGTCGTTCAGCGACATGCCCGCGCGGCGCGCGGCGGCCTCGGCCCTCTCGCGCACCAATGGATCGATGCCGTCAACACTCCACGATACGCGCGAATTCATGCTTTCGTCCGGTTCCGACTCCGGCGCGCCACCTGCGCCTTCAGCCCTCCCCGCGCGTCCCAGAGAAGAGACAATCGAATTCCGCGCGGGTCGTCTGCCTCTGGCACCGACTTTTCCGTGTTACGGTAAATAACCCGTTAAGGAATTGGTCAGCCGATACTGAAAGTTGCCTTGGCGGCGATTGCCTTGATGCGGGCGGCGGCGGTCGGGCCGCGCCGGTCACGTTGTCGCAACGGCTCGCTTGATACCTGCCCTTGGGCGACGGAACCGTTTAAGGTCCCTTTCTGGAACTGAAAGATTGCTGCGCTGCAAAATCTCCCTTAAAGGAGGCCCCCAGCCAGCCGGGAGAACACCATGCCGACTTACAAAGCCCCCTTGGAAGATGTCAGCTTCCTGCTCAACGACGTGTTTCAGATCGACCGCTACGACAATCTGCCCGGCTTCAGCGATGCCTCCGCCGACGTCAGGGAGGCGATTTTGGGCGAGGCGGCCAAACTCAGCGAGGAGGTTCTGCAGCCGCTTAATCGCGTCGGCGATCTCGAGGGCTGTACCCGCCATGACGACGGCAGCGTGACCACCCCGAAAGGCTTCAAGGAAGCCTTCAGGCAGGTCGCCGAAGGCGGCTGGCTCGGGCTCTCGGCGCCGACGGAATATGGCGGGCAGGGGCTGCCGGTCACGCTGAGCCAGGCCGTCAACGAATTCCAGATCTCGGCCAATATGGCGTTTTCGATGTATGGCGGCCTGACCATGGGGGCGACCGCGGCACTGATCGTGCACGGCAAGCCCGAACAGAAAAAGATGTTCGTGCCGAAGATGGTGGCGGGACAATGGACCGGCACCATGAATCTCACCGAGCCGCAATGCGGCACCGATCTGGGCCTTTTGCGCACCAAGGCCGTCAAGCAGGCCGACGGCAGCTACAAGATCACCGGGACCAAGATTTTCATCTCGGCCGGCGAGCACGATCTGACGGAAAACATTATCCACCTGGTGCTGGCGCGAATCGAGGGCGCACCCAGCGGCATCAAGGGGGTGTCGCTGTTCGTGGTGCCGAAGGTCCTGGTCAATGCCGACGGCTCGCTGGGCGCGCGCAATGGCGTCACCTGCGGCTCGATCGAGCACAAGATGGGCATTCACGGCAATTCCACCTGCGTGATGAATTACGACGGCGCCACCGGCTGGCTGATCGGCGAGGAAAACAAGGGCATGCAGGGCATGTTCGTGATGATGAACGAGGCGCGGCTTGGCGTCGCGGTGCAGGGCCTGGCGCAATCCGAGGTCGCCTATCAGAACGCCGCCGCCTACGCCCGGGATCGCCTGCAGGGCCGCTCGCTTTCGGGGGTCAAGGCGCCGGACAAGCCGGCCGATCCGATCATCGTGCACCCCGACGTGCGGCGCACGCTGCTGACCATTCGCGCTTTCAACGAGGCGGCCCGCGCCATGGTGATATGGACCGCGCTGAAGAGCGACGTCGCCCACCGCTCCAGCGATCCCAAGGACCGCCAGGAGGCCGACGATCACATGGGACTGATGACGCCGGTCTTGAAGGGCGTTCTGACCGATGTTGGATTTTCCAACGCGGTGCTGGCCCAACAGATGTACGGCGGCCACGGCTATATCGCCGAACACGGCATGGAGCAGTTCGTGCGCGACGCGCGCATTGCCATGATCTATGAGGGCGCCAACGGCATTCAGGCGCTCGATCTGGTCGGGCGCAAATTGCCGCGCGACGGCGGCCGCGCGGTGATTTCGTTCTTCAATGAAGTCGCAGCCTTTGCCAAGGACCACGGCACCGAGGAGGCGATGAAGCCCTATGTCGCGCCGATGAGCACGGCGCTCGGCCATTTGCAGCAGGCCACCACATGGCTGATGCAGAATGCGATGGCGAAACCCGACAATGCCGGCGCCGCCGCCACCGATTACATGCAGCTGTTCGGCCTCGTCACCTTCGCCTATATGTGGGCGCGGATGGCGAAAGTGGCGCTGGACAAGATTGCGGGCGGCGGCGCGACGCCCTATCTGACCAGCAAGCTGGTGACCGGCCGCTTCTTCATGGAGAGGATGCTGCCGGAAACCGCGCTACATCTTGCGCGCATCCAGACCGGAAGCGCCACCACCATGGAATTGGCGGCGGAAGCGTTCTGATCGGAGAAATTCCTCCAAGGCCCACCACTAAATCCGCGACATCTGCCACTTCGCCTATATATTATGATCCTCATATCAGGAGGGCGTCATGCCTGAGGCCTATATCTACGATCACGTTCGCACGCCGCGCGGCCGCGGCAAGCCCGATGGCGCGCTGCATGAAGTGACCGCGCTGGCGCTGGCGACGGCGCCGCTGAAAGCGCTGAAGGAGCGCAACAATCTGGCGGAAGACGTCGTCGATGACGTCGTGCTCGGCGTGGTCGATCCGGTCGGCGAGGCCGGCTCCGACATCGCGCGCTTCGCGGCGATCAAGGCAGGGCTCGGCGAATCCGTCCCCGGCGTTCAGATCAGCCGCTTCTGTGCGTCCGGCCTTGATGCCGTGAATTTCGCCGCGGCCCAGATCATGAGCGGTCAGCATGAACTCACCATCGGCGGGGGCGCCGAATCGATGAGCCGCGTCGGCATCGGCGCCTCCGGCGGCGCCTGGCCGATGGATCCCTCGATCGCGGTGCCGGCCTATTTCATGCCGCAGGGCGTCTCGGCCGACCTGATCGCCACAAAATACGGTTTTTCGCGCGACGACGTCGACGCCTATGCGGTGCAGAGCCAGCAGCGCGCGGCGAAAGCATGGGACGAGGGCCGCTTCAAGAATTCGGTGGTCCCGGTGAAGGACGTCAACGGGCTCACCATCCTGGCCAGGGACGAGCACATGCGCCCCTCGACGACCATGCAGTCGCTCGGTCAGTTGCAGCCGTCATTTGCGACCGTCGGGCAGATGGGCGGCTTCGATGCGGTGGCGATCCAGTCGCATCCGGAAATCGAGCGCATCAACTATGTGCACCACGCCGGCAACTCGTCGGGCATCGTCGATGGCGCCGGCGCGGTCCTGCTCGGCAGCAAGGAGGCAGGGGCGAAGCACGGCCTGAAGCCGCGTGCAAAAATCCGCGCCTTCACCAATATCGGCTCCGAGCCCGCGATGATGCTCACCGGTCCGGTCGACGTCACCGAAAAACTGTTCGAACGCTCGGGCATGAAGAAATCGGACATCGATCTGTTCGAATTGAACGAGGCGTTTGCTTCCGTGGTGCTGCGCTACATCCAGGCCTTCGACATTGACAACGCAAAGATCAACGTCAACGGCGGCGCGATCGCGCTCGGCCATCCGCTCGGCGCCACCGGGGCGATGATTCTCGGCACCGTGCTCGACGAACTGGAACGCACCAACAAGTCGACCGCGCTGGTCACGCTGTGCATCGGCGGCGGCATGGGCACCGCGACCATCATCGAGCGGGTTTAAGTTTTACCCTCTCCCCTTGTGGGAGAGGGTGCCCTCGCGCAGCGAGGGCGGGTGAGGGGTCTCTATCCGCGGAAGCAAACCCCTCATCCGGCTCGAACACGCTTCGCTTGTTCTCGCCACCTTCTCCCACAAGGGGAGAAGGGAAAACCAATTGGGAGCGATACAATGGCCTTCAAGAATTTCAAGGTTGAGACCGACGCCGACGGCATTGCCTTGGTGACATGGGATATTCCCGGCCGTTCGATGAACGTGCTCGACGAGACCACAATCGCCGAACTCGAAGAGATCGTGAAACAGACCGCGGCCGACAGCGCGGTCAAGGGCGTCGTCGTCACCTCGGGCAAGGAAGCATTTTCCGCGGGCGCGGATCTGTCGATGCTCGAGGGCATGAACCGCAGATACACCGAATTGCTCAAGGCCAAGGGCGAGGTCGCGGCCAATCAGATGCTGTTCGACGAAAGCCGCAAATCCTCGCTGGCGTTCCGCTCGATCGAAACTTCAGGCAAGCCGTGGGCTGCGGCGATCAACGGGCTTGCGCTCGGCGGCGCGTTCGAGCTCACGCTTTCCTGTCACTATCGCGTCGCGGCGGAAAATCCCAAAACCCGGCTCGGGCTGCCGGAAGTCAAGGTCGGGCTTTTTCCCGGCGCCGGCGGCACCCAGCGCGTGCCGCGCATCGTGCCGCCGCAGGATGCGATGCAGATGCTGTTGAAGGGCGAGGCGGTCAATCTGGCGAAAGCCAAGACGCTAAAGCTGATCGACGCCGTCGTTCCGGCAGGCGATCTCATCAAGGCGGCAAAAGACTGGATCAAGGGCGGCGGCAAGGCGGTCCCGCCCTGGGATGAAAAGGGCTTCAAGCTGCCGGGCGGCCCGGTCTATTCCAAGGCCGGCATGATGATGTTCCCGGCCGGCAATGCGATCTTCCGCCGCGAGACCTACGACAATTATCCTGCGGCGCGCGCGATCATGCAATGCGTCTACGAGGGATTGCAGCTGCCGATCGACGCCGCACTTCGCGTCGAATCGCGCTACTTCGCGCAGATCCTGCGCAGCAAGGAAGCGGCAGCGATGATCCGCAGCCTGTTCCTGTCGATGCAGGAATTGAACAAGGGCGCGCGGCGTCCGCAGAACGTGCCGCCGACCAAGGTCAGGAAGCTTGCGATCATCGGCGCCGGCTTCATGGGCGCCAGCGTCGGCTATGTCTCTGCGCGCGCCGGCATCGACGTGGTGCTGATCGATCGCGATCAGGAGAGCGCCGACAAGGGCAAGGGCCACGCCAAATCTGTGATCGACGACCTGATCGCCAAGGGCCGCGCCAAGGAGAGCGAGCGCGACGCCATCCTGTCGCGCATCACCGCGACCGCCGACTATAACACGCTCAGGGATTGCGATCTCATCATCGAAGCGGTGTTCGAGGACCGCAAGGTCAAGGCGGAAACCTACGCCAAGGCGCAGCCGCTGCTGAAATCCGACGCGATCTTTGCCTCCAACACCTCAACGCTGCCGATCAATTCGCTGGCGGAAGAGTTTAAAGACCAGGGCAAGTTCATCGGCATTCATTTCTTCTCGCCGGTCGAGAAGATGATGCTGGTGGAGATCATCGTCGGCAAGAACACCGGCGACGTCGCGCTCGCCACCGCGCTGGATTACGTGCGCGTGATCGGCAAGACGCCGATCGTGGTCAATGACTCCCGCGGCTTCTTCGCCAATCGCTGCGTGCTGCGCTTCACCGCCGAAGGCCTGGAAATGCTGATGGAAGGCGTGCCGCCGGCGATGATCGAGAACACCGCGAAGATGGCGGGCATGCCGGTCGGGCCGCTGTCGCTGTCCGACGAGGTCGCGCTTGATCTGGTGCTCAAGATCATGAAGGCGACGGAAGCCGATCTCGGCCCCAACGCGATCGACCAGACCCAGAAGAAGCTTCTGGTCGAGATGGTCGAAAAGCAAGGCCGCTTCGGCCGCAAGAACGGCAAGGGGTTTTACGATTATCCCGAGAAGGGCAAGGGCCAGAAAAGCCTGTGGTCGGAATTGAGCGGCTTGCAGCCGAAGCATCTCGATCCGGACACGCTCGACGTCGAGGAGCTGAAGCAGCGCTTTTTGGTGGTGCAGGCGG